>ERZ1673700.3172-NODE-3172-length-11526-cov-5.700201_pt1 | contig 11526 bp, 9 predicted proteins | sample MGYA00580230_ERZ1673700 | MGnify/ENA primary metagenome ERZ1673700 (study PRJEB41218, sample SAMN15661782) | gut metagenome | host: Homo sapiens | place: Canada: London | collected 2015-08-20/2019-03-30 | study: EMG produced TPA metagenomics assembly of...
CAGCAGCGCCAGACACCAGGCGCTGCTGCTGTCGAAAATGTGCAGCCACATGGCGTTGTGCCGGCCCAGCAGCTGCTCCCGGCGGCGGCGCAGGTCCGTCTCCGGGGCTTTCCCGGCGGCCAGGGCCAGCCGCATTTCCAGAAAGTCGCAGCAAAGAGCCATATTTTCCTGGCCGCTGCCCCGGATATCTGCCCGGGCCCGCTCCAGAGCAATGGCCGCGTCGTTGAGGCGCCCCTGGGCCAGGGCCGCCTCGCCCTCCATGATCCGCTGGGCGCCCATGCCGTGGCCGCCGGTGATCTTGTAATAGTGGGGCATGCAGTCGTCCATCTCCGCCAGCTCCCGGGAAAGCTGCCCCGGGGTACGGTGGAACATCATCAGCACCGACGGCGACCCGAAGGTCCAGCTGCCGCGGCTCTGGATGCTGACGGCCTGGTCGGTCATCTGGCGGCTGGCGCTGCGGTGCAGGCGGCTCATCTCCGTGATGTCGTTGTAATGCAGGAAGCTTTCGATCAGGTCGCACTCTCCCAGCAGATTGCCCCGCTGCCGGGGCGTCATGTCCGGGTGATTCCGGACGGATTCCAGCAGCAGCGCCTTCAGCTGCTGCATCCGGGGGATCTGCCCCCAGGTGAACATCCGCCGCATCAGCACCAGCAGGGCTGTGGGGTGCTCCATCAGCACCCGGTCACCGCAGCGGTCCAGCAGCTCCAGCACCTGCTGGGGCCGCAGGGCCGCCAGCAGAATGCCCGCATCCCGCTGGATCACGTCCAGGGCCGCGTCCCACCGGCCGCATTTGCCGAAGGCGGCCAGGGCCTGCAAATAGTCCCCCCGGTCCGCATACCAGCGGCCGTACCGGGCCCGGTATTCCGCCTGCTCCTCCGGGGGCAGGGCGTCAAAATCCCGCTGGGCGCAGGCCTTCATCATGTGGTGGAACCGGTATCCCCCGCCGGGCAGGCGGGTGACAAAGGCGTTTTTCGCCGTCAGGTCCGCCAGGATCTCCGGTGTGTCCGGCTGGCCGGTAATATACCGGGCCATGTCCCCGGTGAACTCGTCGGCCTGACCCATAACCGCCAGGAACCTCTGCCGCCGGGGCGGCAGGGGCCGCAGCATGGCGGCGGTGAACATCTCATAAATGTCCGTTTCCCCGGGGTCCGCTCCCTGCTCCGTCAGGGCCCGGAGCCGCAGGTAAACGGCGGCCATCCAGCCCTCCGTGGCCTGCTGCAGCTCTGCCAGCTGCTCCTGGTCCAGGGCCGCGCCGCAGCGGTGGACATAGGCCGCCAGCTCGCCGCCCTCCAGCCGCAGCTGCTCCGCGCCGATGCGGTGCAGCCGTCCGCCCAGCCGCAGCACCTGATCCCCGGACAGGATCCGGTCCCGGCTGGCGGCGATGAGGTGGACGTTTTCCGGCAGTCTCGCCGCCAGTTCGCATAAAAACCGCGCCATCCGGGGATCAGGCAGCAGGTGCAGGTCATCTGCAAACAGATACCAGGGCTCCGGCCGCCGCAGCTCCCGGCACAGGGTATCCACCAGCAGGCCGGTGGCCGCCGGATCCATGGGGCAGTCAAAGCCCTCCAGGACGGTCAGTCCGGCGGCCCGAAAGGCCCGCCGTCCACCTTCCCACAGGGCAGGCAGACTGTCGGAATAAATGCTGACGCGGATGGCCGAGCCCGGCGGCTGGGCCGCTAAAAACCAGTTTACCGCCGTGGTCTTTCCGTAGCCCATGGGGGCCGTCACCGTGGTCAGGGCGCAGCGGCCCATGGGCTCCAGGCTGGCCTGGAGCCGGGGGGATACATAAATTGCGCCGGGGTCCGGCTTTCGTCTTGCCATGGAACAATTGCCTCCTTACCGGGCCATATAGGCTGCGGCGCGCTGTGTCAGCTTGCTGTATACCCGCTGGACCATCCACGGCTCCGTGGACGCCTCCAGCGCCTCCCGGGGCGTGAACCAGGCCACGCCGCTGTTTTCGTCGGGCTTCTGCCGCAGCTCCCGATCCCGGGCGCCCAGCAGATAGGTGACGTTCATGTGAATGTGGCTGGGGACATACTGCCCCCGCTTTTCGTGGCCGTCCACCGTCAGGCACTCCAGGGAGAAGATCCCCGGGTGCAGCAGCTCCAGCTGCCGCAGACCCGTTTCCTCCGTTACCTCCCGCATGGCCACCGCCAGCAGATCCCGGTCCCCGTCGGCGTGTCCGCCGGTCCAGGACCAGGAGTGATAGAGGTTGTGATACACCATCACCACCTGCCGCCGGTCCGGGCTCAGGACCCAGGCGGAGGCTGTCATATGGGCGGTGAGGTTCTCCCGGTCAAATGCATCGGGATGTCCCGCCAAAAACCGCAGTATCCCGGCCTTGTCCCGCTGTTCCTGGGGGCAAAGCGGGACAAAATTTTCGATTTCCTGTATGATATCCATATTATTCACTCTCATTCGCTATCAGGTTCCGGACGATGGCGGAGGCCATCAGGATCCCCGCCGTGGAGGGTACCCAGGGCACGCTGGCCGGAACGCTGCGCCGCCCGGGGGAGGGAGCCTCCAGCTGCCGGGTCTCGGCGGCCGGCTCCGGACTGTACACCACCTGCAGATGCCGGATGCCCCGGTCCCGCAGCTCCCGGCGCATGACCCGGGCCAGGGGGCAGACGGAGGTCCTGGAAATGTCCGTTATCTGCAAAAGACTGGGGTCCAGCTTGTTGCCGGTGCCCAGGGCAGAGATGATGGGGATGCCCCTCTCCCCCGCCTGCTGGATCAGGTCCAGCTTGCAGGTCACCAGGTCGATGCAGTCGGCGATGTAGTCGAATTTCCCGGCGAAAAAGTCCTCCCGGTGGGCAGCGTCATAGGTGGCGCACAGGGGGTGGACCCGGATGTCCGGGTTGATGTCCCGGCACCGCCGGGCCGCGACTTCCGCCTTATACTCCCCCACGGTGGAGGACAGGGCGTACAGCTGGCGGTTGATGTTGGTGAGGCTCAGGGTGTCCTGATCCACCAGGGTCAGCTCCCCCACCCCGGAGCGGGCCAGGATCTCGGCGGCGTAGCTGCCCACGCCGCCCAGGCCGAACACCGCCACATGGCAGCGGGAGAGCCGGTCCAGGGCCCGGTCCCCCAGGACCATTTCCGTGCGTAAAAATCTGTGTTCCATAGCGGTCTCCTTGTCGGATAACAGTGGAAAAGAGGCTGGCAGCCGCCAGCCTCTTTTTTGTTGCGTAATGGGGCTCAGCCCACGTACTTCATGCCGGAATTCTCGGTGGCGGTGATGTCCTTGACCAGGTTGGCGGACCACTCAGAGTAGTCCTTGTTCGTCATGGCGTTGCGGACCTGGACCATCCAATAGGGATCGTCGGTGCCCACGAAGTACATGACGTGGTAGCCGATGTAGCTGCCGCCGGCGGCATCGTTGGCCACGATGCCGGTATCGCCGGCCTTGCGGCTGTCGTCAAAGCACCAGTCGTTGAACTCGCTGACCATCTGGCCCTTATAGACCTGCTTATACAGGCCGCCGTTGGTGTTGGAGCCGGGGTCCTCGGACAGCTTGTTGGCCAGGGCCGCGAAGCTCTCCTCGGTGGCGTCGCCGTCCTTCCAGGCCTGGAGGGCGTTCTCGGCCTCCTGCTTCTTGCCGGCCTTCAGCTCCTCCAGCTTGGCCTGGTAATCGTCGGCCTTGCTGTCCAGGCTGGAGGTGTCCACCTTGAACAGAATGTGGCGCACGTCCACAGTGTTGTAATCGTTGCGGCTGCGGCTGTGGAAGATCAGCAGATAGATGGAGGTGCCGTTTTCCACCAGCTCGGTGTCGCCGGCCTGGCGGCTGTCGTCAAACACCCACTTGGTGGCGGCATCGCCGCTGTAGGTGCCGGACTCGGGGTGGGAATAGGTGGCGATGGACTCATATTCCTTGGCGGCCTTCTCAGGCAGGATGCCGGACTTGACGGTCTCCAGCACGGCGGCGGCGGCGTCCTTGGCCTTCTGCAGGGCGGCGGCGCTCTCCTCCTCGGTGGGCTGAACGGTGTTGCCGTCGGCGTCCTTGGTGGAGGCGGCGGCGCCTTTGAAGGTGATCATCTCATAGTTGGCCACGTCGAAGGAGTTCTTGTTCTCCTCGTAGTACTTCTGGAGCTCCTCGTCGGTGTACTGCAGGCTGTCGATATAATCCTGCTGATAGTGGGAGGCAATGATGGTGTCCTTCAGGATGCCCTTGAAGATCTTGACGGTCATGTTGCTGCCGTAGAGCTGCTTGATATACTCAGCCTCGCTCTTGCCGGCGGACTTGGCATAGGTGGCCAGGGTCTCCATGGTGGAGTCCAGCTCCTTCTGCATGTCGTCGTTCCAGGTGATGTTCTTTTCGGCGGCGCCCTTCTTGAGCATGGTGATCTGAATCAGGCTCTTTTTGGCGGCGTCCCTGAAATAGGCGTCCCAGGTCATGTCGTCGGACACGCCCAGCAGGGTCTTGGCCATGTCGCTGAGGCTCTGCTGGGTCAGGGGGGTGGATTTGCTCAGGCCGTAATAGGAGGCATACTGGCTCTGGGCAATGGAGTTATAGGCCACATGGTAGAAATAGCTGACCTCGGCGGCGGAATATGTCTCGCCCTCCACGGTGACGGCGGAAGCACCCCGCTGGATCACGTTGGAGTTCCAGACCAGCAGAACGGCGGCCACCAGCACGAACACGATGGCGATGCCGCCGTAGAGCCAGTTGTTCCGGCGCTGCTTGGCGCGCTCCTCCGCCTGGCGGGCGGCCTTGGGGTCCACGGCGCCGCTGGCGGCGAACTCCTGACGGGCTTTCTTTTCTCTGGATGCACTCATAGTTGTTTCAGTCCTCTCGAAAATAGGTATCGGATACCCTTTGTAGTGTGCTGTTGGTTGATTATACAGGAAAAACCGCCTCTTCGCAAGAGGGAATCGGGATTTCCCGGGAATTTAGGCGAATTTACTCCGCCCGGTATACGACCTTGCCATCGATGACAGTCATATATGCCTGGCCGCCGATGGTGGTGAGGGGGTCGGCGGTCCACAGGACGAAATCCGCGTCCTTACCGGGCTCCAGGCTGCCCACCCGGCTGTCGATGCCCAGGCTGCGGGCGGGGTTGATGGTGATGGCCCGCCAGGCCTCGTCCATAGGCAGGCCCGCGTTGGCGGCCAGGCCCGCGCACATGGTCAGATTCTCCAGGGGGATCACCGGTGCGTCGGTGATGATGCTGACGGTGAGGCCCGCCCGGTACAGGGCGCCGGGGGTGGTGAAGCTCTTGTGCCGCAGCTCGGCCTTGCTCTTGCTGCCCAGGGTGGGGCCCACAAACACCGGCAGACCCTCCTTGGCCAGCTCGTCGGAGATCAGCTCGCCGTCGGTGCAGTGGTCCAGGGTGGCCTTCACCCCGAATTCCTTGGCGATCCGCACGGCGGTGAGGATGTCGTCGGCCCGGTGGGCGTGGCACTTCAGGGGAATCTCGCCGTTGATCACCGGCAGCATGGCCTCCAGCTTCATGTCGAAGGGGGGATTCTTTCCGGCCAGCTTGTCGTCCCGGTAGCGCTGGGTCTTGAACAGCAGCTCACGCAGCAGCGCCGCCACGGCCATGCGGGTCATGGGGCTTTTCTTCATGCCCTGGCCGTAGCAGCCCTTGGGATTCTCGCCGAAGGCGCACTTCATGGCGGCAGGCTCCTTCAGCAGCATATTGTCCACCCGCTTGCCGGCCAGCTTCAGCACCGTGAAGGTGCCGCCCACCACGTTGGCGCTGCCGGGGCCGGTGCAGGCGGTGGTGACGCCGCCGCGGAGTCCGTTGGGGAATGCCCCGTCCTGGGGGTTGATGGAGTCGATGGCCCGCAGCTGGGGGGTCAGAGGCTCCACCACCTCGTTGTAGTCCATGCCCTCCCAGCGCAGGCACTCGTTGTCCAGGCCGATGTGGCAGTGGGCCTCCACACAGCCGGGGGTCAGCAGGCGGCCGCCGGCATCGATGACGGTGCAGCCCTCCGGCGGGTCGATGTGGGGAGCGATGGCGGCGATGCGGCCGCCGTCGGCCAGCAGACAGCCGCCAGGAATGTCCGGGCCCGTGATGGGCTTTATGTAAGCGTTCTGGATCAGCAGCATAGCGATACCTCTCTTTGTTGTAAATTGAGGACATTATAGCACAGGCTGTTCCGTTTCACAAGGGTTGCGTTTTTTCCGGGGCTGCTTTATAATGTGCAGCTGGAGGAGGCGAGGACATGCGGTACACCACCCTATGCTATATTGAAAACCCCGCCGGGGAGTATCTGATGCTCCACCGGGTGAAAAAGGAGAACGACTGCAACCGCGACAAGTGGATCGGCATCGGCGGCAAGTTCGAGGACGGCGAGAGTCCCGAGGAGTGCGCCCTGCGGGAGATCCGCGAGGAGACGGGACTGACCGTCACCGGGTACCGCTATCGCGGCATCGTCACCTTTGTGTCCGACCGGTGGGAGACGGAATACATGCACCTGTTCACCGCTGATGCGTGGACCGGCAGCGTCCGGGACGACTGCGGCGAGGGCGTGCTGGAGTGGGTCCATAAGGACCGGCTGGCGGCCCTGCCCCAGTGGGCCGGGGACAGGATATTCCTGGACCTGCTGCGGCGGGATGTGCCATTCTTTTCTCTGAAGCTGCGGTATCAGGGGGAAATGCTGGTCTATGCCTGCCTGAACGGAAGGGAGCTGGCCCTGTGACGGTATTGGTCAGCGCGTGCCTGCTGGGGGTGCCCTGCCGGTACGACGGGCAGAGCAAGCGCCATCCCCTGGCGCAGGAGCTTTGCCGCAGGCACCGGGTGATCCCCGTGTGCGGGGAAATTTTCGGCGGCCTGCCCACGCCCCGCCCGCCGGCAGAGATCTGCGGGCAGCGGGTAGTCACCCGGGAGGGGGCCGACGTGACGGCGGCGTACCGGCGGGGGGCGGAGGCGGTGCTGGAGCTGGCCCGGCTCACCGGGGCGGAGGCCGCCATCCTCAAGGAGCGCAGCCCCTCCTGCGGCTCCGGGGCCGTATATGACGGCACGTTCTCCGGCACGCTGACGGCAGGCTGGGGCGTTGCCGCCGGGCTTCTGCGGGAGCAGGGCATCCGGGTGCTGGGCGAGTCCCGGCTGGAGGAGCTTCTGCGGCAGGACGTCCGTTAAAATCACAACAAAATACGACAAAAAACTGTGAGATTCGGAGAAAATTACAAATGCCATTGACACAGCACGCGGAAGTTGGTAAAGTAATACTGTAAGCGGTCGGGAACGTTACCGGTAATGTTTCCACGCTGCGGAATGGCCCAGGACGGAGACGAAGCGCGGTATATGACCATCAAGGATATTGCGCGGCAGTGCGGCGTCAGCGTCAGCACGGTGTCGCGGGTGCTCAATGACCGTCCGGACGTGAGCCCGGAGAACCGGCGCAAGGTGCTCTCCGCCATTCAGCAGTCCAATTACATTCCCAACAACACCGCCAGGGATCTGGTGAAAACCAAGTCCGACGCCATCGGCCTGGTGGTGCGGGGCGTGTCCAACCCGTTTTACACGGATATCATCCGGGTCATCGAGGAGCAGGTCACCGCCCGGGGCTATACCCTGGTGATGCAGCAGATCGGCACCTGCGACGACGAGGTGAAGCGGGGCGCCATGATGGAGCGGGAAAAGCGGCTGCGGGGCCTGATTTTGTTGGGCGGCCGGTCCGACTATTCGCCCCAGGAGCTGGCGCCGCTGAACATCCCCTTTGTCTGCTGCTCCTACAGCAACCAGTACGGCACCCTGCCGTCGGATTCCTATGCGTCGGTATCCATTGCCGACGAGGAGGAGGCCTACCGGGCGGTGTCGGAGCTGTATCGCTGCGGGCACCGGCGCATTGCGGCGCTGGTATCCGGCGCGGAGGACCGCTCCATCAGCCAGCTGCGGTATCAGGGCTATGTCCGGTCCCTGGCGGATCACGGCCTGCCCCTGGAGCAGGAGCTGGTCATCGAGGCCGGGTCCTTCGACATCCGGCAGGCGTATCTGGCGGTGCGGCGGCGGCTGATGGAGGGGGCGCGGTTCACGGCCCTGTTCGCCATCTCCGACAACATGGCCATCGGGGCCATGCGGGCCCTGCGGGAGGCCGGGCAGCAGATCCCCCGGGACTGCTCCGTCATCGCCATCGACGGGCTGACGATGTCCGAGTACATCAACCCCACCCTGACCACCCTGTGCCAGCCTATGGAGCACATGGGACGGCGCAGCGTGGAGATCCTGCTGGACATGGTGGAGCACCGGGGCGGACCCATCCGGGAGACTGCCCACACCACCCTGCGGACCGGGGAATCCGTCCGCGACATTTCTTAGTTTTTCCGGCGGAAACCGCCTGAAAAATATATAATGAAGGAGAATTGATCATGAAGAAAACTCTTGCATTGATCCTGGCCGCTGTCATGGCTCTGTCCCTGGTAGCCTGCGCCAAGACCCCCGCAAACGGCGGCACGGAGACCAAGGGCTCCGTGTATTACCTGAACTTTAAGCCCGAGGCCGATCAGGCCTGGCAGGCGCTGGCCAAGACCTACACCGAGCAGACCGGCGTGGAGGTCAAGGTCGTCACCGCCGCCTCCGGCCAGTATGACACCATGCTGACCTCCGAGCTGGACAAGTCCGCTCCTCCCACCATGTTCCAGGTGGGCAACCAGGGCGCCGTCAACTCCTATGGCGATTTCTGCTATCCTCTGGATAACACCGACGTCATGAAGGAAATGACCACCCAGGACTTCAACCTGAAGAATGCCAACGGCGAGACCGTGTCCATCGGCTACTGCTATGAGGCCTTTGGCATCATCGTCAACAAGGCTCTGCTGAAGCAGGCCGGCTATGAGCTCTCCGATATCACCAACTTTGAGACCCTGAAGAAGGTCGCCGACGACATCCACAGCCGCGCTGCCGAGCTGGGCTTTGACGCCTTCAGCTCCGCCGGCCTGGAGGGCTCCTCCAGCTGGCGCTTCTCCGGTCACCTGGCCAACATGCCCCTGTTCTATGAGGTCCGGGATGACAACGTCACCTCTCAGCCCGCCAGCATCAAGGGCAGCTATCTGGACAACTTCAAGAACGTCTGGGATCTGTACACCACTGACTCCGCCACCACCGGCGCTGCTCTGACCACCGCCACCGGCGACGCCTCCGAGGCCGAATTCGGCCAGGGCAAGGCTGTGTTCTATCAGAACGGTTCCTGGGAGTATGCCAACCTCACCGGCGAGGAGAAGGGCTTTAAGATGAACCCCGAGGATCTGGCCATGATCCCCATCTACTGCGGCGTTGAGGGCGAGGAGCAGTCCGGTCTGTGCTGCGGCACCGAGAACTGCTGGGCTGTCAACAAGAACGCCAAGGAAGAGGACATCCAGGCTACTCTGGACTTCATGAAGTGGGTCGTCACCTCCGACGAGGGCACCACCATGCTGGCTGAGCAGTTTGGCCCCTGCCCCTTCAAGAACGCCAAGACCCCCGAGAACGTGTTCTTTGCCGATGCCAACGCCTATACCACTGCCGGCAACTACATTGTGACCTGGGCCTTCAACTGGACTCCCGCCGTGGATGACTGGCGTGCGGGCGTGGTGGACGCTCTGACCCAGTACACCGTCAACGGCGGCAGCTGGGACGACGTCAAGACCGCCTTCGTGGACGGCTGGGCCACCCAGTATGCCAAGGAGAACGGCTGAGCTATAAGCGCTCCGTTGTAACGCAATAGGACCGGGGGCGGGCTTATCGCCCGCCCCCGATTTTCTCACCTGCGGCGCACAGAGCTGTTGGCCGGTATGGACCGGGCAAGAGCTCCGGGCGCCGCCCGGAAAAAACATAGATAGGAGAGAGGCGTCATGAAACTTCCGAAACACCGCCGGGACGAGGCCGCGCTGAATTCCCGGCTGATCCGCCGCCCCATCAAGCGCATGGTGTGGCTGTTTTTGCTGCCCACCTTCGGGGCCTTCTGCATCGGCTTCCTGTACCCCTTCTTCAAGGGGCTGTTTCTGTCCTTCTGCAACTTCCGCATTACCAGCCAGTGGACATGGACGGGGCTGGAAAACTACCGGAAGGCCTTCCAGGACCCCGGCTATATGCACGCGTTCTGGTACACGGCGCTGTTTGCCCTGGTGAGCCTGATCGCTATCAATCTGTTTGCCTTTGCCATTGCCTATGCACTGACCCAGAAGTTCAAGGGCACCAACGTGTTCCGCACGGTGTTCTTCCTGCCCAACCTCATCGGCGGCATCGTGCTGGGCTATATCTGGTCCATGATCTTCGACGGCATCCTCATCAAGTACAACACCTCCGTGGTCCTGGAGACGAAATACGGCTTCTGGGGTCTGGTGATCCTGGTGTGCTGGCAGCAGATCGGCTATATGATGATCATCTATATTGCCGGACTCCAGGCCGTGCCCGAGGATATGCTGGAGGCGGCCCGCATCGACGGCGCCAACCGCTGGCAGACCCTGTGGCGGGTCACCATCCCCAACGTGATGCCCTCTATCACCATCTGCATGTTCCTGAGCCTGACCAACGGCTTCAAGCTGTTTGACCAGAACCTGGCCCTGACCGCCGGGCGTCCCTTCCAGCAGCTGGGCAACGGGGAGACCATCAAAACAACGGAAATGCTGGCCCTGAACATCGTCAACGCCTTCGGCACCAACGGCGGCGGCAACCGCGGCGCGGGTCAGGCCAAGGCCGTGATCTTCTTCATCGTGGTGGCGGCCATCAGCATCATCCAGCTTCAGGCCAGCCGCCGCAAGGAGGTGCAGCAATGATCAAAACCGAAGCTCTGCGCCGCAGAGAGCGCCGTCAGGCGCTGCTGACGGTGGTGTTCACCATCATCTCCGTGATCTATCTGATGCCGGTGCTCCTGGTGCTCATCAACTCCCTGAAGGCCAACGCCTTTGTCAACACCGAGACCTTCAAGCTGCCCACGGCGGAATCCTTTGTGGGACTGAAGAACTATGTCAAGGGCATGACCTTCGGCAACTTCGCCTTCTATAAGGTGGTATTCTACAGCTTCTTCATCACCATTACCTCCACGGCGCTGATCCTGCTGTGCACATCCATGGCGGCGTGGTACATCTCCCGGGTGGGGAGCCTGGTCAGCAAGATCGTGTACTACCTGTGCGTATTCTCCATGGTGGTGCCCTTCCAGATGGTCATGTACACCCTGGCCCGGACGGCGGACCAGGCGCATCTGAACACCCCCTGGACCATCCCCGTGATATACCTGGGCTTCGGCGCGGGCCTTGCCGTGTTTATGTTCACTGGCTTTGTCAAGAGTCTGCCGCTGGAGATCGAGGAGGCCGCCGCCATCGACGGCTGCGGCCCGGTGGGCACCTTCTTCCGGGTGGTGCTGCCCATGCTGAAGCCCACCATGATCTCCGTGGGCGTGCTGGAGATCATGTGGGTGTGGAACGACTATCTGCTGCCCAGCCTGGTGCTGGACATCAACCAGTACCGCACCATCCCCATCCACATCCAGTACCTCAAGGGCAGCTACGGCACCGTGGACATGGGCGCCACCATGGCCCTGATCATGCTGAGCATCCTGCCGGTGATCATCTTCTATCTGTGCTGCCAGAAGCACATCATCAAG
>ERZ1673700.3175-NODE-3175-length-11519-cov-8.479065_pt1 | contig 11519 bp, 7 predicted proteins | sample MGYA00580230_ERZ1673700 | MGnify/ENA primary metagenome ERZ1673700 (study PRJEB41218, sample SAMN15661782) | gut metagenome | host: Homo sapiens | place: Canada: London | collected 2015-08-20/2019-03-30 | study: EMG produced TPA metagenomics assembly of...
TGACGATACAAAAATTTATTATTTTTTATTGTCCTCTTGACGGGGAGCATACCAGCAAACCAGCCGAGGCTTTTATTTTTGTTTTTATTTTTCGTCCTTCAAGCCCGGATAATCAAGCGTTGCAAAGTAGTCCTGCGGTGTCTCTGCACGGCGAATCTGCTTTACAGTGCCATCTTCTTTAAGTAAAAGCTCTGCACTTCTTAATTTGCCGTTATAATTATAGCCCATTGAAAATCCATGCGCACCTGTATCATGAATTACAACATAATCTCCGATGTCGATCTTTGGCAGCATACGGTCTATTGCAAACTTATCGTTGTTCTCACATAAACCGCCTGTCACATCATACATATGATCACACGGCTCGTTCTCTTTGCCAAGTACGGTGATATGATGATAAGCACCATACATTGCCGGACGCATCAGATTTGCTGCACACGCATCAAGTCCGACATAATCCTTCCAGATATGCTTTTCATGAAGCACCTTTGCTACAAGACAGCCATATGGTGCAAGCATGAAACGGCCAAGTTCTGTGAAAATAGCAACATCATCCATTCCTGCCGGAACAAGAACCTCATCATATGCCTCTTTTACGGCTGCACCTATTGCCATGATATCATTTGGTTCCTGATCTGGGCGATATGCAATACCGACACCACCTGAAAGATTTACAAATGCGATATGAACGCCAACCTCTTTCGACAGCTCTACAGCCAGCTCAAATAAAATTCTTGCCAGCTTCGGATAGTAGCCAAGTGCTACTGTATTTGATGCTAAAAATGCGTGGATTCCAAAGTGCTTAACGCCATGTGCCTTTAACTTTGTAAAAGCCTCCTTCATCTGCTCCTTTGTCATGCCATACTTTGCATCCTTAGGCGTATCCATAATCTCATTATGCAGCGTAAAGTTTCCGCCCGGATTATAACGACAGCACATTGTCTCTAAAAATGGTGCGCCAATCTCCTCATAGAAATCAATAAGAGACACATCATCAAAGTTAATGATTGCACCAAGCTCAGCAGCCTTTTTGAAATCCTCTGCAGGTGTTACGTTAGAAGAAAACATGATATCATGACCCTTAAGGCCAACAGCATCTGACATCAAAAGCTCTGTATAAGATGAACAGTCTGCGCCGATTCCCTCTGACTTTAAGATATCCATGATGTACGGGTTTGGCGTTGCCTTTACAGCAAAATATTCATGGAAGTTTGGATTCCATGCAAACGCAGCCTTTAGCTTTCTGGCATTCTCGCGGATTCCTTTTTCATCGTACAGATGAAATGGAGTCGGATATGATGCAGCCATCTCTTTTACTTGCTCTAATGTTACGAACGGTTTTTTTTCCATAATGTGTCTCTCCTCGCTGTGTACTTCTTTATCCTATCGTTACAGTTCATCCGCGCCATTGTTCATTCGCAAAACCGCCCTAACAGGCTTTTCGCTGCTTCGCAGCTATTTTGCTCATGAAATGGCGCTCCTTTCGAGTGCAATGTTTAGAAAAAACATGCAAGCATGTTTTTTCCTAAACAATTGCACTCGAATGAACTGTTAAATCAATTGACTACGATTACTCTCATATTGTTTGTCTCGCCGATTGCGTAGCTTGGCTGATTCTTATGCTTTACGCCAACTGTAACAATAACGGTATCTCCGGACTCAATATAGCCCATTTCCTTTACAGTATTTACGGAATGCTCAATCAGCTCATCGGTATCAGTCTCCCTCATAGCCTTAACCGGTGTTACGCCCCAATTCAACTGCATTTTACGTAAAACATCCCAATTTGGAGACATACCAATGATACGGCATTTTGGTCTCCAGTTAGACAACAGATTTGCAGTAAATCCATGCATCGTTGGCACAATGATTGCCTTTGCATTAAGAATCTCTGCTGTACGTACTGTTGCACTGCTGAGTGCGTTTGAAATCACATGATCAGAACGCTTTACATCTCTGCGGTTATAAGTACGATAATCAAGATATGGCTCAGATGACTCTGCAATCTTTGTCATCATGCGAACTGCCTCAAGCGGATAACGTCCTGCTGCTGTCTCACCTGAAAGCATAACAGCATCTGTTCCATCATAGATTGCATTTGCAACGTCAGTAACCTCTGCTCTTGTAGGGCGTGGATTACGTATCATAGAATCAAGCATCTGAGTAGCTGTGATAACTGGCTTTTGTACCTCATTACACTTATCGATGATTGTCTTTTGGATATGAGGAACTAATTCTGCCGGAATTTCAACACCAAGATCACCTCTTGCAACCATGATGCCGTCTGCTGCCTGCAAAATCTCATCAATATTTTCAATACCCTCTGCGCTCTCAATCTTTGCAATGATGCGCATTCTGCTTCCATGAATATTTAAAATATCACGGATTTCCTCGATACAAGCTGCATTTCTTACAAATGATGCTGCAACAAAATCAAATCCCTGATCAATACCAAATAAGATATCCTTCTTATCCTTCTCAGTAATTCCTGGCAGATTGATCTTTACATTCGGTACGTTTACACCCTTCTTAGAGCCTAACTCACCGCCGTTTACAACTGTACAGTGCAGAACATTTTCTTCCTTAGAAATAACCTTTAACTCGATCAAACCATCATCAATCAAAATACGGCAGCCAATTTCAGCATCTGCAACAAGACCTTCATAGGTAATAGATGCGCTTTTTTGTGTTGTCTCTACGCTCTGATCAATTGTAAGATCAAAATCCTGTCCTTCTACAAGTGTAACCTTCTTATCCCCTGGTACGCTTCCAGTACGAATTTCTGGTCCCTTCGTATCAAGCATAGTGGCAACAGGAATATTCACAGCCTTTCTTGCTTCCTCAACAAGTGCCATACGTCCTGCATGCTCCTCATGACTTCCATGAGAAAAGTTGAAACGGGCAACATTCATGCCGCTTTTGATCATTTCCTTCAAAAGCTCAACATTCTCTGTTTTCGGACCCATAGTACAAACAATTTTTGTTCTCTTCATACTCTTTTTTTCTTCTCCATTCGATTTTTTTGCACGTTTACAAACGCTGCCAATTACTGCCTGTCATATTACTGCTTATCATACGAATGTGCAACAATGTGCTTATGCGTATAAAGATGCTCGCTGCAATACTCGTAAGCGCCGTCACACTTTGAACAATAACGAAACTCCAGATCTGGAAAATCCTTATCTGTTCTTCCGCAGACGGTGCACTTATGCAGTGGCCTGCCGCTTTGTTCCCTCTCCCCCATCTTCTTTTGAAAATCTCTTCTTCGATGTACCTCTCTGGGGTTGATCCGCTGAAGATCTCTCGTGCCGAGGAAATAAAGTATAAAATTTATAAGTGAAAATACAATCATGATCAGCATTGCAAAACCATACGGCATCCAGCCTAATCCGTTTACAACCTGCATCAGATCATAGAGGTACATTACTACACTCAAAAGCGCCATCCACTTTGCCTTGACCGGAATAATGAAAAACAGCAAAAACTGCACATCCGGGAAAGTAGCTGCCAGCGCTAAAAATAATGAGTTGCTAAGGTAAGAGATGCTGACCTGCATACCCATCTCCACACCAAACACAAAGTACACCAGAAACGCTGCCACAATTGTTCCAAGCAGACCAGTAATGATGTACATATCCATGCGGAAAGATCCCCATACACGCTCAAGCGTCTGGGAAATCGAATAATACAAAAATGCAAAAATCAAAAAATTAACAGGGCTTGTCGTGTATGGCACAAGAATAAATGAAACAATTCGCCAGATCTGTCCATGAAGAATGGCACTTGTGGACCAACACAGATAGTACTGTGCCTGCGGATACATGATGGTAATCAAAAGCCCTGCCGCATTAAGAATAATGATGTAGAGCATCAGATTTGGAACGGCATACCGGCCAAATTTACGCTCAAGCTTGTTCAGAAATTTCATAGATAATCCTTTCTCGCCCGGCTTCCCCCCGACCGGATCATCTTTATCTTTTTTTATTCTCTTTTTCACACATACCTCTATTATAGTTTTCACACGTTTGTTTGTCAAACTTTTTTAGAGAGCATTCTTAAATTAGTTTGTATCCCTCATAAAACCACGTTACTACGCGTCTGAAATATAAATTCATTCTTACATTTTTATTAGTACCTTGCATTTTTTTTCAAAAACCGCTATAATTCATCTGTATTTTGGATTTTATTGCCACAGTTTACATGTCATTCATTTCCATATTTATTTTGATAAATGTATCATTTCATTAAGAAGGAGGTTTTTAATGGGTACATCAAATAAAACATATAATCGTCTCGGCATTGATATCGGTTCTACGACTGTCAAAGTTGCAATCCTCGACAGCGAAGATAAGCTTTTATTTTCCGATTATCAGCGCCATTTTGCAAATATTCAGGAAACACTTGCCGAACTTTTAACAAAAGCATATGACAAATTAGGTCCAATGGATCTGGCTTCCTCCATCACCGGTTCCGGTGGTCTGACACTCGCAAAGCATCTTGACATTCCATTTGTACAGGAGGTTGTTGCTGTTGCCACCAGTTTAAAAGACTACGCGCCTCAGACAGATGTTGCGATTGAGCTTGGCGGTGAGGATGCTAAAATCATCTACTTTACCGGCGGTGTCGATCAGCGTATGAACGGTATCTGCGCTGGAGGTACCGGTTCTTTTATTGACCAGATGGCTTCTCTTTTGCAGACAGATGCATCTGGCTTAAATGAGCTTGCAAAAAATTACCATGAAATTTATCCTATCGCGGCACGCTGCGGCGTATTCGCAAAGACAGATATTCAGCCTCTGATCAATGAAGGTGCTGCCAAGGAAGATTTGGCTGCCTCTATCTTTCAGGCTGTTGTTAATCAGACTATTTCAGGTCTTGCCTGTGGTAAACCAATCCGCGGTAATGTTGCTTTCCTTGGTGGTCCGCTCCACTTTCTGGATCAGTTAAAAGAAGCTTTTATCCGCACACTTCATCTTACAGATGAACATATTATTGCTCCAGAGCACTCTCATTTATTTGCAGCGATTGGTGCTGCGATGAATGTAAAAGTGGGCACTACAGTTACGCCGATTACTCAGATGATTGACCGCCTTACAAAAGGCATCAAGATGAATTTTGAGATCAAGCGTATGGATCCTTTGTTTGCTTCTGAAAAAGAATATGAAGATTTCACAGCGCGTCATAAACAGCACACTGTAAAGAAGGGAAATCTTCGCGAGTACCACGGCAAATGCTTCTTCGGTGTTGATGCCGGCTCCACAACTACAAAGGTTGCTCTTGTCGCTGAGGATGGATCTCTTTTATATTCCTTCTACAGTAATAATAATGGAAGCCCGCTCTCAACAACTGTCCGCGCAATCCGTGAAATTTATGAGCAGATGCCTGATGATGTTACAATTGCCTACGGATGTTCCACTGGCTACGGTGAAGCACTTATTAAGGCAGCACTTCAGCTTGATATGGGTGAGGTTGAGACTGTTGCTCACTACTATGCGGCATCCTTCTTCCAACCTGATGTTGACTGTATCCTTGATATCGGCGGTCAGGACATGAAGTGCATTAAGATCAAAAATCATACCGTCGACAGCGTTCAGTTAAATGAAGCATGTTCCTCTGGCTGCGGCTCATTCATCGAGACATTTGCAAAGTCCTTAAATTATACAGTTGTCGATTTTGCAAAGGCTGCGCTTTTTGCTAAAAATCCTACCGACCTTGGAACTCGCTGTACAGTATTTATGAACTCAAACGTAAAGCAGGCACAAAAGGAAGGTGCTACTGTTGCCGATATCTCAGCCGGTCTTGCATACTCCGTTATCAAAAATGCGTTATTTAAGGTTATAAAAATCAATGATGCTTCTGATCTTGGAAAGCATGTTGTTGTGCAGGGCGGTACCTTCTATAATGATGCTGTTCTTAGAAGCTTTGAAAAAATCGCCGGCTGTGAAGCTGTCCGTCCAGACATTGCTGGAATCATGGGTGCCTTTGGTGCTGCTCTTGTTGCAAGAGAATATTATCAGTCACATAAGGAACCAAAGACAAGCATGCTGTCCATGAATGACATTTTGTCTTTAAAATATACAACACGTCTGACACGCTGCCAGGGCTGTACTAACCACTGTCTTCTGACGATCAACCGTTTCAGCAACGGCAGTCATTACATATTTGGAAACCGCTGTGAGCGTGGTCTTGGCAAGGAGAAGAATAAGGAAAATATTCCAAACCTTTTTGATTACAAATATCATCGTATTTTTGATTATGAGCCGCTTGAAGAAAAGGATGCAAAACGTGGAACTGTTGGAATTGCGCGTGTATTAAACATGTATGAGAATTTCCCGCTTTGGGCAGTTTTCTTTAAGAAGCTTGGCTACCGCGTTGTACTCTCTCCTGATTCCAACCGTTCCATCTATGAGATGGGTATTGAGTCTATCCCAAGTGAATCTGAGTGTTATCCTGCAAAGCTTGCTCATGGTCATGTTACATGGTTGCTTCGCAACAATGTACACTTTATCTTCTACCCTTGTATTCCATATGAGCGCGTAGAGTTTGATGATGCGCAGAACCACTACAACTGCCCAATCGTTACTTCATATGCAGAAAACATCAAAAACAATGTTGAGGAGCTTCGCAGTCCTGACGTTACCTTTATGAATCCATTTTTAGCTCTTACAAACGAGGAGATCATGACAAAGCGTCTCGTTGAGGAGTTTGGAAAGCTTGGCATTCCAGAGGACGAAATTCGTGAAGCCGCTCACGCCGGCTGGCTTGAGATGCAAAAATGCCGTGAAGATATCCAGAAAAAGGGTGAGGAGACTCTTGAATATTTAAAGAAGACAGGAAAACGCGGTATTGTTCTTGCTGGTCGTCCTTATCATGTCGATCCTGAGATCAACCATGGTATTCCAGAATTGATCACCTCCTATGGTATTGCAGTATTAACAGAGGATTCCATCTCTCATCTGGCAAAGATGGATGGTCGTCTGATTGTATTAAACCAGTGGATGTATCACTCCCGACTTTATGCAGCTGCACAGTTTGTGCGCACACAGGAAAATCTTGATCTGATCCAGCTAAATTCCTTTGGCTGCGGTCTTGATGCCGTAACAACAGATCAGGTCAATGATATTTTGACCGGCTCAGGAAAGATCTATACTGTCCTTAAAATTGATGAAGTAAATAACCTTGGTGCAGCGCGTATACGTATCCGCTCCCTGCTTTCTGCAATCCGCGTCCGCGAGCAAAAGCATATTGAGCGCCATGTTGTTTCTTCTGCCTATAACCGTGTTCTCTTCACAAAGGAAATGAAGAAAAACTACACCATTCTTTGTCCGCAGATGAGTCCGATCCACTTTGATCTGCTTGAAACTGCACTCAGAAGCTCCGGTTATAATGTTGAAATCATGAAGGAAAGCCGCACAGCTGTCGATGTTGGTTTGAAATATGTAAATAATGATGCCTGCTATCCGTCACTGATTGTTGTCGGCCAGATCATGGATGCTCTGTTATCAGGCCGCTATGATCTTAACCATGTTGCTATCTTTATGACTCAGACTGGAGGCGGCTGCCGTGCAAGTAATTATGTCGGCTTTATCCGCCGTGCACTAGAAAAGGCTGGAATGGCTCAGATTCCTGTTGTCTCACTTAATTTAAGTAAGCTTGAGGCAAATCCGGGTATGACCTACACTCCTGCTCTCGCCATCCGTGCTGTACAGGCTATCGTATATGGCGATATCTTCATGCGCACCGTATATCGTATGCGCCCATATGAGAAGGTTCCTGGTTCTGTCAATGCAATGCATGAAAAATGGAAACGTATCTGCAACAATGACTTAAAGCGTGCTCCTAGCATGACACGTTTTAACCACATTATTAAGGATATGATCCGCGACTTTGATAATATTCCGATCTATGAAGATAAAGTTATTCCAAGAGTCGGAATTGTCGGTGAGATCTTAGTAAAGTTCCTTCCACAAGCAAATAATCATCTTGTTGAACTTCTTGAGCGCGAGGGCGCTGAGGCTGTTATGCCAGATATGCTTGACTTCTTCCTGTACTGCTTCTACAACAGCAACTTTAAGGCTGAAAAACTTGGCACAAGCAGTGCTGCTGCCAGAATGTGCAATATCGGCATTACCGCTCTTGAATATATGAGAAAAGCAGCACGAAAGGCATTTGCCCAGAGTAAGCACTTTACACCGCCTGCTGACATTCGTGATCTTGCAAAATATGCAGATCCACTCGTATCAATCGGAAATCAGACAGGTGAAGGTTGGTTTTTGACAGGTGAAATCATGGAGCTGATTCACAGCGGCGTCAACAATGTTGTCTGCACACAGCCATTTGGCTGCCTGCCAAACCATATTGTTGGAAAGGGTGTTATTAAAGAGATCAGACACCAATATCCAGAATCTAATATAATCGCTGTCGATTACGATCCAGGCGCTTCAGAAGTTAATCAGCTGAATCGTATCAAGCTGATGCTTGCAACTGCACAGAGTAATCTGGATAAAGATCAAAAGAATAAGAAATAATAAACAATCAGGTCAGTTCCATTTATAGGAGCTGACCTGATGCAAAATAGGAGTAATTTTCATGAATAATTATCGTTTTACCATCAGCTACGATGGAAGCCGTTACAGTGGCTGGGAGCATCAGAAGCATACTGATGACACGATTCAGGGAAAAATTGAGGCTGTTCTTGCAAAAATGTGCGATACTGATACTGTAAAGCTAGTCGGCGCCGGCCGCACTGATGCTGGTGTACACGCAAAGGCTATGACAGCTAATGCACTTCTTGACACAACACTTCCTGTACGAGAAATTCGTGACTATATGAATCGCTACCTTCCAGATGACATTGTTATCTTGGAGGTCTCTGAAGCTTCACAGCGTTTTCACAGCCGTTACAATGCCACTGGAAAAACATATTGCTATACCTGCTATGTTGGTCAGACAAAGCCTGTCTTTGACCGCCGATACGTTACAAGATTAGAGGGAATGCCAGATATTGCTGCTATGAATCAGGCTGCCGCTTATCTGACTGGCATGCACGATTTTGCCAGCTTCTGCGGCAATCCCAAAATGAATAAAAGCACTGTCCGCACAGTCGATTCAATCCGCATCCAGCAAAAAGGTGATTACCTTACACTTTCTTTCCACGGAGATGGCTTTTTGCAGCATATGGTGCGCATTATGACTGGTACACTGCTTGAAGTTGGCTTTCACCGCATGCAGCCAAATGATGTAATTACAATTCTTCAGGGTAAAAAAAGAAGTCTTGCAGGACCTACTGCTCCGGCGCAGGGACTTTGCCTAATTGAAGTAGACTATAATTAAAAAAACGTTTCCAGCCGCTTTGACTGGAAACGTTTTTTTAGATTTAATTTAAATGGAATACGGTCTTTAAGTCGATAGATACTGGGCTGTTGTCTGGATTAGTCTCCATGATATCTGCCATGAAATCCCACCACTTGCGGTTGATTGCAGTGTCCGCGCCCTTTGCCCAAAGCTCCTCATTTTCGATCTCAATATAACCAAATAATGTCAGAGTCTCGCGGTCTAAGAAGATAGTATAGTTCTTTCCGCCATGCTCATGAATCATATCCTTCATCTCTGGCCACAGCTGGTTATGTCTCTTCTCGTACTCTGCCTCCATACCTGGGTACAGCTTCATCTTAAATCCTTTAATCATCTTTTCTGCCATCCTTTCAATTTTTTTCCGCTTTGTCCTGTAAACAGTAACATTTGCTTCCCTTTTAAGAAGTTTCAAGGAGCCATTACTTTCATGAATATTTTACTCTATTCCATATTTTTATTCAAGAGCACATCATGTCAGAATCAAAAGGATATTGTGCAATATCAATCATTATCAACGATTTTTACAACCCATTTTCCACGCTTTACAAGAATATAGCCAATAACAACCTTTATCAGATCGGCTCCTGTGCAGCACGCATAAAGAACACGCACTGGCATATCAGTCAAACGTGAAAGCATCATGGCAAGCGGAATGGAAACAATCCATACAAAGCCTGCATCAAAGAAGAATGTAATCAGTGTTTTTCCGCCAGAACGAAGTGTAAAATAAGCAGAATGCAAAAATGCATTAAATGGCATCATAAATGCTGAGAATATAATAAAGAATGTAGCTAGCTCTTTAACTTCACCAGTCGTGTTGTATAGCTGTGGAAACAGCGGTGCAACGATTGCCATGATTGTTCCGATTACAAAACAGCTTGCTACTGAAGCAAATATCAGCTTTGTATCTGTTTCTTTTGCCTCCTTTAACTTTCCTGCACCCAAAAGCTGTCCTACGATTATCGCAAGCGCACTTCCCATAGCAATAAATACGACATTGAACAAATTTGTGATCGTTGAGGAAATATTAATTCCGGCTACAGCTGCCAATCCTCTTGTTGAATAACACTGATTTAAAATAGCAATACCAAATGCCCACAATGCTTCATTTAAAATAAGAGGAAGTCCCTTTGCCACAATTTGCTGTGTCAGTTCCTTTGGTATCTTAAGAGTGCGGTATACACCTTTAATATATGGTACCTTATCTGTATGCGTATGAGACCATACAGTGATAATACCAAGTTCCACATAACGAGACAAAACTGTTGCAATTGCAGCACCCTCAACGCCTAATTTCGGGAACCCAAAGCTTCCATAAATTAAGAGATAGTTGAAAATCAGATTAACAAATACAGCTGCCACACCTGCTATCATCGGCACAATCGTCTCGCCTGTCTCACGAAGTGTGCCCGAATATACCTGACTGAGCGCAAACGGAAGCAAGCCGATCAAAATCCAACCCATATACTGCTCGCCATATTTCAATGTCTGCATGATATCACCAGACTCTCCTCCCTCATGAAGAAATAGTGAGATCAACTGTGAACCTGCCGACACAAATGCAGCGATGCCAATTACAGAAAAAGCGATGCTGATGAGAAATTTAAAACGAAACGTATTTCGCACACCCTCATAATCGCCATGTCCAAAAAACTGTGCAGTAAAGATTCCGGCACCAGAAACTGCACCAAAAATACACAGATTAAAAACAAAAATTAACTGATTGACGATTGCAACACCTGACATTTGCTCTGTTCCGATGCGTCCAACCATCAGATTATCAAGCAAACTGACAAAATTGGTAATGCCATTCTGAATGATAATCGGTACAACAATTGCAAGCAGCATTTTGTAAAAATGCCTGTCGCCTATATAGCGCCTTAGCTTCTTCTTCATGATCTTTCTCCTTTTTCCCTCAGCTACAGCTCACCCGCGTCTAAGCATATTTTATTCTGAACGACTGTGCTAGAATTAGCTGTTAAATCAAAAAACCTCCTGATCAAATTCAGGAGGTTTTAGAAGCGCGAGACGGGATTCGAACCCGCGACCCTCGCCTTGGCAAGGCGATACTCCACCACTGAGCCACTCGCGCATACTTATATGTACCTTAAAAACTGCACACAAACTTTTCATCCAAACCTATAACCTTCCTACCCTGACCTTTT
>ERZ1673700.3198-NODE-3198-length-11455-cov-6.473333_pt1 | contig 11455 bp, 10 predicted proteins | sample MGYA00580230_ERZ1673700 | MGnify/ENA primary metagenome ERZ1673700 (study PRJEB41218, sample SAMN15661782) | gut metagenome | host: Homo sapiens | place: Canada: London | collected 2015-08-20/2019-03-30 | study: EMG produced TPA metagenomics assembly of...
GTTCCTTGGAAATATATTTGGCTTCCAGCAATTCGTACTGTTCCACCACCTGCCTTGCATACCCCAGAAATTCTTCGCCTGCAGGCGTTACGGCGATTCCTCGGTTCGTTCTTCGGAAGATCTCAACACCGGTTTCTGCTTCCAGCTCCCGGATTGCCGTGGAAAGACTGGGCTGAGAAATATAAAGGCTTTTTGCTGCCTCGTTCATAGATCCGGCTTTTGCAATTGCTATGGTATATCTGAGCTGTGCCAGAGTCATCTTTCTGCCTCCCCGTTTCTTGTTCCGGCTTTCTGTTCCTCTTCAGGCAGATCCGGCAACAAGCATCCTTTATCTTTTTATTTAAGGTAGTTCTTATCTACATATCCTTCTTTTCCAAGCTTTGGAACATATACATACCAGTAAGTACTGTCTTTCTTCTCAATGACTTCTACCGTATCTCCGTTATTCAGCTGGGCAATCTCATTGTCCTTGTCATACGCCTTTGTACTGCGCAGAGCCAGATATCCGCTTTCCACTTTAACAGTCATGGATGGAGTTGTCGTACCTGAGCCTCCGGTAAGATAGTTCCTGTCAACATAACCGGTCTTATCCAGCTGCGGAACATATACATACCAGTACTGATCGTTGCTGGTGTCCTTCACCTGAACCGTGTCACCGGTATTCAGCTGTCCGATCTCATTGCTTTCATTATAGGCTGCCTTATTGCGAAGGGCAAGATAACCAGTTTCTACTTTAACTGTCCACAGACCACTGTTGTAAATATACCGGTTATCCACATATCCGGATTTATCAAGCCCCGGAGCATATACGTACCAGTAAGTAGAATCACTGCTGTCCTTTACAAGAACGACATCTCCGGTATTCAGACGTCCGATCTCGTTACTGTCATTGTAAGCTGCGGTACTTCGAAGAGCCAGATAGCCTTTTTTTACCTTTACTGTCCAGGAATCGTTGGAAGCTGTGGCGTTCTCTGCTATCTGGATATAGTTTTTGTCCAGATATCCGGATTTATCCAGTCTTGGCACGTATGCATACCAGTAGGTAGCGTCCTTCCGATTTGTAACTTCCACAAGATCTCCTGTATTCAGCTGTCCGATCTCATTGCCTTTGTCAAAAGCCTTCTCACTCCGGAGAGCCAGGTATCCATCTGTGACTTTGACTTTAAAAGTGGTTCCTGCTGCTGCCTTTGCCTCCCGGATCGTCGCCGGAAAAGCTGCTGCCAGTATAAGTGTCAGAAGTACCAGCCTTTTTACTGCCTTTATATGGGACAGAAGAGTTCTTTTTCTCATATTATACGCCTCCTTTTCTTTTTTGGATCTTTCTCTGATCTGCGGCTCTCTCTGTTTTTTATTTACTGAGCAGGCCGCACCGGAATTTATGGTAGTATTATATCATATTTTTAGCTGATAGCTGTAAGAATCATATCTCTTATTGCAGTCCAAAATGTTCTTTTCCGTAATGCAGGTATTGACACTTTTAATTAGTAGTGTTATATTACATGTAGAACAAGATAAAAGTAATGCCCCCGGGATTTTTCCCGGGGAATTTTATACGCATACGTTCAATATATGACAGTCCGGGAGATCTGTCCTCTGAGAGGACAGATCGATCATCCGGGACGCTGCAGACTATAATATAAGGGAAGGTGAATACCATGGCAGTAAAAAGAGATTATTACGATGTTCTGGGCATTGACCGGAACGCAGATGAAAAAACAATAAAAAAAGCATATCGTAAACTGGCCAAAAAATATCATCCGGATACAAACGCCGGTAATGCAGATGCCGCAGATAAATTTAAAGAAGTAAACGAAGCCTACGATGTCTTAAGTGATCCAAAGAAGAAAAAAATGTATGATCAGTTTGGTCATGCCGCATTTGAAGCAGGAGCTGATCCTGGAGCCGGCGCAGGTGCCGGTGGATTCGGCGGATTCCAGGGTGGCGGCAATGGCAGCTATCAGGAATTTCATTTTAACGGTGAAAATATGGACGATATTTTTGGTGATATCTTCGGAAATATGTTCCACGGCAGTCACGGCGAAAGCCGCGGTTTCGGCAGCAATGGCACATATGAGCATTTCACCGGTAACGGTGGCGGCTTTCACAGTGGATTTGGCGGAAGTGGCTTTCACAGTGGCAACGGCTTCGGCGGATTCCATCAACAGGATTTTCCGCAAAAAGGCTCTGATGTGAAGGCCAGCATCAACGTTACCTTTGATGAGGCAGCTTTTGGTGCAGATAAAAGGATCTCTCTGTCCGGTCCGGACGGAAGCTCCGGTGCACCGCAGACACTTCAGATTCATATTCCGGCAGGTATTGATACCGGCAAGAGTATCCGTCTGAAAGGAAAAGGCATGCCCGGAACCGGCGGCGGTGAGCCTGGTGACCTTCTTCTGAAGGTTACCGTAGGAACACGTCCTGGCTATGAACGAAAGGGATCGGATGTTTATACCACCATTTCTATTCCTTACACAACCGCTGTTTTCGGCGGTGAAGCCACCGTTCCCACCCTTTACGGAAATGTTATCTGTAAGATCAGGGAAGGTATGCAGTCCGGTTCCAAGATCCGCCTGAGAGGAAAAGGCATTGTTTCCATGAAGAACCCTTCCGTCCGCGGTGATCAGTATGTAACCATTCAGATCCAAGTTCCTCAGAATCTGAATTATTCCGCAAAAGAGAAACTCCATGAATATGCAAAGGCCTGTGGACTGGAACGGAGTAATGCCACCGGATCACATGTAGCATAAAAGTTAAAATAAAAGAGTATCACAAAGCTCATCACTATCAATGAGTTCCTGTGATACTCTTTTTTGATTTTAAAGTAAGATCTGATATAGCTTATGACAGCGTCATATCTCCATCTTTCACCCATCCGAGCTTACGTACAAACATATTGATCAACGGGCAGAGAACTGCCGGGAGAATAAAAGAGATCAGGAAAAGTCCTGCCCAGTCCATAGCTGTAACAGCTGTCTTGGTTCCTTCTGCAATATCATTCATCCATCCTGTATACACACCGATCTGACCTACAAAACCGCAAGTACCCATTCCTGAGGATACAGCAGTTCCGTTCATCTGAAGCCTGAACAAGCAGGTTGCAATAGGTCCTGTGATAGCAGATGTTACGATCGGAGCGATCCAGATCCTTGGATTTCTGACAATATTCCCCATCTGGAGCATGGAAGTTCCAATTCCCTGAGAGACAAGACCACCCCATTTGTTTTCCCTGAAGGACATGACCGCAAAACCTACCATCTGCGCACAGCAGCCCGCTACTGCAGCGCCGCCTGCCAGTCCGGTAAGTCCCAGAGCCGCGCAGATCGCAGCAGAAGAGATCGGCAGCGTTAGTGCGATTCCAACAAATACAGAAACCAAGATTCCCATAAAGAATGGCTGCAGATCTGTTGCCCACATGATCACGCTTCCTACCTTCATGGCAGCTTTTCCAAGAGCCGGTGCCCACCATGCGGAAAGACCTACGCCCACACCGATGGTTACAAGAGGCGTTACAAGGATATCGATCTTTGTTTCCTTTGAAACTGCCTTACCGATCTCAGCTGCAACAATGGCAACAAACAGTACAGCCAGAGGACCGCCTGCTCCGCCAAGTGCGTTGGAGGCAAATCCAACGGTGATCAGCGAAAACAATACCAGCGGCGGGCAATGCAAGGCGTAACCGATGGCTACTGCCATGGCAGGGCCGCTCATGGCAGATGCCAGAGAACCTACTGTATACTGGGTATCATTGACTGTGGCAACTGCCATAGTCAGAAACGGAATGTGAAACTGTGTGCCAATGGTGTTGATGATCGTACCGATCAGCAGGGAACAGAAAAGTCCCTGTGCCATAGCTCCCAGTGCATCGATACCATATCTCTTCAGAGAGATCTCGATATCCTTCCGTTTTAGAAATGCTTTGAATTTTTCCATTTTTAAACTCTCTCCTTACCCTGATCCGCTTCCTGCCGGATCAGTTCCTTTATTTGCAAAAAGCCTCGCTTACTTTCTCAAGTTCCTCGCGGATGGAAATATGCTGCGGACATACTTCCTCACACTGTCCGCATTTTATACATTCATCTGCACGCTTTCTGCCATGACTGACTACCAGCCAGTCTTCCTGATGCGCTGCGGCGGCTTTATTTCCGTACAATGTCAGATAATTCATTGCTGTAAAAGAACCGGAAATTCCAATTTCCATCGGACAGACCTTTGCACAGTAGTTACAGGTTGTACATGGGATCAGAGGAATTTTGCTCATAGCCTCTCTTGCCTTATCAAGAGTCTCCTTCTCACTGTCAGTAAGGCCATTGAAATCCTTCATAAAGGAAAGGTTATCCTCCATCTGTGCAACATTGCTCATTCCGGAAAGTACGGTGATCACGCCTTCCAGATTTGCCGCAAAACGGATCGCCCAGGATGCTGTGGATGCTTCCGGCTCTGCTTCCTTCAGAAGCTTTTCCACTGCTTCCGGCGGAGTTGCAAGCATGCCGCCTTTTACAGGTTCCATGATAATGACCGGTTTTCCATGTTTTCTGGCTACCTCGTAGCAGGCTCTTGACTGGATCACCGGATTTTCCCAGTCTGCGTAATTGATCTGCAGCTGTACAAATTCCATTTCCGGATGTGCAGTGAGAAGTGCATCCAGCTCCTCCGGTGTGGAGTGGAACGAAAATCCTGCATGTCTGATCAGACCGGCTTCCTTCTGTTCATGGATCCAGTCCCATAAACCGTACTCATCAAAATATTTTGTTCTGTGCTCTCCAAGATTGTGGAGAAGATAAAAGTCGAAATATCCTGCCTTTGTTCTCTCCAGAGATGTTTTAAACTGTGCAAGAGCTTCATCTCTTGTCTTGCAGTTGATCCAGGCTGCCATCTTGGTGGCTAACTGATATTTTTCTCTCGGATAACGCTCTACCAGCGCTTCGCGGATAGCATCTTCGCTTCCTGCATAAGCCCATGCTGTATCAAAATATGTAAATCCGGCTTCCATAAATTTGTCCACCATGACTTTGGTCTGCTCCACATCGATCACACCTTCTGATTTCTGCGGAAGTCTCATAAGGCCAAAACCAAGTTTTTTGATCTCTTCACCTAAATATGCCATATCTTTCTCCCTTCTTATTACATACCGGAAAATTCCTCATATCATCTGATATATCACCGGATAAGCAATATTTCTGACACAGATATCTCCCGGACCGTTATATTTTTGCCGCAGAGAAACTGCGTTTCTCCTATTATAACGATATTTTTCCTGGTGGTAAACCTTTTTCTTTTACAAGTGTCAAGACAATGCCTGCATTACGTCTGAATTTTTGCAGAAAACAGAAAAACAGCTGCCACACGTTTATCGCACGGCAACTGTCTTTTGTCCTATCAGTTCATCTTTGTTCTTTACACCTCAGATCAAATATTTTAAACTGATATTACTTATAATAACCATATATCGAAAGGCAGAAAACTCTCATGAAAAACAAGCAGGTCATGAACCGCCAGACTTCATCAAAAGAACTTCATCTTATTTCCTGCGGCTGGGAAAAATGTACACCGGAGCAGTCCTATGGTCCAGGTGTACGGCGGTATTACACCATTCACTTTGTGCTGAGCGGGCAGGGCTATTTCTATATGAATAACCGGAAGTATACCCTGAAAGCCGGACAGTGCTTTTTCATTCCTCCTATGACCAGTTCTCTCTACAAAGCGGAAACTTCTGATCCCTGGACTTATATCTGGATCTGTTTCAACGGGGAAAACTCTCCAACGCTTTGCGAACACTGCCATCTTACCGGGGAAACTCCGGTCCAGCAGCTGAATTCGGTTCTTCCATATCAGGAAACTATTCTTGAAATGATGGCTCATCCACAACTGACGCCTTCCGGTGAGGCCTATATCCAGAGCGGTCTTTACCGGATCATTGCCCTGCTGGAGGAAGAATTTCATGCTTCCTACACCACCATGGAATCCAATGAGAATTTTTACATCACACAGGCTGTTGATTACATCAAAAAAAGTCCGCTACAGAATATCACTGTGACAGATGTTGCTGACTATCTCCATATCAGCCGCAGCCACCTTTACGGACTTTTTAAAAAACATCTTGGAACCACACCCCAAGCATTCCTGACTTCAGCCAAGATCATCAACGCCCGGGAGCTTCTGACCATCACGGATATCCCTGTCTCCAGCGTGGCGTTCTCCTGCGGATATCAAAATCCATTTGCCTTTTCCCGTGCCTTCAAAAAAGAAACCGGCATGACGCCACGGGAATACCGGGAAAAATATCATCATGCCGAGGATCTTCTGGATTGCTGAACCACTTTTCCTGATTTACGGAACAACTACCTTGGCATTATAGTACTCCACCGTAGCATCCATGGTCGGACCTTCGTTGTCAAACCAGTCATAAGTGATAGTTTCGCCGTTTTCTCCCCATACCTCCGGGCAGTCGATTTCTTCCCAGTCAAGCGGAACAAAATGCTCTTCCTGTTCTGATGCACGCAGCATGATCTGATGCAGCTCCTCAAATTCCTCCGGATTCAAAACTCCAGGTTTTGCGGATACAAACAGTGGTGTACCGCTCTTTGCAAGAACGTCTGCCCACTGACGATTTTTCTCCCATGGGATCATTCCGAAAATACCGACACAGTCTGCATCAATATGGTAAAACGTATTGTGCTGCGGAAGACGGAATGCCAGCGTATTTACGCCCATTCGTCTGGTACGCTCCCAGATACGTCCGCTGGTATCGTCACCGGTCCGGTTCAGATGCATCAGGCCTGCGCCGAGATGTCCGATAGTATTGCAGCCGATGATCACTGCGTTGTTGCTCCGGGAAGCATCATAAATCTCCTGATAAAGCATTTTTACGATTTCTGCGCTGGTTTTGGTCTGATCATAAAAATGCCATTTCTCCATGGAATTGTCTCTTAAATTCGCCTCAAATCCCCATTTTCCAAAGAGATCAAAGGTAGAAAAATCATGCTTGATCAGCGTGTATCCCCAATCACAGATCCTCTCGATATCTTTACGGATATATTCCAGTGCATCCGGGTGGGACGGATCGAGACAGTCATTATAGGAAATCCTCCACTCATTCGGGATATTCTCATCTTCATTAAGAAGCAGACGGACCCAGATACCCGGGCGGACACCTTTTTTCTCCAGCTTGTCTGCAAGACCTTTCATATCCGGAAATCTGTCATTGCCTTTTGTCCATGGTCCACCGTTGTATTCATCCAGGCGGTGATGCTCCTGCCAGCAATCATCAATGACCATGAACGGAGGATTTTTTACACCTTCGGTCAGTTTCAGGATATAATCGGTATCACTTAAGATCTCCTCTTCGGAGCTGTCACCGTAAGCATAGTACCAGTTATTGCTTCCATATACCGGAAACTCCGGGAAGATCGGATCTGTACACATTTTTTCACAGAATTTCTGTGCAGTTTCAAAAGTATCTGCTCCTTCTGCTTCCATGCAGACGATCTGTGCGGCACACAGCTTTCTTCCTTTCAGCTGTACTCCTGTATTTCCGCAGCGAACATCCAGAAACAAAGTAATTCCTTTGGTATCCACCTGCCAGCAGCACATAGCAGAAGGACGGACCTTTACGCCAAAGCAGAGAACCTTCTCAGAAAGCTTCGCCAGAAAATACCATGGCAGATAACGGTTTCCGCTCATTCCATGCCATTCCGCATCACCATAGGTACGTTCCCAGGCATCTCCCAGAAATCTGGCGGATTTCGGGATCTTGTAGTTCCATCTCAGTTTCACACATCTCACTGCATCCTCGGATGTGACAAATATATCCTCATGTTCACCTGCGTTCTGAAATTCCACAGTAGTTGCACCGGCAGCTACTGTCGTCTGCCCTCCCTGGCACACAAGTCTCTCCTCTTCTGTTTCCACTGTTACATAATCCGGTACCCCAAGCTTAAAATCTGCATATTTTTTCTGCATTATTCTCTCCTCCTGTACTTTTTCATTTACATTTTGCTTTACCTGCATACTCATGAATACTGTCTTTCTATCGTCTGTTCAACTCAGAAGAATGTACGAAAAATTTTTTTAATACATTTTGTCTATATGCCTTATTATATTGATTTTTTTGATTTTTTCTATGCTTTAAAGTTATTATAACATTGCAGAATGTTCAATCTGCATAAGATTTTCAGTCCTTGTCCGATTCGCTTTTTAATATAAGAACATAAGGGGCTAAAGGTGGAAATTAGTTTTTCATTTTACTTAACACAAATTCTTCACATTTTTTAGCACTCACCTCTTGACTTTGCTAGCAACAAGTGTTATATTACATATAGAACAAAGAAGGAGATAAAAAAGAACTTCCAGATGTTCAGAATAAAACCAAACGATCACCACTGCGGAATAACCCGAAGTGGTAACTATATACCGGCAACAGTTGGATTTCTTGATCCACCGGAACGGCTTTTCAATTTGAAAGGAGAAATGACTTATGATGTTCCCGAGTGTATTTGGAGAAAACTTATTTGATGACTGGATGGATGATTTTGGATTCAGAGATAATTTCTTTAGCGGAAAGAACCCTCTTTATGGCAAACATGCAAAAAATATCATGAAAACTGATGTACGTGAAACAGATAAAGGCTATGAGCTGGATGTAGATCTTCCAGGATTTAAGAAAGATGAAGTACAGGTACAGCTGAAGGATGGTTATCTTACCATCTCCGCTGCCAAGGGTCTTGACAAAGACGAGGAAGACAAGAAAGGCAATTATATCCGCCGTGAACGTTATGCCGGCAGCACAAGCAGAAGCTTCTATGTTGGTAATGGTGTAAAAAACGAAGATGTCCATGCAAAATTTGAGAACGGTGTTCTGAGACTTTCTATTCCGAAAAAAGCAGCTGAAGAGATTGAAGCTGATAAATATGTATCTATTGAAGGCTGACATTGACTCACTCTCACAGGGGGAGGATCCATAGGGATTCTCCTCCTCTTTTTTATACTCAATAATACATATGACACTCTCTTTCCAATTTACTACGTACTCACAAGTACTTTCACTCTATAGTAATGATCCTTTTGTCAAAGTTTTCATGATATTGGATATTTTTTAACAAATATGCTTGATTTTTTGAATATTTTTTATATATTTTGCATTATATTATTTCATTTTTTTGAAATTAATGGTATAATATGCACAGCTAATCGGATATTTGCAATCCGCATTCGGTTAAATAAATCTGTTTCGTAATCCTTCAGGATAATTCTCCTGAACAACCACGTAAAACATGATCACGACAGGAGGTTTTTATTATGGATCAGGACAACATCATAAAAATTTATGCACGCAATGACAACCGCATACAGCTTAAAATGATTCCGGGACACTTCGTAACATCCCAGTCCCATATCACACACTACCTGGATCTCACTACTATGAAATCCAGATGCGCTGAAGCACAGCGTATTGCATCCGCTCTCGCAGCAAATTACGAAGCATCCATTCCGGTAGACACCATCGTCTGCATGGACGGACTTGAAGTGATCGGTGCTTATCTCGCCGAAGAACTGACCAAAGCCGGCGTCCTTTCCATGAACGCACACCAGACCATCTACGTCATCACCCCTGAGTTCAACAGCACCGGGCAGATGATCTTCCGCGACAACTATGAACCAATGATCAATGGAAAAAACATCCTCATCCTAAATGGTTCCATCACCACCGGATCCACATTGAACCGAGCTATCGAAAGCGTTCTGTACTATGGCGGTAAGATCCGCGGCGTGGCAGCCATCTACAGCAGTGTAGACAGTGTAGCCACACTCCCTGTCCACTCTATCTTTCAGGCCAGAGACATCCCGGACTATCACTCCTACCGCTCTGACAACTGCCCACTGTGCAAAAACCGCCAGAAAATCGATGCTATTGTCAGCAGTTACGGATATTCTGTATTATAAGATTCAGATCAATCAACGAATCCCCCATGGATAGCAAAACCAGTGGGGGATTCTCTTTATCTTTTCTTATTATAATTGATATTCTCTGTACATGGCTTCACGCATTTCTTTATCCGTAACAACCTTCTGAATCTCATTACCACGCTCATCAAGTATAAGCCTGTTGATCAGAACACTAAGTCGTTCTTCCCCCTGGGCCATTCCCTGAGCCATTCCCTGAGCCATTCCCTGAGCCATTCCCTGAGCCATTCCCTGTTCTCGCCCCAGTGCTTCAGCCTGTTCCTTAGCTTCCGCCATCAGTCTTGCCCTTTTCTCAGATTCCAGTTCCAGAACATGTCCACCCATAATCTCACCTATTCCTTTCCGGACTTTCTCCTCATTTCTGAAAATATGATCAGATATCCGAGTTATCAGTCCAATCAGATCACTGAACAGTTCAGACCTTCCAGATTCAGTGATCTCTACCTCCAGTTTACTCCGGATCACTTCATATTCATTCAGTAATTCCTGAAAAAGTTGTGGATTCTCACTCATCTCATGCCCTCTTTTTTCATATCGCATGATATAAAAAGGAAGCAGCATAAGAAGACTCTTTTCAAATATCTTATCTTTTGTATAATTCTCTACTTTAATGGCAGGCACTCTGTACAAATGACATCCCCCATCCGGAAAAACCACATCCACTTCCAGAAAATCCGGCGTATTCCTACTATTTCTCAGATACAACACACAAGAACGTGGAAACTCCATCCGATACCTCCGTCCCTGCTTTCTGGCAAACTCAACAGCAGTTGCAAAATCATACTCTATCATCCGTACAGCCATTGTCGTGTCATCCGTACTCTGGCATTCTATATGATAAATCCTGTTTCCGATCAACAGCCGCGAATCCGTAATAATCTCACCATCCACCCGCTGATACTCGTTACGCAGCTGCACAATCTCCATATCAGCCGGGTATGATGTATGAAAAACATCATTGATCAAAGGCACGACCAGAAACGTCATTTTCTCCATCATAGTACGAAAAACATCATCAAAAATCGTATTATCTCTCAAACAATACTCCTTCTGGTATATACAATTATACCATCAACCAAACACTTCAGAAACCCTGTATACAGTTTTTATAAATATTTTTGAAAAAACGCTTCAGACATTGAAGCAAAAAGAAACCAAATAAATGGATAGATCTTATAAGATATACAAATCATACCACACATCCCACCACAACACCACAAAAACCCATCTCCAAATTTCGACACCACCTTCCAGCGTCCAGCAACGCACCGACATTCACAACCTCCCTCCAAACCACAAAGAATCTCAAGCTTCCAAACTACAGGCGTCCAGCAACGCGCCGACGCTCACAACCTCCCTGACAAACACATAGAATCTCAAGCTTCCAAACTACAAGCGTCCAGCAACGCGCCGACGCTCACAACCTCCCGGCAAACACATAGAATCTCAAGCTTCCAAACTACAGGCGTCCAGCAACGCGCCGACGCTCACAACC
>ERZ1673700.3201-NODE-3201-length-11431-cov-3.636252_pt1 | contig 11431 bp, 8 predicted proteins | sample MGYA00580230_ERZ1673700 | MGnify/ENA primary metagenome ERZ1673700 (study PRJEB41218, sample SAMN15661782) | gut metagenome | host: Homo sapiens | place: Canada: London | collected 2015-08-20/2019-03-30 | study: EMG produced TPA metagenomics assembly of...
ACCAAATCCGTTTGACGGCAAAGAAACGCCGGTATTTGCAGAATATCTAAAACTTCAGCAGCTTTTTCCACCTGAATAGTTTCATGAATATCACTGACAACAGGCACACCTAAATCTTTTTTAATCTGTGCTAAAATCTTCAACCCTTCTTCTAATCCCGGTCCACGGAAAGAGCTGTAAGAAGAACGATTGGCTTTGTCATAGGATGCCTTGAAAACATAAGGCACGCCTAATTTATCAGCAATTTTTTTAACTTCCTTACCGATCATCAAACTGTGCTCATAACCCTCTAAAACGCAGGGTCCTGCCATCAATAGCAGCGGATGCCCCTGTCCAACTTCATAATCACCAACTTTTACAATGTTCATGTCCGACCTCCTTCTGGAATAAAACCGCTTATTTACTTAACAGCTCATTTACCGCTGCCAAATCTTCCGGAGTATCTACTCCAATACCTTGAAAATCACTTTCCAGTACTTTTATCTTATATCCGTTTTCCAAAACTCTCAACTGCTCCAAACTTTCTGTTTTTTCCAATTCAGTAGGTGCCAAAGCAGCGTATTGCAAAAGGAAATCACGTCTATAAGCATAAATACCAACATGCTTATAAACCTTATAGTGTTCAGTTTTATTACGGGGATATGGCATTAGGCTGCGCGAAAAATAAAGGGCATAACCATTATTGTCGGTAACAACTTTAACTGCCGCCGGATTATTATAATCTTCTTCCCGCATCAATACTTTCATCGTAGCCATTTTTAAATCAGATTCAGCTTCGAAAGCTTTTGCCAGCCGATCAATAATCTCCGGCGGTATCATGGGTTCATCGCCCTGTACATTGACAATAACATCTACATCTGGAAAATTAAGAGCGACCTCTGCTAACCTGTCAGTACCACTGGGATGATCCGGAGATGTCATGATCGCTCTACCACCAAAACCATGAACCGTTTCAAAAACTTTCTCATTATCCGTGGCCACAATAACATCATCAGGCAGTTTGGCCTCACAGGCTTTCATATAGACATGTTGTATCATAGGCTTTCCTGCAATAAGTGCCAAAGGCTTTCCCGGAAGTCGTGTAGAAGCGTAACGTGCAGGTATCACACACAAAACTTTCATTACTCGTTCGTCTCCTTCTGAATGGCGTTCAGAATTGTTTTCTCAAATACTTCACGTCCTTCAGTAATTTTTATATCCATATTTAAAATATACAACGGCATTTCTCTATTAAAATAAATGAATTCCGTTGGTATTTTAACAGCGTCCTTACCAGTTGTTACCATAGCTACAACTTCTTTGCTGATGGCTCTTTCACTGATATACTGCATTTCCAGCATTCCGTAATCATGATGGTCAGGATATCGTATAGCTTCAATTATATCAATGCCGATGCAGGCCAGAGTCTGCTCAAACGATGAAGGATTGCCGATCGCAGAAAAGACCATAACTTTTTTACCCTGCAGCTCAGAAAGATCTTTCGCATTTTCATGTATGCCTTTATACCAGTCAGCAATTTCCACAAAATTTTTTGGATGATGGATACTCTCAATAATAGGAGCATCTCCGTTGTACTTATCCAAAGTATCGCGTAATTCCTGACGGCTGAACTGAGAACTTTGATCTGTTTTAGTCAGCAGGAACAAGCCCGCCCTGTCCAAATGACTCAACGGTTCGCGCAAGGTCCCGCGCGGCAGAAGACAGCCATTGCCGAACATATTAAATGTATCAACTAAAACTACGTCCAGATCACGATATAAGTGCCAATGCTGATAACCATCGTCCATGATGATAACCTCAGCATTCATTTTATCCACAGCAAACTGACCTGTTAAGGCTCTGTTTTTACCAATAATTACCGGCACACCCGGTAAGGTTTTCGCCATTAAATAAGCTTCATCACCGGCCTCATAGGCAGTCATAAAAATCTTCTTACCATCACTGACAACGCCCATCTCCTGATCCCAGTGCGAACGATAACCACGATTCAGGATCACGACACGATAACCCATATTTTTAATAATAACAGCAACTTTTTGCGCGGTAGGAGTTTTTCCTGTACCACCAACAGTAATATTCCCTATAGAAATGACACAGCAATCTAATTTTTTCTGTTTCAATAATCCGGATTTATAAAAGTCTAATTTACAGCAAACACCAAATTCATATACATAGGAAAACATCCTTAAAATCCCCAATAAAATCCAACCAAAAAATGGGGTGTTAGGACCATGTGCCAGCTGGTATAAATATTGAATCACCGCATCTCCATGGCGCAGACGCCCGCCGCCTTCATCATGCAGATTTCTGATATTTGTAGGATAGGATGCTTCAACCTTACTGTCAACAGTCGTTAATGTCAGCAGATCCTGCAGATATTCAATACTGCGTACAGCAGCACCGCGATTTTCTTTAATAACCTGCAATGATGCTGCTCCCATTTGCAAACGTCGTTCATCGTTTCCAACAATATCTAAAACTTCTTTAGTAAGCTCTGCACTGTTATTAATCATCTTGCAGGCACCGACCTTACTCAATAAAGCATATGAATCTTTAAAATTCTGCATATTTGGCCCAACTAAAATCGGTTTGGCATGCGCCGCCGGTTCCAGCACGTTATGTCCGCCATGTTTTATCAAAGAACCACCAACAAACACCACATCACCAACAGAATAAATACGACCTAATTCACCAATAGTATCTATCAGTAAAACAGGATATTTAGACCGAGCACCTTTGATTTCCAAGAGTTTTGATCTAAATCCGCTTTCCCAATGATACTGTTTCGCCAGTTTACTGATTTCATCAGCACGTCCCGGTTTGCGAGGTGCGATAACCAAACGGGCCTCAGGATAGCTTTTAATAATTTCATTAAACACATCAAATAAAACTTTTTCTTCAGTAGGATGTGTAGACCCTGCCACAATTACAGGATAAGCATTTTCAATTCCTAATTCTTTTTTATAGTTTTCCAGGTCCTCTGGTGTCACTTCCGCATAAGTCTGATCAAACTTCGTATTACCTGTAACATAAATCTTTTTGGGATCTGCGCCTAAATGACTGATAAAATCAGCGTCAATACTTGACTGCATGCAGAATCTGCTGACTGTATTCAGCATATCATCCCAAATGCCATATAAATAACGATACGTTTTTACTGATTTCTCTGAAATACGGCCATTAACCATCATTACCGGAATATTTCTTTCACGAATAGCCCGCAAAAAATTAGGCCACAACTCAGTTTCTACCGGCATGAATATCCTCGGCTGAATACGTTTAACAAAAGATTCAGAAACAAACGGCATATCCAAAGGAAAATAGATAATAGCATCAGCTTCCTGAATTATCTGTTTAGCCATATTATAACCGCCTACAGTTACAGCAGAGACCAGTATTGGAGAATCAGGATATGCTTTGCGTATTTCTTTAACTAATGGACTTGTCGCAACAATTTCACCGACAGAAGCGCCATGAATCCAAATACAGTCCTTCTGAGCCACAGAAGCAATTTCTTCATCACGCAGCCCGCCCAGACTTTGCCGCATTCTGGTAGTAAAACCTGCTTCACAGATACAACGATAAAGAAAGTAAGGCAGTACGAACAAACAGCACACGCACAAAACCAAAAAATTATAAATAATATACATTCTTTAACCTCACTTCGCTTCTTTGTTGCGATACTGAATTTTATATAAATGTGCGTACAGCCCATCTAAGGCTAAAAGCTCATCGTGTGTTCCTGATTCGACTAAATTACCTTTTTCCAGCACTAAAATTTTATCTGCGTTTTTAACTGTTGATAACCTATGTGCTATAACAAAAGAAGTCCTGCCTACCATCAATCTGTCCAGTGCTTCCTGCACCACCCTTTCACTTTCTGTATCAAGAGCCGAAGTCGCTTCGTCTAAAATCAGAATCCGTGGATTTTTCAATATTGCCCGGGCAATAGCTATACGCTGCCGCTGCCCGCCGGAAAGATTAACCCCTCGGTCACCAAGCTTAGTTTCATAACCATCAGTAAGCTGCATGATAAAATCATGTGCGTTGGCCGCTTTAGCAGCGGCTTCAATCTCTTCTTTAGTCGCATCCAGACGTCCATAAAGAATATTATTATAAACAGAACCATTAAAGAGCATTGTTTCCTGCGGAACAATACCAACCTGTTCACGCAGAGAATCTAACGTAACCTCTCTGACACTGTGACCATCAATTTTGATATCACCCTTGTTTACATCATAAAAACGCGGCAGTAAATTGGCAATTGTGGATTTTCCTGCACCGGACGGACCAACGATTGCTATTACCTCACCCGGTTTTACACTGAAAGAAAGATCCGTAATTACATTGCCTTTATCATCATAGGCAAAAGAAACATTTTGAAATTCCACTTTACCACTGACTTCCGGCAATTGCTTAGCATCCCTGCTTTCTGCTATTTCTTCCGGCATGTCGATAATCATAAATACACGCTGTGCTGCAGCCAGCGCCTTCTGGATATTACCAATAACTCTGGTTAAACGTTTAATCGGATTAGAAATATTTACGGCATAGGTCAAAAAAGCGACCAGAGAGCCAGCAGTAATCGTGCCATTAATAACATTATTACCGCCGTACCAGATAATCATCGTCACGCCAATTGCTGCAACAAGTTCTACAACAGGAGTCAAGGTTGCCATCAATTGCGCATTTTTCATATTAGCACGGAAATTTGCTCTATTTTCTACGTCAAAACGATCAACCTCGTAATCTTCCCTGACAAACGATTTGATAACTCTGGCAGAAGCCACAGACTCCTGCAGAACCGAAGTAATATCCGCAGTACATTCCTGGATTCTGCCGCCGGTTTTGCGAATTTTTTTCCCAAAAAATTCCATAAACCATAAGACCACCGGGAAAGTGCATACTGTAAAAAGCGTAAGACGCCAATCCAGATAGATCATCGCTACTACAGAACCAATCAAAATAAAACCTTATGTAATCATCTCAATGGTATTCTCAACCATAGCTGATTGCAGCGCATTGACATCATTAGTAACATAACTCATGATCGTACCCGTTTTGTTCTTGTCATAAAAAGATACGCTGAGACGCTGTAATTTTTTAAAAACAGCTGCCCGAATATCAATAATTACGCTCTGCCCAACGTAGCTCATCAAATAATTCTGACCATACCAGAACAAACCGCGTACGACGAAAATAGCTATAATGCTGGCAGCAATCCAATTCAGCATTGTGCCATTCTTATCAGCCAAAACTTCATCAATCATATCTTTGATAATCCAGGGAATATATAAATTCCCCGCTGCTGCCATAATAGTACAAAACATAGCAAAAATCAGTCTGTGCATATATGGTTTTATATAACTCAAAATTCGTAAATATAATGTCATTGTTTCTCCTCAGCAATACGCAGAACCAATTCTGCAACTCTATGTACAGCACCGGGCTCTCCCAGACGCTCACTGACATAAGCCAGATCTTTTTTCATCTGCGTGTTCCGCTCCGGCTCCAAAAGTGCCAGAGCCTCCTGCTGCAAACGTTCCGGAGTGAATTCTTCCTGCAGCAATTCAGGTAAAATACGTTTGCCTGCAACAATATTTGGCAAGCCGATGTTAGGTATATTGATAACTCTGCGTGCAATAAAAGCGGTAACAGGCGAGGTTTTATAAACGATAACGGACCCCAATCCGCACAGCGCCGCCTCTAAAGTCACTGTTCCGCTTGTAGCCAGTGCCAGATCAGCACTGAACATCACATCGTAGTTGTCACCTTCTATTATTTTGACCGGTACTCCTGCAGCTTTTACCATATCTTCCAGCATTTTCAGAGGAATTGTTTTGGCCCGCGGCATAGTAAAATCTGTATCGGGACGTTTTTTTAAAATTAATTTTGCGGCCTGTAACATCGTTGGCAGCATTTTTTGTATTTCCATCAACCGGCTTCCCGGAAGTAATAAAATCAAATCCCTGTCAGCATTCTTTCCTGCTTTTTTCCAGGCAGCTTCTTTGCTAAGATGCGGTTTCACTATATCCACTAAAGGATGTCCAACAAATTCGGTATCAGCACCCGCATTTTTATAAACTTCATATTCAAACGGGAAAATGGCAGCAACTTTATTGACAATCTGAGCAACGCTCTTCGCACGGCTTTTATGCCAGGCCCAAGCAGAAGGGCTGATGTAAGAAACTACAGGAATGCCTTTTGCTTTTGCAAGTTTTGCCAAACGCATGTTAAATCCCGGATAATCAACAACCACCAGACAGTCCGGTTTTCTTTCTTCCATTACTTTGGCAAAAGCTTTTTTCAATTTAAACAACGCTGGTAATTTGCAAACAATCTCCGCAAACCCCATTACCCCATGTTCTTTAATATCAAATAACACTTCGCCGCCAGCTTCACGCAGGCAATCACCGCCCATACCGAAAACTTCAGTATCAGGAGCAATATTTTTTAATTCTCTTGTCACCGCAGCAGCATGAATATCTCCTGAAGCTTCTCCGGCAGAAATCAATATTCTAGCCATAAACGCTCCCTTCCAGCTATCAAAACACTTTAAAAAGTTTTCTAGTTCTTATTTTATTACACAACAATTCATTTTATATTATAACACAAAAACAGACTGAACGTATCGCTCAGCCTGCATAATTAGCAATTATTTTTCATTTATCTTGCTACAATAGTAATATTGTGAGCATCTGCCAAAGCCAGAGTTTTTTCTTTTTCTACAAGCAGCGTTCTGCCGGCCTCAATTACCAAGCCGGTCGCTCCGGCTGCTATCATTGATTCCATGGTCTTTGTGCCAATGCTTGGCATATCAAACCTGTTATCCTGCGCCGGTTTTGCCGTTTTTGCGACAATAACACCTTTGCCAAGTGTTCCCCCTCGTAAAATGCAGGCATCAGTTCCTTCAATAGCTTCAACGGCCATTAAAGCACGATCTTTTACCACCACCGTCTGCCCAATATCCAAACGACCAATTTCTTTCGCCATTGCAAAGCCAAAATCCATGTCAGCCACTTCCGCTTCTGTTGGCATTCTTTGGGTCAAAACGCCAGGCGGCGGCAATAACGGCTGAATCAAAAGTGTCTGATCCATCACTTTGATGCCTTCACCTTCCAGCTCCTTGACAATAGCGTTCATGATGGTATCATCTTTACGGTCAGGTACGGAAGCCAGTATTTTTATTGCCCTAAGGTCAGGAACAACAGCTCCTGCTTTATATAAAAGCTCTTTTGTAACTTTTCCTATCATTGTCACTGTTTTTACATCATTTTTCTTCAGAGTACTGATGATCTTACCAATTTTCCCTATATGAATGTCATAATAAGCATCAACAGCCTCTGCTAACTCCGGATCTATATCAGGGACAACTCCAACAGCTATAACTCTATAACCCATAGACTTGGCTGATAAAGCTACATCCACCGGCAAATGGCCGATTCCCGACAATAAGCCTATAGTCTCCACCAGGTCACCACCTTAATCTCTGCGGGTACGAATAATACCACGTTCTACATTACGCAAAAAGCGCATCAAATGCTCAACAGGCTCGCTGCTATCAAGCTCCTGCTCCATTGTAGCAACAGCCTCCTGTAATGGCAATCCGGATCTGTATAAAATCCGAAAAGCTTTTTTCAGCTGACTGCGTATTTCCTGAGCCATACCGGCTCTGGCCAATCCAACACTGTTCAAACCCGATACAAAGGCCGGATCACCTGCAACGATCATAAAAGGAGGCACATCCTGAGCAACACGTGCCATACCGCCAATCATAGCATTACGGCCGATCTTGCAAAACTGATGCACTGCTGATAATCCGCCGATAACAGCCCTGTCTTCAACAATAACATGTCCGGCAAGTGTTGCAACATTGGACATAATAACATTATTACCAACAATGCAATTATGTGCGACATGCGTATAAGCCATCATCAGTATATTATTACCAATAATAGTTTTATTTCCTTCACCAGTAGCTCTGTTGACGGTAGTACATTCACGAAAAACACAGCCATCACCGATAACCGTCGATGTTTTCTCGTCTTCAAATTTTAAATCCTGCGGATCAGCACCTATAGAACAACCCGGGAAAAATTTACAATTTTTACCAACTGTAGTATATTTATGAATCACCGCATGGGCTCCTATTTTACAATTGTCGCCGATGACTACTTCTTCATCGATTACAGCATAAGGGCCTATTTCAACATTTTTTCCTAAAACAGCATTGGGATGGATGATTGCTGTTTCATGGATTTTAGGCATAGGAATAACAACCGAACTCATTTCCTTCACTCCTCAATTTTAATCAAACAATTAAACAGCTTTATACTATATTATCTATATTCTGCCAAAGCTTTTACTTTTTCGCACACTGAATTCGGTTGTTTTAACTGATTACGTACAAAAAACTTCCTATTTCATCATTTTACTGCAAATTTTAACGTTTTTTCATTTATTAAGAATTTTTTGGATCCATAATCGCAAAAGTACAATCACACTCACAGGCCACCTGACCATCAACCTTGCCTTCACAATGAATAACGCCCATATTTCCACGTATCTTTACAACTTCAGTTGTAGTAATAACCTGATCCCCCGGTACTACCTGACGACGAAAACGTACGTTATCGATCTTACCAAAGACCGCAATTTTGCCACGGTTTTCTTCCGGATACAGCATCGCCACGCCGCCGACCTGAGCCATTGCCTCAATTAAGAGCACACCAGGCATAATCGGTTCACCAGGGAAATGACCTAAGAACTGCAATTCGTTCATGGTAATATTTTTGACACCGACAGCCCTTTTCATCGGTTCCAACTCTAAAATGCGATCTACCAAAAGCATTGGGTAACGATGCGGAATAATTTTTTGAATTTCAATAGCGTCTAAAGTAATCATCATTTCTCCTCCTTGATCCTATAGGCTTGAATTTGCTTTGCTAAACAAGAATTAAATGCATGTCCTGACTTCACAGCAATTATATGCCCACGAAGATGCCCTAATAAATATAAATCTCCAATCACATCTAAAATTTTATGTCTGATCAGTTCATTATCAAATCTTGTCTCTGATAAAATTTTATCATCATCAAAAATAACAACATTTTCAATACTGCCGCCAAGCCCCAGCCCCATCTGCTGCATTTGCTTAATTTCACTCATAAATCCAACAGTTCTGGCAGCAGCGATCTCCTGCAGGAACTTTTCTTCTGTCAGCTCGATATCAAAATACTGTGTCCCTAAAGCAGGATGCGCGTTAACAGATACAAAAGAAATCCTGTAACCATCATACGGTTGAATCGTGATATATTTATCATCTTCATAAACAGAAAAAGCCCTGTCAACAGCATATATTTTTCTTGGCTCCGACTGCCTTATTCTGCCCGCCTGTAAAATCAGCTCACAAAATACAGCAGCACTGCCGTCAGTTACTGGAGGTTCCGGCGCAGACATCTCAATGCGGCAATTATCAATGCCCATCATTGAAAATGCCGCCATTAAATGTTCAACTGTAAATACCTCGGTCCCATTTTCACTGACAGTAGTAGCTTTAACCGTAGAACTTACATTCTCCGCTAAAGCCTGTATTTCAGGATGCCCCGAGAGATCTGTACGTACAAAAACAATACCCGTATTCTCTTTTCCCGGCAATAATTTCATTGCAACTTCTTTTCCTGAGTGCAACCCTATGCCAGAATAAGCAATAGGAGCTGCCAATGTTTGCTGCATTATTTCTTTCAAAATTCCCTCCTGCCTTTCCCCGGTTATTTCCTGACTGCAAATCTCTCACGCCCGTCTTTCCAGCGGTCATGTACCCAAAACCACATCTCCGGATGACTGATGATCTCGTGCTCCAAAATTACAACCAGCTCCTGAGTCACATCATAAAAATCCTTTTCCCTATCCTTGCTCTTAGGCGTATAAAGCGGCGGATATATTTTAACCGTACAACCGCCCTCTTCACTATTATGAATAAAACATGGTAAAACAGGAGATCCATAAATTCGCGATAAAGCAGCAGCACCTAAAGGAATGATACTGTCTTTTCCAAAAAGTTTTAAATCAACACCGTCGTCATTAGTATCCTGATCATATAGAACGCCAAGCAGTTTTTTCTCCTTCAGTATTCTGCTGATAGCAAGCAAACCATGTTCGCCACGATTATAGGCAACCTTTTGTCCCACCATTTCACGATATTCATTAATGAAGCGATCCATATATTTATTATTCTGTTTTCTCGTTATAGAAAGCATAGGATAGCCATGCAAAGCAATCGTTGCCCCTAAAAGCTCCCAGTTGCCAAAATGACCTGTTGCAATAATGACACCTTTATTCTGTTTATAGGCTTCTTCCAAATATTCCAGGCCTTCAACATTAACAAGCTTAGTTATATTATCTTTATTTAACAAAGGGAAGCGCATTACTTCTACTACCATTCTACCAAATCTGCGCAAACTTTTCTCTGCTATCTGCTGAGCTCTTGCCTGATCTACGCCAAGACACTCCTGTATATTGACTGCAGCCATTTGCATCCGCCATTTTGGAGTAGCAACAACCGCAATTCCGCCTAATATCGCAGCTGTTAAATTACGTAAACATTTAGGAGCCTCGCACATAATACAGCTGAAAAACTTAACCACATAATAAGCAAGCACTGCTTTTGCACCGCCTTGTTTCTTATTTTTCCAATTTAGCTACAGTTTCTTCCAGTACTTTAACCTTTTTCAGTAAATCGCCGATTTTTCTGAGATTCGCTTCCTGTTTAAGCCATTCCTTATGCGGACGTGCCGGAAATCCTGCATAAAACGAATTAGAAGGTACATTATTGGTAATACCTGTTTTTCCGCCAAAAACACAATTGTCACCAATTGTGATATGCCCAACTGTACCAACCTGTCCTGCAAACGTAACATTATCACCAACAGTCACGCTGCCGCTGATCCCCACATGGGCTACGACCAGACAATTTTTCCCTAAAACATCATTATGACCTAAATGCACAAGATTGTCTATTTTTGTTCCCGCACCAACAATAGTACTGCCTGCAGTAGCTCTGTCAATACAGGTATTATTTCCTATTTCAACTTCATCCTCTAAAACCACATTGCCAGCCTGCAGTACACTGCTGTGTCTGCCAGTCTTTTTATCTGTAATATAGCCAAAACCCTCGCCGCCGATAACGCATCCTGACTGCAATACAACATTATTGCCTATAACACAATTTTCTCTTATTGTAACCTGAGGATAAAAGGTACAAGCTTTACCTATTTTAACATGCTTTCCAACATAAACATGCGGATAAATTACGCTGTCATCACCAATTTCAGCATCTTCCTCAATTACAGCAAACGGCTGTATAGCAACATTTTTACCAATTTTAGCACTTGCGGCAACAAAAGCCAAAGGACTTATGACACGTTCAACA
>ERZ1673700.3202-NODE-3202-length-11416-cov-8.562715_pt1 | contig 11416 bp, 8 predicted proteins | sample MGYA00580230_ERZ1673700 | MGnify/ENA primary metagenome ERZ1673700 (study PRJEB41218, sample SAMN15661782) | gut metagenome | host: Homo sapiens | place: Canada: London | collected 2015-08-20/2019-03-30 | study: EMG produced TPA metagenomics assembly of...
TTACGCTTTCATCTCGGCAATTGAATTACCGAGGATTCCCGCTTATCTTCCTAAAAATCAAAAAATGAAAATTATACGAAATATATAATATAAACCCGGAACGGATAAAAAATATATAGACATATTTACAAATCGACATCGCGGATATCAATACCGGAAAAAGTGGTGAAATAACGGGAGGAAGAGAATATGCTGAAATTTTTTAAAGGAAAAGATAAAGGAAATTTAATCTATGCACCCTGCAAGGGTAGAGTGGTTCCTCTTGCGGAGGTTCCGGACCCTGTCTTTGCGGATAAGGTACTGGGTGACGGTTTTGCCGTGATCCCGGCAGACGGCAGGATATATGCTCCGGCAGACGGTGAGGTGGCAATGGTATTTGATACGCTTCATGCAGTTACGCTGACAAGCACTCAGGGCGCGGAAATACTGATACATATCGGACTGGATACAGTCACACTTAAGGGCGAACCCTTTAAAGCGCACGTTGCAGCAGGTGACAAGGTCAAAAAAGGTGACCTTCTGATAGAGGCTGATCTGGACAAAATTGAGAAAGCCGGTTTAAACACGATTATCCCGGTTCTGATCTGCAACACAGATGATTACGGAAAGATAAGCCTCCAGAAGGAGGGGGATGTTTCGGCGGATGAAGCCGTCCTCAAGCTTTCATGATCATCTTCATGCAGCTGACAGGCTTATAGCAGCCCGGAGATAGTAGCAATTTTCGGGGTGTTATAACCGGAGTGATCCGGTCAAATATATTTATTTTAAGGGAGGGGAAATATATGAAATTTCTTCAAAAACTGGGAAAAGCGTTAATGCTTCCGGTGGCAGTACTGCCGATCTGTGGTATCCTCATGGGTATCGGATACTGGTTATGTCCGGCAACTATGCAGGGTGGAGACATTCATGGCGCAGCCAATCTGATCGGTCTGTTTCTGGTTAAGGCAGGCGGAGCTCTGATCGACAACATGGCAATCCTTTTTGCTATCGGTGTTGGTGTCGGTATGTCAGAAAAGAATGACGGAACCGGCGGAATCGCTGCACTTGCATCCTGGCTGATGCTCACAACACTTCTTTCTACAGGATTTGTTACAACCATCATGCCATCAATCGCTGACAGTGCAACAAAAACTCTTGCGTTTGACAAAATTGCGAATCCTTTTATCGGAATCCTTGCCGGTATCATCGGATCTACATGCTATAACAAATTCAAGAGCACCAAGCTTCCTGACTGGCTTTCCTTCTTCAGCGGCAAGCGCTGCGTAGCGATCATCGCAGGAGTGGTTTCCATTATCGTATCTGTTGTATTACTGTTTGTATGGCCATTACTTTTCAGTGCACTTGTAGCATTAGGAAAAGCAATCGCAGGTATGGATGTTGTTGGTGCAGGTATCTATGCATTCCTGAACCGTCTGTTGATCCCTACCGGATTACATCACGCACTGAACAATGTATTCTGGTTTGACACCATCGGACTTGGTGATCTTCAGCACTTCTGGGCAGGTGAAACCTCTGCAGATGTATCCTGGAGCCTTGGAATGTACATGTCCGGATTCTTCCCATGTATGATGTTTGGTATTCCTGGTGCAGCACTTGCAATGGTTAAATGTGCGAAACCTGCAAAGAAAAAAGTTGCCATCGGTCTTGTTGCATCTGCAGCGATCTGTGCATTTATCTGTGGTGTAACTGAGCCGTTCGAGTTTGGATTTATGTTCCTTGCTCCTGGCCTTTATGTAATTTATGCATTACTTTACGGTATCTTCACCATGATCACAGTTGCTCTTGGATTCCGTGCAGGCTTCAGCTTCTCTGCCGGTGCGATGGATTTACTTTTCTCATCCTCACTTCCGGCAGCACAGAAGACATTGCTCATCCTTCCTCTTGGAATTGCAGCATTCATCGTATTCTATGTTGTATTCCTTTTTGCCATCAAGAAATTTGATCTGAAGACTCCGGGAAGAGAAGACGATGACGATCTTGAGGCAGAGAAGAATATCGAGCTTGCAAATGATGACTATACTGCTATTGCCGCGAAGATCCTTGAAGGCTGTGGCGGAAAAGAGAACATCACAAGCATCGATAACTGCATCACAAGACTGAGACTTGAGGTTAAGGATATTACAGCTGTAAATGATAAGGTGATCAAATCTGCAGGTGTTGCAGGCGTGATCAAACCTGGAAAAACTTCTGTACAGGTTATTATCGGAACCAAGGTTCAGTTTGTTGCAGATGCATTTTCTGCGCTTTGTAAATAATGGCTTTTTTGGAGTTAGGTATTTGTTAAAATAATTATGGGGGCAGCAGAACTGTGAAAACGGTTCTGCTGCTGTTTTTTTGTATACCTTATATTGACCGATACTTTCAAAAAGCGTACAATGTTACTTCGATAAAAAGCAACCGGTCAGTGCGTTTACAATTGCAATATTTCTACAGGGGGAATGAAGTTAATGAAATCCTGCATATTTCACAAAAAATATCTTTTAGCCGGCATATATATTATTTTTGTTCTGTTTACCTGCTGTAATTCCCGATTTTATCATACACCGCTGGCAAAAATATGTTCCGTAACAGAAAAACAGACTCTGAGCAGAGAAGGAACCAGGGGCTCAAAAGAATATTACTATACTCAGAATATTACGGCACGGATATTAAACGGTCCGCATAAAGGGGAAAAAATAACGGTCTCTAATGAATATACATCTTCTCAGGTTCAGACCAAGAAATATCATAAAGGAGACACCGTTCTTTTAAGCGGTTCAAAGGAAAGCCCCGGAAAAACGATACGTTCTGTAAAAAGGGATGGGTATCTGGCATTACTGGCAGGAGGATTATTTTTTCTTCTGATCTGCATTACAGGAAAGCAGGGATTTTACACGATCATATCACTGATACTGAATACAGTCATATTTGCGTATGGATTTCAGGCTTTTACAGAAGGGAAAAATATTTTAAATATCTGTAATGTCATCGCAGTTCTTTTTTCACTGACTACATTGATCTGCTTAAATGGAATTCATAGAAAAACATTTTCCTCAGTTCTTTCAACACTGTGTGTTCTGTTTCTGATCATGGCATTGTTTGAATTTTCTATTTATATGTACGGAGATCTGGATTATTCCAATCTGGAATACCTTGGAAGTACAGGCAATTCAGCAGATATATTCTGGGCAGATATTATGCTGACAGGACTTGGTGCAATTATGGATGTGACGGTGACGATCAGCGCAGCAGTAGGAGAGATCGTGCGGAAAAATCCATCGGTTTCTCTGAGAAGACTGATACATTCCGGTCGTGAAATCGGATATGATATTATGGGAACCATGATAAATGTACTGCTGTTTGTTCTGGCAAGCGGCATGATTCCCATGTTCATACTTAAGATGAATAATGATATAAGTTTTATAACGATCGTGAGATACCACATTCCATATGATATCTGTCGTTTTCTGATAGAAAGTATTGGAATTGTACTGGCAATACCGGTATCTGTTTTTATTGCTTCAGCGATTATGAAAATACCATCACGGAAAAGGGGTGTCAGAGAATGATCATTTTTCTTGCATTGATTTTAATTTTTCTGGTGATCTTAATTGGCGGAGAGCGTGGAGCCATGTCAATTATGACACTGGCGGGTAATATTGTAATTTTGTTTTTTTCAATTATGCTGATGTCTGCCGGTTTTCCTGTACTGCTCCTGATATTGGTGGCAGGTGCAGGTGTCTGTTATATTTCTCTGTTTTATCAGAACGGAAATAATCCAAAGACGCGGGCGGCTTTTCTGGCTACACTGCTGGTAATGTTACTTTTGTTTATTCCGATTTATATTATTACATGGAGATCAGGAAGTTACGGGTTAAATGAGCTGCAGATTTCGGAAGACGATTTTATGTATTATTACAGTACGGACCTTCATATTAACATGCTTCATGTAGGAATATTTGTAACTGTTTTCAGTACTCTTGGGGCTGTTATCGATACAGCATTATCTGTAACATCTTCTGTATATGAAGTCTGGACTCATAAAAACAGTCTGACAGCGAAAGAGCTTACAGCTTCCGGCTATCAGGTTGGGAAAGAAATTATCGGTACAACGGTAAATACGTTGCTGTTTGCTTATCTTGGAGGAACTATTTTATTATTTTCATACATTCAGACACAGCAATATAGCCTAGAGATCATTCTTAATTCCCAGTTCCTATTCCAGGATGTTGCAGTCATGTTATCTGGTGCGGTAGCCTGCCTTATTACCGTCCCGGTATCGATCAGATGTATTATTCGACAGATCTCATGAAGCATATCTCCACTGCACTGAATACGGAATCCATGGTCCCGATACAGATGTTCTTTCCTGTATTCAGCAGACGTGGGCTCTCTTTTATGAAAGCAGTTATTATATTTATGTATTTATGGGAGTGCTTTTACAGGCAGTTCCATTTCTGATCCTGGGAGTCCTTCTATCTTCGGCGCTTCAGACATATGTATCGGAAAAATGGATCGTAAAATTACGGAAAATGTGAAGAAAGTGTGAAATTAGCACTCGTCTCTTGACAGTGCTAATAATGCGTGTTATAGTACATACAGAACAAAGGAAGAGAGAAAAAAGAAATCTTCCGGAGAAAGTTCTTACAGAATTTGCAGATGTTTTCAGAAACAGTAAATTAAAAACGCCTGCGCAGCACGCAGCGAATATAGATCAGGAGGAATGAGTTATGTTAATGCCAAGTATTTTCGGAGAAGATTTATTTGATGATTTTATGGGATATCCGACAGGCCGTCAGGCAGCTGCCAATGCTTATCCTCAGGTGAAGGATATGATGAAGACAGATATCCGTGATGTAGATGGCAATTATGAACTGGAGATCGATCTTCCGGGATTTAAGAAAGAGGATGTGAAGATCCAGCTGAAGAATGGTTATCTGAACATTCAGGCAACCAGAGAAGAGAAGAAGGACGAGAAGGATGATAAAGGTAAATATGTTCGCAGAGAACGTTATACAGGAACCTGCAACAGAAGCTTTTATGTAGGCTCGAGCATTAAGCATGAAGATATCCATGCGAAATATGAGAACGGAATCCTTCATGTAACCTTCCCGAAGGAAGAGACCAAGAAAGAAGCAGAAGAGAAGAAATTTGTTTCTATTGATTGATCAGCATTTATTGTGAAGCCCCGGTACTGGATTGCAAGTCCTGGGTGATGGGATATAGCATAATAACAATATCCGGAACAACCCAAACGGATATTGCAAATATTAAAGCTCCAAATTGCACATCGCATTTGTTTATATAAATGAATATAACCCCCTTTTTTCAACCCCTCTGCCAATGCCCGGCAGAGGGGTTCTTTACGTTTCAGCCTGAAGTACAGAGGTGAATTCTGATTACTGTTTACTGGTAATATTCCGCGAAGCGTGTTGCTGAGAACGGAGTGAACAGTAACGAATTCTGATTAACTTTACACTCTTTCCTCACTCTGTTATACTTGGAACAGGTAAACAGCGGAAATTCGGCAATATTATAAAAGTGGGGAAAGAGTTTTTACAGAGGTGAATATATGGGAGATAAGATCAAGGTTATCATGGACTGTGATCCCGGAATCGATGAAGGGATCGCACTGGCATATGCGGCAGCACATCAGGATGAACTGGAGCTGCTTGCAGTGACGACATCTGCAGGAAGTACCAGGATAGAAAGAGTGACCCAAAATGCACTGGAGCTGGTGGATTTTTACGGACTGAAGGTTCCGGTGGCAGGAGGACAGGACCGTCCTCTTGTGAAAGCGGCAATTTATGCGGAAGAATTTCACGGAGAGACAGGGCTTGGCCATTGCGTACTGCCGGAAGCAAAATCAGAGGCTGCTTCTGATAATGCAGTGCTTTTTATCCGTGACATTCTGAATGCCATTCCGGAGGGCGAGCAGGTAGTAATGATCGAAACTGCACCAATGACTAATCTTGCACTTCTGTTAAAGGTTTTTCCTGAAATAAAGAATAAGATCAGAAAAATTGTTTTTACAGGCGGCGCAGCAAAAGGCGGAAACATCACACCGGCAGCGGAATTCAACATCTACGCAGATCCGGAGGCGGCAAAGATCGTATTCGATTCCGGAATCCCACTGATCATGTGTGGACTGGATGCTACCCTGAAATGTAATCTCACCAGAAACCAGATCATGAAGCTGTGCCAGTCCGGTGATCCGGCAGCCAGAGCCTGTGGAGATATGGCTGGCTACGTACTTGAAAATTTTTCCAAATATCGCTGCGTTGCAAGTATCCATGCTGCTGTACCGTTTATGTATCTCATCCATCCGGAGTTCTTTAAAACAGAAAAAGTATTCCTGGATGTGGATTGTTCAGACGGTGCCGGACGGGGGGCAACATTATGCGATTTCCGCTGGTGGCTACACGAAGAAGACGAAATGAAAGATATGATTCTGACAGATGCAGATACAGAAAGTTTCCAGCAGGAGCTGTTTGAAGCGATTTATTCTGTGTCCGAATGCAAAAATATGAAATAGCCGGACAACGATCCGGAAACAGCTGCATTTATGAAGCAGCTGAGCAGTCAGATAAGAGGACAGAAAACCCATGAACTATATTGTATTTGACCTGGAATGGAACCAGAATCCGGATGGAAGAAGACATCCGGATAGTCGGCTCCCGTTTGAGATCATAGAGATCGGGGCAGTAAAATTAAATGAAAAAAGAGAGATCGTTGATACCTTTCAGTGCCTGATCAAGCCCAAAGTGTACCACTGGATCCACGACAGTATCCATGAAGTGATCCACGTGGATTATCATGAACTGGAAAAAGGAATCCCTTTTCCAAGGGCAATCCGCAGATTTCTGGAATGGTGCGGGGAGGAGTATCGCTTTTTTACCTGGGGAGACCAGGATGTGATGGAACTTCAGCGCAATATGAAATACTATAATCTTCTGAAGCTGATGCCAGGGCCGGTGCATTACTACGATGTGCAGAAACTTTTCAGCATAAAATTCGAGGATGGAATATCCAGGCGTTCCCTGGAATATGCTACAGACTATCTGCAGCTTCCCAAAAACCGGGATTTTCACCGGGCACTGGCAGACGCCAGCTATACTGCCAGGATACTCCTGGAGATTGATGAAGCCTGCATGATCCGCCATCCGTCCCTGGATGTATATCAGAATCCAAAATCCAGAGACAGCGAGATCTATATTTCCTATACAGACCATGACAAGTTTGTGTCCAGGGAATTTGTATCAAAGGAGCGTCTGATGAAGGACCGTACTATGGTAAGTACCATGTGTCCTATCTGCAGATGCCCTGCCAAGAGGAAGATCCGCTGGTTCAGTACCAACAATTCCAAGGTATATTACAGCCTTGCCCTTTGCCATGAGCATGGACCTGTTGCCGGAAAGATCCGGATCCGAAAAACCGATGAGGGAAAATATTTCGGGGTGAAGACCCTGAGAGCAGAAGATACAGAAGCGGCGGATGAGATCCGTGAAAAGCACGAATCTCTCCGCCGCAGGAAAATGTTACGAAGTCAGGAGAAGAGCTGATACGATGTTTCGTTCGTATTGCATTCCCCATCCGACCATTTGTTTCTTATAATAATATTTGCTTTTCAGACGCAGTGGGCCGACAGCATTCTGAAGAACGGCCTGGCGTTTGTTAAGCTGTGATTTTTTGATACCTTTTGGAAGAGTCACATAAACCTTTGTCTGATAATAAAACGGATAGGTGTTTCCGTTATTCTTAAGGATATATTTGTCACAAGGGAGTACCTTAAACGGGACTGGCTCCATGGACACCTTCATATCCACCTTTTCAAAATTTTCAAAACCATAATTAAAAAGAGAAGCGGTATCGCTGTAAGCATTTGCCGCGGAAGTAGAATTCAGGATCACGGCTACCAGCGTTATATTTCCTCGTTTGCAGTAGGTGACAAGTGTGTTGCCGGATGCATCCGTGTAGCCTGTTTTTCCGCCACGGACGCCTTCATAATAATATTCGCCGTTTTTCATCATCTTGTGATGATTGAGCAGCTGGCGGGCTTCCGCAAATTTATTGGTAGGCGGGATCTCGTAATAACGTTTGGTGCAGTATCGCCGGAAAAGAGGATTCAGCCAGGCGGATTTGGCGATCTTTGCCATGTCGGAGGCTGTGGTGTAATGATTCTCATCCGGAAGACCGTTGGGATTATTAAAGTGTGTGTTCTTGCAGCCAAAAAGCTTGGCGCGCCAGTTCATGAGCTCTGTGAATTTCTTTACAGAGCCGGAAACTTCTTCCGCAACGGCGACAGACATTTCATTAGCGGACTGGAGCATGACAGCCATCAGGGCCTGATCCCTGGTGAATTTTTCACCGGGAGCAGCATAAATACTGGAATCTCCGGCAGTTACACTGGTGGAAGCTTTTTCAGATACGGTAATGTTTGTCTTAGTATTCAGATTTTCACAGGCAAGCAGTGTAGTCAGGATCTTCGTGATGCTGGCAGGGTAGAGCTGTGTGTCCGCATTTTTGGAATAAAGAACGGCTTCTGTATTTACGTCCATAAGGACTGCAGCCTGTGCTTCGATGCCGGGACCTTTGGGCCACCCGTCAATGGAATCGGTGTCGGCAGCCTGTGAATAATAGCTGGAGTGAGCAGGCGTGACTGCTGCTGCCTGACCATCAGGAACCGGTGTGGCAGTGACGATAGGATCACCATATTCATCGTATCCATAGGCAGCAGCCGCGCAGGGAGCTGCGCCTGTGAGCAGGATCCCTATGCCGAGAATGCCTGCAAAGATCCGGCGCAAGGATCGTTTTTTCATATTTTTCATAACAAGATACCTTTCAGTGATAAATCCGGGCGAGAAGGTTATTATTCATTTGAGAATCAGTAACCGAAAAAATCTTGCCCGTTTTGTGATGAGGTGCAGTATTTCATTAATTATAGCATTGTATTAATGAAACGCTGTATTTTTGCCCTCAAGATTCTGTAGTAGTATACCACTTTCCTCCCGGAAAAACCACTTGCAGTCTGTGAAAATTCCATTAAGAAGAAGTGAACATACATATAATAAGAAAAAATCCCTGAAAACACTTGACATATGGATTTTCCCCAACCTATAATAGACAGCGTATATAGAAAAAGCTGTGATGGAGACAGTAGGCCATATGGAAAGCTTGCAGCGAACCGGGGATGGTGGGAGCCCGGGACGAGTAAATATGGCGGAATATCACTCCTGAGCTTCAGTTCCGAAGTTGTCCGGCAGTAGCCGGAAGAATATCTGATATACAGATGATCATTAAGTAAGAACTGACGGATTTCCTCCGTTACAGGGAACATATATCGGCAGATACAAAGAATTGTCCGCCATGAACAGACATGGAACAACAGCCCGCGCCATAACACAGAGCATAAGAACACAGCAGAAGACGCAGGGATCCGGACACAGGCCCGTATAATGTAACAGGTGGTACAGCGAATCAGACTTCGTCCTTTTACAGGATGGGGTCTTTTTTTATAAGTGCCCGAAGCATTGGCACGAACAGGTATCTGTGAAGAAACAATCCGCTGTGGCCTTACAGATGAGGCAGCAGCCAGTAATCAGACACAGGAGGTAAATATTGTGTATCGTAAAGTTGACACGAATCTGAATTTTGTTGACCGTGAAAAAGAAGTCGAGAAATTCTGGAAAGACAACAAGATTTTCGAAAAGAGTATGGATAGCCGTAAAGAGGGCGAGACATACACATTCTATGACGGACCGCCTACCGCAAATGGTAAACCACATATCGGACACGTTCTGACACGAGTTATCAAGGATATGATCCCGAGATACCGTACAATGAAGGGGTACATGGTTCCGAGAAAAGCAGGATGGGATACTCACGGACTTCCGGTTGAGCTTGAGGTTGAGAAGAAGCTTGGCCTTGACGGCAAGGAGCAGATCGAGGAGTACGGAATGGAGCCGTTCATTCAGCAGTGTAAGGAGAGCGTATGGAAATACAAGGGAATGTGGGAGGATTTCTCATCTACCGTTGGTTTCTGGGCTGACATGGAGCATCCGTATGTAACATACGACAACAATTTCATCGAGTCCGAGTGGTGGGCGCTGAAAGAGATCTGGGAAAAAGGTCTCCTTTATAAAGGCTTTAAGATCGTTCCTTACTGCCCACGCTGTGGAACTCCGCTTTCCGCACAGGAGGTTTCTCAGGGCTACAAGACTGTTAAAGAGCGCTCTGCGATCGTGCGTTTCAAGGTTGTTGGTGAGGACGCATACTTCCTGGCATGGACAACAACACCATGGACACTTCCATCCAACGTTGCACTTTGTGTAAACCCGGATGAGATCTACTGTAAGGTAAAAGCAGCAGACGGCTATACCTACTACATGGCAGAGGCACTTCTGGACAAGGTTCTCGGCAAGCTTGCAAAGGATGATGAGCCTGCATATGAGATCCTTGAGAAATATAAAGGAACAGACCTTGAGCGCAGAGAATATGAGCCGCTTTTTGCATGTACAGGAGAGGCTGCAGCAAAACAGCACAAAAAAGCTCACTTCGTAACCTGTGACAACTACGTTACCATGAGTGATGGTACTGGTATCGTTCATATCGCACCTGCATTTGGTGAGGATGACAGCCGTGTCGGACGTGAGTATGACCTTCCGTTCGTACAGTTCGTAGACGGACAGGGTAACATGACCAAAGAGACACCATACGCAGGTGTATTCGTAAAGAAAGCGGACCCGATGGTTCTCACAGACCTTGACAAAGAGGGCAAGCTTTTTGACGCACCGAAATTCGAGCATGATTATCCGCATTGCTGGAGATGTGACACACCGCTTATCTACTATGCACGTGAGTCCTGGTTCATCAAGATGACTGCAGTAAAGGATGATCTGATCCGTAACAACAATACTATCAACTGGATTCCGGAGAGCATCGGTAAGGGACGTTTCGGTGACTGGCTTGAGAACGTTCAGGACTGGGGTATTTCCAGAAACCGTTACTGGGGAACACCACTGAATATCTGGCAGTGTGAGTGCGGACATATGGAATCCGTGGGAAGCCGCCAGGATCTCTATGAGAAGAGTGGTGACGAGCGTGCGAAGACCATCGAGCTTCATCGTCCATACATTGATGATATCACCATGAAGTGTCCGGATTGCGGCAAGACCATGCACCGTGTACCGGAGGTAATCGACTGCTGGTTCGATTCCGGAGCAATGCCTTTTGCACAGCATCATTATCCATTTGAGAATAAAGACCTGTTCGAGCAGCAGTTCCCGGCAGACTTCATCTCCGAGGCTGTTGACCAGACAAGAGGATGGTTCTACTCCCTTCTTGCTGAGTCCACACTGCTTTTCAACAAGGCTCCGTATAAGAATGTAATCGTTCTGGGACATGTACAGGATGAGAACGGACAGAAGATGAGTAAGTC
>ERZ1673700.3224-NODE-3224-length-11365-cov-4.377719_pt1 | contig 11365 bp, 10 predicted proteins | sample MGYA00580230_ERZ1673700 | MGnify/ENA primary metagenome ERZ1673700 (study PRJEB41218, sample SAMN15661782) | gut metagenome | host: Homo sapiens | place: Canada: London | collected 2015-08-20/2019-03-30 | study: EMG produced TPA metagenomics assembly of...
AACACGCTCGAACGCTATGCCCGTAAATATGAACCGAAAGAATCGGCCATAGAGTCTGCTCCCGTAGAAAACGGGGGATCGGGAGAAGTTTTCCGGAACAAAGAGGGAGAGTCGGAGAGTATCGATGTACTGTCGGGGAAAACTATGCCTTGTGTTTCTGCTCGTTCGGGGGTAGAGAATATGACGGCTGTACCTTCCCGGTCGGTGGCAGTGCGAAATCTCCCTAACGGATTGAAGATAGAATCGGTTACGACTCGTGGAAAATCGCATCGAAAATAGATTGCAGATGAAAAGGCGCAAATTTCTATTCGGTAAGGTTGTTTTGAAAATTGTTTGAGCTATCTTTGCGCAGGATGCGAAAATAGGCTGCATTCGGCAAAGTCAAGCGAGCTTGCTTTTGCCCTCATTTGCACTATCTTTGCGTATATTGTGAAGGCAGGCCGGGCTCGGCGTAACAAATGGAATTCGGTTCTGCTCCCTTTGCTTGCATGGACTCTACAATTTTACGGAACGATGAAAACGATACGAGAGATATATCGCATAGGGTATGGCCCTTCGAGTAGTCATACAATGGGGCCGAGAAAGGCTTCCGAAATATTTTTGAACCGCCACCCTGAGGCTGTGGCGTTCGAGGTCATTCTGTACGGTAGTCTTGCCGCTACGGGAAAAGGGCACTTGACCGATGTAGCGATTCTCGATACCCTTCAACCTCATGCCCCGGTCGAGATTGTGTGGAAACCGTCGGTATTTCTGTCGTTTCACCCGAACGGCATGACTTTTCGCTCGAAAAATAGTTCGGGTGAAGTGACCGACGAATGGACCGTGTTCAGCGTGGGAGGAGGGGCTTTGGCCGAAGAAGGGAAGCCTTTCGACAAGACACCGGAATTGTACGAAATGAATAGTATGACTCAGATTCTCTCTTGGTGTGAACGGACGGGGCGCAGTTATTGGGAATATGTGCAGGAATGCGAAGACCACGATATTTGGGACTATTTGGCCGAGGTGTGGTCGACTATGCGCGAGGCTATCGAACGAGGGCTCGATCAGGAGGGTGTATTGCCCGGTCCGTTGAATTTACGGCGGAAAGCCTCTTCTTATTATATAAAGGCGAAGGGTTATAAAGACAGTTTGAAAAGTCGGGGATTGGTATTTGCCTATGCGTTGGCCGTGAGTGAAGAGAATGCATCGGGCGGGCGTATTGTAACCGCACCCACTTGCGGATCCTGTGGAGTCGTGCCGGCGGTATTGTACCATTTGCAAAAGAGTAGGGAATTCAGCGATACCCGCATTTTAAGAGCGTTGGCGACCGCCGGTTTGGTGGGGAATATCGTGAAGCAAAATGCTTCTATATCGGGAGCCGAAGTGGGGTGTCAAGGCGAAGTGGGAGTGGCATGTGCTATGGCTTCGGCAGCAGCCAGCCAGTTGTTCGGTGGTAGTCCTGCGCAAATCGAGTATGCCGCCGAAATGGGGCTGGAACATCATTTGGGTATGACTTGCGATCCGGTGTGCGGATTGGTACAGATACCTTGTATCGAACGGAATGCCTATGCTGCGGCGAGGGCTTTGGATGCTAATATCTATTCGGCTTTTACCGATGGAAGTCATCGTGTATCGTTCGACAAGGTGGTGGCTGTAATGAAACAGACAGGGCACGATTTGCCGTCCTTGTACAAGGAGACCGGGGAGGGTGGCCTTGCCAAAGATTACGAACAGATGTAAAAAACAGATTTGTAAATCACTCTGGAAATTTCGATCGGGACAAGCCTCGATCAGTCGATTCCCGGTCGCCTGCTTGTGCCTATGTTCTTGTCTCCCACTTAGCTGTTTTTGGCTCAGTAGGAAATCAGTAGGGATTGCCCTTTCACATCTCCAACCCCTCTCCTTAAAAATTACCATTTCTTCGGTTAACTACTATATTGCTATGCAGCACAAGAGAGAAGGGGTAAGGTACACTAAGAGACAGAAGGGCTAAAATAACAGTAGGGCGATGTTGCTGGAAAATTTTTACACTCCTCCCCTGTGTTTTGCAACGTAAAATATAGGGGAGGTGGCCGCAGGCAGGAGGGGTTAAAGAAATGTTTCTTTGGTTTTACCACTATATTGCTCTACAACAAAGGGGTGAAAGGGTTACACACACACCAAGTGACGGAAGGATTAATAGATAAGTATGCCAGGAGGTTAAATACATTCCCTTTTCTCGGAGAGTGAGCAAAAAGGGAGGTGAATTTGTTTTTATGGTGAAGTTACTTTATATTTGTAGTTGTTTAAGCAATGATTAATATATGAACTTTTCCGAATTGAATATAGAAATGGTGTTCGCTTTGATGAGCGGTAAATTGTCTGCTGCGATTAATCGGAAATTATATCGTAGTTTTCGAAAATTGTCTATCGATATAACACCCGAACAATGGACTGTATTGTATTATTTATGGTCGCGGGACGGAGTGACTCAGCAGGAATTGTGTAATGTTACATTTAAAGACAAACCGAGTATGACCCGGCTAATAGATAATTTGGAAAAGCAACAGCTTGTCGTTCGTTCTCCGGGCGTGAAAGATCGGCGTATCAATTTGATTCATCTTACCGATAAAGGTCGGGAGTTGGAGGTGGCTACGAAGCCTTTGGTGACGGCTATTATGAGAACGGCGTTGGACGGCTTTTCGGATAGAGAAGTCGAGATGGCCGGGAGAATGTTGACCAAAGTTTTCGGTAATTTGAAAAATTCGTTGGAGGATTAAGAAAATCTGTCATGATTAAATATATGAGGCATATATTCATTTTTATAGTTGTATGGCTTGCGGCAGGGACGATTTGTTCTTTCGCGCAATACAAGCCCGATCGTTTGGGAGAGGGTTTTGAAGCAAAAACTATCGCCATGCCGGACGATTACAGCGGAAGGGTAGTGACGACTCTTGTTCGGAGTTTATCGTCGTGCGACACGCATAAAGCGGTGCTTTACGTGCACGGATATAACGATTATTTCTTTCAGGAAACGCTGGCTCGGACGTTTAACGATTCCTGCTTTAATTTCTATGCCGTGGATTTGAGAAAATACGGACGCTCGTTATTGCCGGAACAAACGCCGTTCGAGGTTCGAGATTTGCAAGAATATTTTGCCGATATAGATACGGCTCTGACTCTTATTCGGGAGGAGGGAAATACCGATATCGTGTTGATGGCTCATTCGACGGGAGGATTGATAACATCGCTTTACTGTGAGGCTTATCGTAACGACTTGCCGGTACAGGGACTCATTTTGAACAGTCCGTTTCTCGACATGAATATGAATTGGTTCTATGAGAAGATTCTGGTTCCTATCGTGTCGGCTTGGGGGCGTTGGTTTAAAGGAACGAAGATAAGTCAGGGAAATTCTACCGCTTATGCCGAGAGTTTGCTAAAAGATCATCATGGGGAATGGAATTATGATACCGACTTGAAATTTAAGGTATCTCCGCCTGTTTCTTCGGCATGGATACGGGCGATACATCGCGGACACAATCAAATTCATAAAGGGTTGCATATTCCCTGTCCCGTTTTGTTGATGTATTCGAGTCAATCGGTAGACGGGAATAAATGGACGCCTCAACATCAATCGGGAGATGCCGTACTCGATGTAAAGGATATTGCCCGCTATGGTCGCATGCTGGGACCAAAAGTCACAGAGTTTGAGGTTCAGGAAGGAATGCACGATCTCGTACTTTCGAAACCTTCGGCTCGTCAAGCTGCTTATTCCGAGATGTTTCGTTGGCTTCGGAGCAATGGATTGAACGAATGATACCCCAAAGTTCGTTTATTCTCCGAGAGTCATCGAAAACACGATGTGGGGCATATCGATGCCTCGGTAGTGTTTTACGATGGTATCGCCGGGCGTCATACCGATTCGTTTTGCGACTCCTTGCGAAGGAAGGTTATTGTCGCGGATAATGGAGTAAATGCGTTTTATACCCAAAATGTGGGAGGCATAGTCGGCACATGATCGTGCGGCTTCGGTAGCATACCCTTTGTGCCAGAAATTTTTGCGAATGAGATAGCCTATTTCGGGAACGGTTTGCTCTCTGTATGGTTGCATAGTGATGCCACATTGTCCGATGAGCTCTCCGTTTTCTTTAAGAACGGCTCCCCATAAACCGACTTTGTCTTCGGCATATCTCTTTATTTGTCGGTCTAACCATTCCCGGACTTCTGTGCCGTTGAATGCGCCTTCGTAGGCGTACATCACCTCGTTGTCTTGTAAGAGTTTACAAACTTCATGAAAGTCGTTCGGGCATAACTCTCTAAGAATTAATCTCTGGGTTTCTAATATCGTTCTCATTTCACAGGTCACCGGTTAAAGACGTTGTTATTCGGCATTCTGTTCGGATTGCTGTTTTTCCAACTGTAAGACTTGTTTGTCTGCGAGTTCGAGCGTGCGTACGTTCAGTTGATATTCTCGTTTGAGGTCATCGACATTTTTCATGAGGTTGGCGAGCTCACGGGTCGCTTTAACGGCTTCGCGTGTGACGGGGTCGAGCGATAGAGTGTATCGGTTTCCCCCCAAGTAAGTGAGGGTTATTTTTTTACTCGTATTATTCGCTATGAGTGCTGCGACGGCAGAACATTGACCGTCTTTGTATGTCACGATTTCGGTATATTTGCCGTCGTTGGTGAACCGGTAATTATTGGCTCCGTCGTACCCGATAACGAGAGTTTCGGCTTTACTTTTGTCCGGGAGCGTCGCCCGTATGGAACTGTGTTTTATCGGTGTGCTTCCGTAATATACGCTTGCCAACTGCATTTGTCCGTTTTCTGTGACCAAAACTTTCAATTGGCTACGATTTATCGCGGCTTGTTTGGGAAGTTTCTTATATATATAATTCCCTTCCGTTTGGTATTTGGCATCTTTTTCGAACCGGAAGTTTTTCTTGACCGCTTCGAGTTCGGTTTGTCTCACTTTGAGTACACTGTCTATATAAAGCAGATTTTGCTCGCTTTCTTTTTGTTTTACGCGGCACATGAGCAACATACCCGCTTTTATCTGTTTGAAGGCTTTGGGGTATAATAATTCGATACTGTCGATAGCGTTTTTAGCATTGGCGTATTGACCGTTTTCGAATAACTTCCGAGCTTTTTCATATTGAGCGTTAGCTTCATTACTATTATCTCCGCAGGAGAATAATACTATCGCACAAGAGCATATCCAAAAGTAAAGATATTTAGCCATAATTGATCGGTGTATTGTATTTGATGTTAATTCTATCTAATAGACCCTCTCTGTACATCTTTGACCCCCTTAACGGTTTTGAGCTTTTTCATCAGACTGTTGAGGGAGGAGATGTCATCGACCGTGACGGTGATATGTCCTTGAAAAAGGCCGTCGTTCGAGTCGATCGAGATGCCTCTCATATATATGTTTTTTTCTTTTGAAATAATCGATGTAATGTTCGTTACGATACCGATATCGTCGTTTCCGATAACTCGCAGGACGGTGACGTATTTAGAACCCATTTTTCCCGACCAGCGGGCATTGACTACTCTGTAACGGTAACGACTGTATATGTGTCGCGCGTTCGGACAATCTTTACGGTGTATCTTGATAGTTCCTTCTGTGGAGACAAATCCAAAGATTTCGTCGCCGTAAATGGGGTTGCAGCATTTGGCCAATTTATAGTCGATACCTTTGACATCGCCGCCTATGACGAGCTCGTCTTCTTTCGATTCGTCGGGTTCTTTTTGTAAAGTAAATTCTTCTGCCGTACGAGTTTCGTATTGCTCTTCGTTTTCTTTTTTATCGATTTCGAGATAAAGGTCGATTACGCGATTGACGTCGATATGTTCATCGGCCAATTCGTTGTAAAAATCGGTGACGGTTTTATAGCCCATTTTTTTTATAAGGCGCATCATTACACCGTCTTCCATCTCTATTTTGCGGTTTTTGAATCGTCTTTGCAAAAGCTCTTTCCCATATTCCGCCGCTTTATTCTGCTGTTCGTTCAGGGCTTGCTTTATCTTTACCCGCCCTTTCGATGTCGCGGCTATGTTGAGCCAGTCTTGCTTCGGTGTCTGATTGGGAGAGGTAAGTACTTCGATCGTATCGCCGCTTTTCAGTTTGTATTTTATGGTTTCGATCTTTCCGTTTACCTTGCCGCCGACACATTTGCAGCCTAACCCGGTGTGAATGAGGAATGCGAAGTCCAGTAACGTGGCTCCCAAAGGCAATTTGTATAGGTCTCCTTTCGGAGTGAATACGAATACCTCTTTGTCGTAGAGATCCATTTTGAAATCGCGCATGAGTTCCAAAGCTCCACCGTTTCCGGCCGCTTCGAGTACTTCGCGCACATTGTTCATCCAATCGTCCAGCCCGTTCTCGCTTTTAATTCCTTTGTATTTCCAGTGGGCGGCAAGTCCTCGTTCGGCTATTTCGTCCATTCGCCGGGTACGTATTTGTACCTCTACCCAGCGTTGTTTCGGTCCCAGCACAGTGATGTGTAACGATTCGTATCCGTTCGATTTGGGAATGGACAGCCAGTCTTTCATTCGCTTGGGGTTGGGCTGGTACATATCGGTGACGATCGAATATACCTTCCAACAGTCTGCCTTTTCCTGTTCGAGGGGAGTTTCCAGTATGACACGAATGGCAAACAGGTCGTAAATGTCTTCCAAATCGGCTTTTTGTTTCTTCATCTTATTCCAGATGGAAAAGATGGATTTCGGGCGGCCCTTGATTTCGAAATGTAGACCTTCGGCTTCGAGTTTTTGTTTTACCGGTTGGATAAATTCCATGATGTATTTATCCCTGTTCCTCTTGGTTTCATTGAGCTTGTGGGCTATCTGGTCGTAGATTTCCCGATTGGTGTATTTCAGGGAGAGGTCTTCCAGTTCCGATTTTATGGAGTATAGTCCCAATCGGTGCGCCAGCGGAGCATAAAGATAGGAGGCCTCGCAGGCGATGTCATAACGGTATTTTTCGTTGGGGTGGTGGTTTATCATTTTCATGACGCAAAGCCGGTCGGCGATCATGATGATGATAACTCGTATATCTTCGGCGAACGATAGTAACAGTTTGCGGAAATTCTCGCTTTCGACGGCAGCCTGTTTGGCATACAAGCTGTTCGATTTAATGAGACCCCGAATGAGCTGGGCTATGTCGTCCCCGAATTCTTTTTTTACGGTTTCGATAGTGAGGAATTCGCTGACGACCAAGTTGAAAAGTAGAACCGAAATAAGCATACTGCGTTCTAATCCTACCCTGTCGCATAAGATGAGCGCAGTATTCAGATTACGGACAACCGGATTTATTCCTTGTTTGTTTCGCTGATAATGCCCTGTTTCGACGGCTTCGGAAATGAGGCGACGCATGCGGTTGAAGTCTTCGACTCTTAAAACCGGGCGACTATTGCGTAACAGTTGCCGATAGACCGATAGGACATTTTCTTTTTCGTCGAGTGTAAAATAGCTTTTTTCGGGCATAAGGTGCGACTGTTTTCAAAAATTCTGTCTCAAATATATATTTTTGTGGGTAAAAATGCGCTTTTTTTTAGAGCTTTTTGTAGTTTTGGGAACGGAATTAAAATTCATTATTCATTACAAGCTATGTTTACACCGGAAGATTTAGATTTGTTTGCCGAAAAAGGTATTGACGTACATACGGTTGAGGAGCAGTTGGCCTCGTTTAAAAGCGGATTTCCTTTTTTAAGGATATTATCTTCTGCTTCTGTCGGGAACGGTATTTTATCGCTTGACGAACAGCAAACGCAATATTATCTCGATTTGTGGGAAGGTTACTTGAAAGATAATCATAAGGTCGTGAAGTTTGTTCCGGCATCGGGAGCTGCGAGTCGTATGTTCAAAGATTTGTTCGCATTCCTTTCTGCCGATTACAGTGAGCCACAAACTGATTTCGAAAAGAAATTTTTCAATTCGATCGAACATTTTGCTTTTTACTCCGATCTTGACGAAGCTTGTTTGAAGAATGAAGGAAGGAGCATAACCGATTTGATAGAATCGGGCAATTACAAAGCGGTGGTGTCCAATCTGCTCGAAGCGAAGGGCTTGAATTATGGTTCTTTACCGAAGGGGTTATTGAAATTTCATCGTTATGCGACGAATAACCGTACGGCTATGGAGGAACATTTGACGGAGGGAGCTCTTTATGCCGCCAGTTCCGACGGGGAGGTCAATATTCATTTTACGGTATCTCATGAGCACCTTGCCGATTTTAAAGCATTAGTAGCCAAGAAAAAAGCGGATTATGAACGACGCTATGGCGTACGTTATCATATTAGTTTTTCCGAGCAAAAGCCTTCTACCGATACTATTGCGGTCGATGCGAATAACGAGCCGTTCCGAGAGAATGGCAGGCCGTTGTTCCGTCCGGGGGGACATGGGGCTTTAATCGAGAATCTGAACGACATCGATGCCGAAATCATATTTGTAAAAAACATAGATAATGTAGTGCCCGACAGATTGAAAGAGCCGACCGTGCGCTTTAAGAAAATTATCGGAGGGGTGTTGGTATCGTTACAAACGGAGATAAACCGTTATATTACCATGTTGAAAAGCGGGAAATATACGATCGACGATTTACGGGAAATGATACAGTTTTTGCATAAAAAGCTTTTCGTCAGAAATGAGGAAACCAAACATTTGGAGGATGCGGAGCTGGCTTTGTATTTGTTGCGGAAGTTGAATCGCCCGATTCGTGTATGCGGAATGGTTCGCAATTCCGGCGAACCCGGCGGGGGGCCCTTTATTGCTTATAATCAGGACGGAACCACATCTTTGCAGATTTTGGAGAGTTCCCAAATAGATATGTCGAATCCAGATGCTAAGGAGCAGTTCGAGTCGGGTACTCATTTTAATCCGGTAGATTTGGTTTGTGCCGTGAGGGATAATAAGGGCGAGAAATATGATTTGCCGAAATACGTAGATAAAAATACCGGTTTTATTTCGCTTAAATCGAAGAATGGCAGAGAGCTGAAAGCTCTTGAATTACCGGGACTTTGGAACGGGGCCATGAGCGATTGGAGTACTGTTTTTGTGGAGGTTCCCGCAGAGACGTTCAATCCTGTCAAGACCGTTAACGATTTACTCCGTCCACAGCATCAGTAGGGCGTGAGATTCGGCATGGAATAGAGGGCGATATGCAGTGGTATATCGCCTTTTTTTGTAACTTTGCACTTGCGAGGATAAACATCGCCGTGGTATGGACCCAATAGAATTTTGTTTATACCTCTGGCTTGTATTACCATTGCATATGATTGATGAGAATAGTGGGGGCATGAAATCTAACCGATTTTTATTCTTCGGCTATTCGTTAAGTAAAAAAGAAAAATAAGAATAGAAAATATGACGTTTGAAGAGTTCGGATTGTCCGAAGATGTTATGCGAGGGCTGGCTGCCATGAATTTTAAGGAGGCGACTCCTGTTCAGGAACAAACCATTCCTGTGATATTGCAAAAAAGAGATTTAATAGCTTGTGCTCAAACCGGTACGGGAAAGACGGCCGCCTATATACTGCCATTGCTGAATCTGCTTACAGAAAAGCAGGGCGACGGAGATAGAGTGCGTGCTGTGATTGTCGCTCCTACGAGGGAGTTGGCGCAACAGATCGACATGCAGTTCGAGGGATTTTCCTATTTTCTTCCTATTTCTACTGTTGTGGTTTCGGGTGGGGGAGACGGCGCTTCATGGGACCAGCAAAAGCGGGGGTTAACGATGGGTGCGGACATTATTATCGCCACACCGGGACGGCTTATCTCTCATTTGAATATCTCGAATATCGATTTTTCGGGAGTGGAGTGTTTTATTCTCGATGAGGCCGACCGGATGCTCGACATGGGTTTTTATGACGATATTATGAAAATAGGTAAAAAATTGCCCGAGAATCGTCAAACGGTCATGTTTTCGGCGACTATGCCTCCCAAGATTCGGCAGTTAGCCAAGAATATCATGAACGAACCGGTAGAAGTCAATGTGGCTATCTCGAAACCGAACGAGGCCATAGACCAGTCGGCTTATGTCTGTTATGAGAGTCAGAAGATGGGAATCGTCGATTGGCTTTTCAAGGAACCGACTGGAACGAAAACGATCGTTTTCTCTTCTTCGAAACAGAAAGTAAAGGAGTTGGCATTTTCCTTGAAACGAAAAAAATATAAGGTAGAGGCGATGCACTCAGACTTGGAGCAATCGGAGCGCGAATCGGTCATGCTTGATTTTAAAAATAATAAAATCGATATTTTGGTGGCAACCGATGTTATTTCCAGAGGTATCGATATCGATCAAATAGGATTGGTCATTAATTATGACGTACCGCATGACCCGGAGGATTACATTCATCGCATCGGTCGCACGGCCCGAGCCAATGCCGACGGTACAGCTATTACATTCGTGTCGGAAAAAGAACAAGGCAAATTCCATCGAATCGAATTGTTTTTGGGGTATGATATTCCTAAACGGGAATTGCCCGAGGGGTTGGGCGATGCTCCGGTTTATTCTCCCAAACAAGGTCGGGGAGGTCAACGAAATCGAGGCGGTAAGAGAGGCGGAACCGGTGCTAAAAATTACGGAAAGGGAGGTAAGAGGAAACCTAAAAAGAACAATAGAGGTTCACAGAGTACCGAAATTTCAAGAAAACCCGAAAGGCATCATGGTCGTTCCAAGTCGTCCGGGAAACAATCGGGTGGTGTGGAACAATAGTTGTAAGGGGTTAATTATAAGTTTTTGACTATTATTAGAACGAGTGAGGTTCTTTTGCCATATTTGATTTTTTGTCGAAATATTGAATAACTAACTTCTAAATTCATATTTATGGAATGTAGTAAGGCTCAAAGTATAGATGAACAGAGCTTGCAAAAAGCGCAATTTCTGTTTGAATCCGGAGATATTGACAAAATAGAGGTGGGAACAATAAAAGGTCTGTGTCAAATCCATAGGTCTCTTTTTGAAGGATTGTACGATTTTGCTGGTAAGATACGGAATTTGAATATAGCAAAAGGTGGGTTTCGTTTTGCTAATAGTCTGTACTTAGAAGTTATTCTTCCTGTAATAGAAAAGATGCCGGAAAGTACTTTTGAGGAAATTATAGCTAAATATGTAGAAATGAATATTGCCCATCCGTTCATGGAAGGTAACGGGCGTGCTACTCGCATCTGGCTGGATTTGATTCTAAAAAAGAATCTTGGTAAAGTCGTTGATTGGCAAACGATAGATAAAGACCTTTATCTCCAAGCTATGGAACGCAGCCCTATTAACGATTTAGAATTACGAGTATTGTTACAACCTGCTTTGACTGATAAGGTAAATGATCGAACCGTTATCTTCAAAGGAATTGAACAGTCTTATTATTACGAGGGATATAGCAGAAAATAATATTCAAATTTATCTACAA
>ERZ1673700.3233-NODE-3233-length-11333-cov-11.448218_pt1 | contig 11333 bp, 10 predicted proteins | sample MGYA00580230_ERZ1673700 | MGnify/ENA primary metagenome ERZ1673700 (study PRJEB41218, sample SAMN15661782) | gut metagenome | host: Homo sapiens | place: Canada: London | collected 2015-08-20/2019-03-30 | study: EMG produced TPA metagenomics assembly of...
ACTGTTAGAATTACAGGACCAACAAGGGTGTTGCACTTCTAAATAGACATCGGGCACGCCCGCACAAAATATGTGGCATACTAAAGGATGGTGGTTCTGCATAACCATCAGCGTGCGAGATGGCGTCGATCCCCTTGCGGCTCTTGAGAATGAGACAACGCAAGCGCCGGTGTCCGCCACCCGCAGGACAGACTTGAGACGAAGTTGCCTTTACGCGGCGCGTTTTCGTGCGGCCACGGTGAGAGCGTGGTGTGAGACAAGCGTATAGGCCTGGAAATAGGCGTCGTGATGCAGCGCGCCGCGAGGAGCATTGTGCCCACTGACAACCGTGAAGGTTTCGTCAACGACGGAACCGATAATTCAACCGTATCCAATGCCGATTCGGCTGCAGCCGTGAACGCTGCGCCTGCCGCCGCCTCCCAGCCCGCCGAACCTGTTCGCCGTCGTCGTGGCGGCCGCCGCGTGGTCCGCGGCACCGGTGCTGCCGGCGCTTCTCTGGAACTGCAAGTGCAGGAACGCGCCCCGCTGTTCGAAGCCCCCGCGCTTCCCGATGCCGGCACTGCGGCCGATTCCAAGTCAGCCGATTCCAGCGATTCCGATGAATCCAGCGATTCCCAGGATTCCGCCGAACGTCCAACCCGCCGCCGTTCGCGCCGCGCCGCTTCCGCAGTGGCCGACTCGGATAGCGAGGATGATCGTCCTCGTCGTTCGCGCCGCACTGTCAGTGCCGATGATTTCGATGACGATGACGCCCCACGTTCCCGCCGCCGTTCGGTTGTGGACGATGACGATTACGACGAGGACCGCCCGGTTCGCCGCCGCTCTCGCTCCCGCCAGTCCGACGATGATGACTACGAGGATCGGCCGGTTCGCTCCCGCTCTCGCCGTGCGTCTATGGATATGGATGATGATGACGAGGACCGTCCGGTTCGCCGTCGTTCTCGCCGTGCAGTTGCGGATACGCACGAGGACACCCCGGATGAGCGCCTGTTCGACGCGGTCGAATCCCTGCCCTCTGGCCACGAGGCCGTGCGTCGCGGCAAGCCGATGACGTCCCTGCTCTTCCAGGAACCGGTACTGCCCGCCGCTGTGGATGCGCACGATACCGCTGACACTCGTGATGACGATGTTGACGACGACGAACGTCCGTCGCGTCGCTCCCGCCGCTCGCGCAGCCACGATGATGACGACGCGCAGCCGCGCAGCCGTCGCCGCGACGATCGCGGCCGCGCCTCCGCCGACCGTGACGCTTCCCGTGACGCCGCGTCCGGCGATACCAACGCCGATCACGACGATTTCGACGCCGACGACACCTCGGACTCCCGCCGTTCCCGTCGCTCCCGCCGCCTGAACGCCCAGGAGCGCCGTGCAGCCGCCGAAGTCGAGCAGATTGAGGAAGACCTCGAGCTGGACGATATCGCCTACTCGCCGATTGCCGAAGAGGAGGGCGACGAAGAATCCGACGCCACCCGCACCCGTTCGCGCCGTCGCCGCCGTCGCGGCTCACGCGGCGAAACCGGTGCCAACGGCGAGCACGATACCGCCGAGAACGATGCCGAAGATACGCGTTCCCGCCGTCGTGACGATCGCGATGATCATGACCGTGATCGCGATGAGGACGATGAGGAGCAGACCGTTACTCGCCGTCGCCGTCGCCGTCGTGGCGGCAAGAACGGCGAGGGCGCCGACGACCAGAGTCAGAACAGCGAACAGCCGCTGGTCCGACGCTCCCGCAAGCAGCAGTACATCGACGAGATCACTGATGTGGAGGGCTCCACTCGTCTCGAGGCCAAGAAGCAGCGCCGCCGTGACAACCGCCGTGAGCGCAGCCGCCAGAGCCAGCTCATGGAACAGGACTTCCTCGCACGCCGCGAGAACGTGGACCGCCTGATGGTGGTGCGTGAGAAGGAACATCACACCCAGATTTCCGTGGTGGAAGACAATGTTCTGGTCGAGCATTACGTCTCCGACATTCAGGAAGTACAGACCGTCGGCAACATCTACCTTGGCCGCGTGCAGAACGTGCTGCCCAGCATGGAGGCCGCATTTGTGGACATCGGCCAGGCCCGCAACGGCGTGCTCTACGCCGGCGAGGTCAACTGGGATGCCGCTCGTCTCGAAGGCCAGCCGCGCCGCATCGAGCTGGCGTTCAAGTCCGGCGACCCGGTGCTCGTGCAGGTCACTAAGGACCCGATCGGCCACAAGGGTGCCCGCCTGACCTCTCAGGTCACGCTCGCCGGCCGCTTCCTGGTGCTCGTGCCATCCGGCGGCATGACCGGCGTGAGCCGCAAGCTTTCGGAGCGCGAACGCAGCCGTCTGAAGAACATCGTCTCCAAGATCGCCCCGAAAGACATGGGCGTGATCATCCGTACCGCAGCCGAGGGCGCATCCGAAGACGCCATCGTCAAGGATCTCGAATCACTGGTCCGCCAGTGGGAGCGCATCAACGCCAAGCGCGAGGAATTCTGGCACGGTAAGCGCCCGAAGCTCCTGCAGGGCGAGCCCGACGTGGCCATCCGCGTGGTGCGCGACATCTTCAACGACGACTTCAGCAAGCTCATCGTGGAAGGTGACAAGGTCTACGACCGTATCGAGGAATACCTTGGCACCATGGCCCCCGACTTGAAGGACAAGCTGGAGAAGTGGGACCCGGCCGAGCATGAAGGCAAGGACGTGTTCGACAAGTGGTCCATCGACTCCCAGCTGCGTAAGGGCATGGAGCGTCAGGTCTACCTGCCGTCCGGCGGCTCGATTGTCATCGATCGCACCGAAGCCATGACCACCATTGACGTGAACACCGGCCGCTTTATCGGCAAGGGCAAGTCCTTGGAAGAAACGGTGACGCGTTGCAACCTGGAGGCGTCTGAAGAGATCGCCCGCCAGCTGCGCCTGCGCGATATCGGTGGCATGGTGATGATCGACTATGTGGATATGGTCATGCCCGCCAACCGCGATCTGGTGCTGCGCCGCTTGGTCGAATGCTTGGCACGCGACCGCACCAAGCATCAGGTGGCCGAAGTCACCTCGCTCGGTTTGGTGCAGATGACCCGCAAGCGCATCGGCCAGGGTCTGGTCGAGGCGTTCTCCGAGGAATGCCCGACCTGCAAGGGCCGTGGTTTCATCCTGCATGATCAGCCGACCGTTTCGGCCGACTACGACGATCCCTACGCGCTTCGCGGTGGCGACCCGTTCGTCAAAACCAACAAGCACGGTCGCGGCACCGCTCCCGCTCCCGAACCGGCTGGTTCCAGCGCCGACGTCAAAGCCAAACTGGCTCAGATTGCCGCCGCTGCCGTCGCTGCCAACAACACGGCGGAAGAGTAAGCGGAAGAGTAACAGGTGTGTCGTGCTTGACACGCGGGCAAAAATCATTTGATTTAGTCCGCATGGTGGTGTAGATTCGAAACTCGGTGTCTGACCGCAAGCTCGGTGCGTGTTAGGCAAGGTAGCTTTCCAAAACATAAAAGGAACGATAATGTACGCGATTGTGAAGGCCGGTGGCCATCAGGAAAAGGTCGAGGTTGGCGACGTCATCCTCGTGAACCGTCTCGACGCTAAGAAGGGCGATACCGTGGAATTCCCGGTCTCCCTCGTTGTCGATGGTGACAAGGTCACCCTTGCCGCCGCCGATCTGGCCAAGGTGTCCGTCAAGGCTGAGGTTGTGAACGACGAAGCCAAGGGCCCGAAGATTAGCATCCAGAAGTACAAGAACAAGACTGGTGTTGCTCGCCGTAAGGGTCATCGCCAGAAGCTGACTATCGTCAAGATCACGGCGATTGCCTGAGTTATAGAAAGGACCATGAATCATGGCACATAAGAAGGGTGCGTCCAGCTCTCGCAACGGTCGCGATTCTAACCCGCAATACCTCGGCGTGAAGAAGTTCGGCGGCGAAGCCGTCGTGGCCGGCAACATCATCGTTCGCCAGCGTGGCACCAACTTCCACCCGGGCCACAACGTCGGCATGGGCAAGGATCACACGCTGTTCGCCCTCACCGATGGCTCCGTGAAGTTCGGTGTGCGTCGCGACCGCAAGGTTGTCGACGTCATCGCCTGAGCGATATAGCGTCAAGCTTTTTTCAAGCCGCGCCCGTAAGGACGCGGCTTTTTTGTAAGGTAATCAATATGAGTGATTTTGTGGATCGAGTAACCGTCCATGTCAAGGGCGGCGATGGGGGCAACGGTTCGGCCGGCATCCGTCATGAGAAATACAAGCCGTTGGCCGGCCCGAACGGTGGCAATGGCGGCGACGGTGGTTCCGTGGTGTTCGTGGCCGACCGTAACGCCACCAGCCTGCTCGACTATCGTTTCATGCCGCATCGTGTCGCCGGCAGCGGCACCATGGGTTTGGGCGACAATAAGGACGGCTCCAAGGGCGAGGACCTGATTCTGCCCGTGCCCTGCGGCACCGTCGTCTTTGAGGCGCGCGGCGAACAGGGCAAAGCCAAGCATCCCGGCGCGCAGCTCGCCGACCTGCGCCACGAGGGCGACCGCTGCGTCGTCGCCCAAGGCGGTGCCGGCGGCCTCGGCAACATCGCCCTGGCTAACAAGACCCGCCGCGCCCCCGGCTTCGCCCTGCTCGGCGAACTCGGTGAAGAGCGCGACGTGATTTTGGAATTGAAGTCCATCGCCGACGTGGCGTTGGTCGGTTTCCCCTCGGCCGGAAAGTCGTCCCTGATTGCGGCGATGAGTTCCGCCAAGCCGAAGATCGCCGACTACCCGTTCACCACGCTGGTGCCGAATCTCGGCGTCGTTATCGCCGGCGACTCTCGATACACCATCGCCGACGTGCCGGGCCTGATTCCGGGCGCCTCCGAAGGCAAGGGCCTGGGACTGGAGTTCCTGCGCCACATCGAACGTACCGAAATCATCGCCCATGTGATCGATTGCGCCACGCTTGAACCGGACCGCGACCCGATATCCGACTACCACGCGCTGGAAAACGAGTTGGCGCTCTACGCCGACAAGCTCGAGCTGCCGTTGGGTGCCATCCCGATTCCCGAACGCCCGCGCATCGTGATTCTGAACAAGATCGATGTGCCCGAGGCCAAGGAATTGGCTGAGTTCGTGCGTCCGGAGTTCGAGAAACTCGGGCTGAAGGTCTTTGAGATCTCCACTGCCTCGCACGAGGGTCTAAAGGAGCTCAACTTCGCGTTGTCTGCGCTGGTGCACGAGATGCGTGAGGAAGTGGCCAACCGCGAGCAGGCCGAAGAGGAGGCTCGCGTGGTCATCAAGCCATTGGAGACCAAGGGCCGCCGTCCGCGTCGTGCTGACGAGGGCGGCAGTGCGCTTGAGTTCACGGTCGAGCGCCGCGAACTCGGCAATGGCGAAGTGTTCTTCGAGGTGCGTGGCGTCAAGCCGGAGCGCTGGGTCATGCAGACCAACTTCGACAACGACGAGGCCGTGGGCTACCTGGCTGACCGCTTGGCCAAGCTGGGCGTGGAGGACGAGCTGCGCCGCAAGGGTGCTCACCCCGGCGACGAAGTGCGCATCGGTCGTGGTGCCCGTATGGTCGAATTCGATTGGGATCCGACCATCTCCGCTGGTGCCGAAATGCTCGACGGCTCCAACCTCGGTGCCCGAGGCAAGGATCTGCGTCTCGAAGAGCTGGATCCGCGCACGCACCGCCGCTCCAACGCCGAACGTCGTGCCCAATACCACGAGATGATGGACGCCCGTGCCGCCGTGCGCGACGCGATGATGGCCGAACGCAAGGCCGGCCACTGGGCCGACCCGACCGTTGACGACGATCGCCATGACGAAACCAGCCTGTTCGGCCACGGTGAGTCCAGCGAAGATGGTGAAACCGAGGAATAAATGAGCACTCCGAGTCAGGCCGAGGTGCGGCGCATGATCGCCGCAGCCGGAACCATTGTCGTGAAAGTCGGCTCCAGCTCGCTGACCCAGCCGAGCGGTCACCTCGACCCGGACAAGCTCGACGCGTTGGCCGCGGCCTTGGCTCAGGTCCGATTGATGGGCGGACGTGTGGTGCTGGTCTCGTCCGGTGCTATCGCCGCCGGTTTCGGGCCTCTGGGCTTTGACTCGCGGCCGGTGGACGTGGCCACTCAGCAGGCCACCGCAGCCGTCGGCCAAGGGCTACTGATGGCCCGCTACGAGACTGCGTTCGGTCGATTCGGTATTCGCGTCGGCCAGATTCTGATCACTGCCGAAGATACGATTCGTGCCACCCAGTACCGCAATGTGGAACGCACGCTGGACCGTCTGCTTGACCTCGGCGTGGTGCCGATCATCAACGAAAACGATTCGTTGGCCTCGAACGAGATTCGCTTCGGCGACAACGATCGACTCTCCGCGTTGGTGGCCAACCTGGTGCGGGCCGAAGCCTTGGTGCTACTGACCGACGTGGACGCGCTGTACACTGCGCCGCCCTCGCAGCCCGGCTCCCGCCGTGTGGAATATGTGCCCAACGTGATTGATGCGCTGGGCGACATCCAAGTCTCCGGCTCCGGCTCCAAGGTCGGCACCGGCGGCATGGTCACCAAACTCGAGGCCGCGCGCGTGGCGGCCGTCTCGGGCATCCCCACGGTACTCACCTGCGCCTCGAACGCGGGCCCTGCGATGATGGGCGATCCGGTGGGCACCGTGTTCGCACCGGTTAAGGCCCGCGGCTCCTCACGCCGTCTGTGGATCGGCTTCGCCGCCGACCCGCGCGGCACGATTGTGGTCGATGCGGGTGCCGGCCAGGCGATTCGCGGCGGGCGTGCCTCGCTGCTGGCGGCCGGCGCGCTCGAAGTACATGGCGATTTTTCCGCCGGCGATCCGGTCTGGATCGATGCCGAAAGCGGTGAACACCTGGCCCGAGGCCTCGCCGGCTTCGATTCCGAAGAAATTCCGCAGATGCTCGGGCGTAACACCGCCCAACTCAAGCGTTTCCTCGGCCCCCAGTACGCCCACCCACTGGTTCATCGCGACAATCTCGTGCTCGTGTGACTGATGGAATCTGTCACACGACAGATTCCATCACCATAGTGCGGCTCTGGCGATTTTTCGTGCTGTAGGTTTAGCATGGGAGCCATGACTATGGCGCAATGGCAGACTCTTTCCGACCGTATCAACACTGTGGCACCGAGCGCTACGCTCGCCGTCGATTCCAAGGCCAAGGCCATGAAGGCCGCCGGACTTGACGTTGTCGGCTTCGGCGCAGGTGAACCGAATTTCCCGACCCCCGCAAACGTGGTCAAGGCTGCGGCAGATGCCTGCCTTGACCCGAAGAATTACAAGTACACGCCTACGCCGGGCCTGCCCGAGCTGCGCGAAGCGATTGCGGCTAAGATGCTGCGCGATTCCGGCTATGAGGTCAATGCCGATCAGGTCGTGGTGACCAACGGCGGCAAGCAGGCCGTGTATGAATCCTTCCAGATCTTGCTCAACGATGGCGATGAGGTCATCATTCCCGCTCCGTACTGGACCAGCTACCCCGAGGCTGTGAAGCTTGCCGGTGGTGTGCCGGTCGAAGTATTCGCCGGTGCCGACGTGAACTTCGAGCCCTCGCTTGAGGCGCTGGAAGCGGCCCGTACCGAGCATACGAAGGCAATCATCGTCAACTCCCCGAACAACCCGACCGGAGCCGTCTGGAAGCCGGAAACCGTGGAAGCGATCGGTCGTTGGGCCGTCGAGCACCACATTTGGGTTATCTCCGACGAGATCTACGAGCACCTGAACTATGACGATGCGCACACCACCTACATCGGTGCCGCCGTGCCGGAATGCCGCGGGCAGTTGCTGGTGCTGAACGGCGTGGCCAAGACCTATGCGATGCCGGGCTGGCGTGTCGGCTGGATGGTCGCTCCGCTTGAGGTGGCCAAGGCCGCCGCCAAGCTGCAGGGTCATATGACCTCCAATGTGGCCAACATCTCCCAGCGTGCTGCTTTGGCTGCTGTGGCCGGCCCGCTGGATGAGGTGCACGAGATGCGTAAGGCCTTCGACGCGCGCCGCCGTGCGATTGTGACCGCCTTGAACGATATCGAGGGCGTCAACTGCCCGACTCCGACCGGCGCGTTCTACGTTTTTGCGGACATCACCGCTTTGCTTGGCAAGCCGCTGGGTCCCAAGGGCACAGTGTCCGATACGTCCGCTGACTTTGCCGCTGCACTGTTGGATGAGGCCCACGTGGCCGCCGTCCCCGGCGAGGCCTTTGGTGCTCCCGGTTACCTGCGTTTCTCCTACGCACTGGCTGACGAAGACCTAGCCGAAGGCATGCGTCGATTCAAGGAATGGGCTAACTGAGAAGAGTCGCGTGCTACGCGCGCGACACGCGATTTGCGATAATCCACCGGAGCCGTTACTATAACGACTTGGCGGTTTCGCCGTGGCGAAGCGTTCTCTACGGAACGCACGCCGAGGTGGATTTTCACCTAGGGAAGTGGCGCAATTGGTAGCGCAACGGTCTCCAAAACCGTAGGTTGTGGGTTCGAGTCCCGCCTTCCCTGCCAAGTTTCTAATAATCAAGCAGCTGACGCGAGGTACGGAATGGCTAAGACGAGCAAGAGTGAAAAGGCAGTCAAGCCGAATGTCTTCATGCGTATCGGTCTGTTCATCAAGCAGATCATCGACGAGCTTCGCAAGGTCGTGACCCCTACCGCCAAGGAACTGTTCTTCTGGTCTCTGGCCGTATTCATCTTCGTGCTGCTGCTGATGGCCCTCGTGACTGGCATGGACTTCGGTCTAGGCAAGGCCACGCTGTGGGTGTTCGGCTGATCCGCACAACCTAAGGTGAATAACAACGCATGAGTGATGAACTGAATCTCGAGAACCTCGACGCCGTCCCGGCTGAGGAGCCTGTTGTCGAGGCTTCCGAAGCTGCTGCCGATGAGGCAGCTGCCCCGGTCGAACCGGTCGCTGACCTTTCCGCAGAATCTGACGCATCCGTCGACAATGCAGATGTTGAGTCCGACGCTCCGGCGGCGACTGAATCCGCTCCCGTTGCTTCCACTCAGACCGAGACCGTTTCTCTGGATGAGGACGAGGAAGAAGTCAACGAATCCGAGCAGGCCGAGGAGACCGATGCCGGTCAGCAGGCCGTTGACGAATTCTCCAAGTCCCTGCGTTCCCTTGATGGCAAGTGGTACGTGCTGCACACCTACTCCGGCTACGAGAAGCGCGTGAAGACCAACATCGAGTCCCGCGTCGCCTCCTTCGGCATGGAAGACCAGATCTTCCAGGTCGAGGTGCCGATGGAAGAAGTCGAGAAGCACACCGAGAAGGGCAAGAAGGTCATCACCCGCGTGCGTGTTCCTGGCTACGTGCTGATTCGTATGTGGCCGGATGAGAACGCCCGCCGTATCGTTCGTGAGACCGAAGGCGTGACCGGCTTCGTTGGCCCGACCAAGGATCCGGCGCCGCTCTCCCGCAAGGAAGTCGTGGCGATGATGGCTCCGATGATTGCTTCCGAGGCACTCAAGGCCGCCGGCGACAAGCCCGCCGCCGCCAAGAAGCGCAGGGTCGAGGTCTCCTACGCCGTTGGCGATCAGGTCACCGTCACCGATGGGCCTTTCGCCACCATGGCCGCCGTTGTTTCCGACGTGGAGCCCACCACTCAGAAGCTCACCGTGCTCGTGTCCATCTTCGGCCGTGATACGCCGGTGGAGCTTGGCTTCCACCAGGTTCAGAAGCTAGATTAACTCCCAAACTTTGCAGAGCCCGACCATCGTGGTCGGGCTTTTTGTGTTGTCCGGGTGGATTTGCATAATAGGAAAGCTTGTGTCTGGAGAGGAGACTCGCTAGCACAGCACAGCAATATAAGTTGCGGGAGGAGACCGACCACAGGCCGATTGCCTACAGCATGCACGGATAAATAATGAGTCAAGACCGAGCATGATGGCAGACAGCCGAACCTGAGGACGGCGACCATTCGAACCGCGTTATAGAAAGAAGAACCATAATATGGCTCCCAAGAAGAAAGTCTCGGCGCTGATTAAGCTCCAGATCCAGGCTGGCAAGGCCAACCCGGCCCCGCCGCTGGGCCCGGCTCTGGGTTCGCATGGCGTGAACATCATGGACTTCTGCAAGGCATACAATGCCCAGACGCAGGACAAGATGGGTCAGGTCATCCCTGTCGAGATCACCGTTTACGAAGATCGTTCCTTCACCTTCGTGCTCAAGACCCCGCCGGCTGCAGCTCTGCTGAAGAAGGCCGCTGGCGTTGAGAAGGGCACCGAGAACCCGCTGACCCACAAGGTCGGCTCTGTCACCAAGGCGCAGGTTCGCGAAATCGCCGAGATCAAGATGGAAGATCTGTCTGCTCGCGATATCGAGGCCGGCATGAAGATCATCGAGGGCACCGCTCGCTCGATGGGCATCACGGTTACGGACTGATAAGGAGAAGGACAGATGGTAAAGCGTTCCAAGAAGTACCGCGAAGCCGCTGAGCGCGTCGATCGCAACAACCTCTACACCGCCAACGAGGCCATCGCTCTGCTCAAGAGCATGCCCTCCTACAACTTCGACCAGACCGTCGAGGCTGTGTTCCGTCTGAGCGTTGACCCGCGTAAGGCCGACCAGCTCGTGCGTGGTACCGTCAACCTGCCTCACGGCACTGGTAAGACCGCCAAGGTCCTCGTGTTCGCCCGTGGCCCGAAGGCTACCGAGGCTACCGAGGCTGGCGCCGACATCGTCGGTGATGACGACCTGATTGCAAAGGTTCAGGGCGGCTTCCTCGACTTCGACGCCGTGGTTGCTACTCCGGACATGATGGGCAAGGTCGGACGTCTGGGCCGTGTGCTCGGTCCGCGTGGCCTGATGCCGAACCCCAAGACCGGCACCGTGACCATGGATGTCACCAAGGCTGTCAAGGACATCAAGGGCGGCAAGATCGAGTTCCGTGTCGACAAGAACGGCAACCTGAGCTTCCTCATCGGCAAGATGAGCTTCGATGAGTCCGCTCTGGACGAGAACTTCAAGGCTGTGGCCGACGAAGTCAAGCGTCTGAAGCCGTCCACCGTGAAGGGCCGTTACCTGACCAAGGCAACCATCACCTCCACGATGAACCCGGGCGTTCCGGTTGACCCGAACACCCTGGCCTGAGGCTAGCGAGCTTCAATAGCTACTGAAAGGGACTTCCCGTAAAGGGAAGTCCCTTTTTGCATATGCGATGACCGGTTGCGAGAAGGTGAACCTGGATGGTCACGCAATCGAATTCTTGCGACACGCCGTTGAACACATGAATTTGTTACGCATCGGCAATGCAAAACGGATTATTCTGATATCAGAACAGCGCAAATAGGCTGTTTGCGACACGCCGAGGGAACCGTGTGATTGCAACGATTCCTGGGGTTTTTGTGCGCCTTGATTTGCGTGAATCCGGACATGCGTGTAA
>ERZ1673700.3243-NODE-3243-length-11294-cov-4.534211_pt1 | contig 11294 bp, 10 predicted proteins | sample MGYA00580230_ERZ1673700 | MGnify/ENA primary metagenome ERZ1673700 (study PRJEB41218, sample SAMN15661782) | gut metagenome | host: Homo sapiens | place: Canada: London | collected 2015-08-20/2019-03-30 | study: EMG produced TPA metagenomics assembly of...
TAAAATACAGGGTATCCCGCATGCCCTTCGGCATCTGATCGATAAAGCAGAAAATGCATTTGTTATGGCAATGACGGTATTCGTCCATCAGACCGTTCTCAAATTCGATGCCCATATCCTCATCAAATTCCTTGTCGATCTCTAAGAGCCACTGCTCTCCGTCCGGCTTCTCTACCAGCATCTCAATATAAGTATCCTGTGTCAGAAACTGATAATCAAAAATGTCTTCGATCTCTGTATTATCTATGGCCAGTACTTTATCTCCGGGAGCGATCTCCAGTTCCTCCGCGATGCTTCCCGGCTTTACTGTTTTTACAATATGTTCTTTTTTCTTCATTCTAATTCACCTAACCATCTTTCTCCTATCCATTGTACAAGAAATTCCTTGACGTGTCACTAGCATAATGTTATAAATTAATTGTTATATTCAGAATAGTTCCGCAAAATTAAGCATCGAAGATGCGCTTTTGCGAAGGAAGATCTGCATATTTTTACGAACAATAAAGCTCGTCCAGGAGGGACATCATGCCTAATTTACACGAACTGGAAAATGCCATGCCCGTGGCTCCTTTGAAGATCATCGCTCTGCCTTCCGCAGAAAAAATGGGACGCCGCATCAATGACTACATGGTAGAATTCCGTAAGAGTATCCATAATGACAAAGTGAAAAACGATCCTGCCTTTCACGGCTATATCGAGAGCAACTATCTCGTAGACGTGGATGTGCCCCGTTTCGGAAGCGGTGAAGCCAAAGCGCAGATCAGCGAGACCATCCGCGGTAAGGATCTGTTCATTCTCACCGATGTATGCAATCATAGTATTACTTACAACATGAACGGCTATACCAACCACATGTCTCCTGATGACCACTACCAGGATCTGAAGCGTGTCATCGCCGCCTGCAACGGCAAGGCCAGACGTATCAACGTCATCATGCCTTTCCTCTATGAAGGCAGACAGCATCGCCGCAGCGGCAGAGAATCCCTGGACTGTGCTTATGCACTGGAAGAGTTACGGGATATGGGAATTGATAACTTTATCACTTTTGATGCCCATGATCCCAGAGTACAGAACTCCACTCCGCTGAATGGATTTGATAATTTTACCACCCCTTACCAGTTCATCAAGTCCTTGTTAAATTCCGAGGACGATATGATCGTGGACAAGGATCATCTGTTAGTCATCAGCCCGGATGAAGGAGCTCTGGATCGTGCCATTTATTTTGCCAGCGTTCTGGGTGTCGATACTGGTATGTTCTACAAGAGACGTGACTATTCCACCATCGTCAACGGCAAGAACCCTATCGTTGCTCACGAATTCTTAGGTGACAATATTGAAGGTAAGGATATCATCATCATCGATGACATGATCTCCTCCGGTGGAAGTATGCTGGATACTGCAAAACAGTTAAAGGCCATGAAAGCCAGACGCGTATATATCTGCTGTACTTTCGGCTTGTTCACCGACGGTCTGAAGAATTTCGACGCTGCTTACGAGCATGGTGATTTCGATAAGGTCATTACTACGAACCTTACCTATCTGCCGCCTGAGATCTACACCAGACCTTATTTCGTGGAAGCCGATATGAGCAAGTTCATTGCTTCCCTGATCGACTTTATGAACCATGACGCTTCTCTGTCCAATGTCATGGCTACCACCGAAAAGATCCACGGTATTGTAGAAGCCTACAACAATCGTACGGAAATGAGCGAATTTCATTTTTAATTTCCAACAGATCTGACAACGCATAAAAAAACGCAGAAGCCGTTATGGTTTCTGCGTTTTTCAGTTATATTGCTTATTTCAGTATTTCTTATTTCGCCATTTCTAAACCTCTTTCGACACGGTCTCCTTCAGCTGCTCAGTGGCGGGTTCTTCCGGCTTATGGTATTCCGGGAAATCCAATATAATCTTAAACAGATCTCCATCCAGCTGAATCTGGAATTCTCCGTGCTGTGCCTTGGTCAGATTTTTCGCAATATACAGACCCAGACCACTTCCCTCGGTAGTACGGGAAGCATCTCCCCGGATAAATCTCTCTGACAGTTCCTCACCCTTGAGATTCATGGGCCGGTCGGAAATATTTTTCAGAGAAGCGATGACTCTTCCGTCCTTTACCTGCATCTCCAGATAGACTCTGGTTCCCTCCAGGGCATACTTGCAGATATTCTGAAACAGATTTTCAATGATTCTCCACATCCTGCGGCTGTCGGCATAGATCATGCCGGCCACATCATTTCCGTCAAAGATCACCTGCAGCTTTTTCTCTTCCATTCTGTCGGAGAATTCTCCCACTGCCAGGTTCAACTGTTCCAGATTCAGCACAATGTTACCGGAGGAGATTTTCGAAGCCTCCACCAGATCATCCGTCAACTGTTTCAGTCTCTGGGATTTGCTGTCCAGCACCGCAATATAGCTTCTGGCCGGTTCTTCCGTGATCTTTAGGCGTTTCAACAGATCCACATAATTGATAATGGAAGTCAGCGGTGTCTTAATATCATGGGAGACATTGGTGATCAGATCCGATTTCATCTGCTCATCCTTCATGCTGGTGCTTACCGCCTTGCGGATACCCTCTCCGATGTTATTGACTGCATCCGCCATCTCACGGTTGTCCCCATGAAGAGATTCCACATCCAGCTTATAATCCACTTCTCCATCACGGATCCTTCGGATTCCTTCCACGATATCGATCTGCTCCGCTTTTTGCTTGAACCTTAGTACCCCCACAATGCCGTCCAACACAATAGCCCCCAGTGCCGGAAGCACCCACAGAGCGCTTTTTCCCCGTAGCAGATAAGCTCCGAAAATTCCTGCCAGATTCACCAGTAGAAACAGATTATACGGGATCAGTGAGCTGATGGCGGAATTTCTGTGGGAAACCACAAAATGTACCGCCTTACCGAAGCTTGTGACGATCCAGTGCAGGAAACTGTCACTCCACATATTGTGGGATTTGATCCTGCGGATCAGGCTGTACCAGAAAACATTGATTCCCATGCTTACGCAGAAGCCATACAGCGCAAAGACACCGTAGGCTGTCAGCCGTGTGATCTCCCGCCCCTGGATCTCGGAATGGCTGAGATATACCTTATTGGCCACATTCATCAGATAATCGTATCCGATTCTTCCGCCATAGATAAATCCCACCAGCAAAAGCGCCATGAACTCGATCCAGACATGATCGATACCGTTCAGGTACAGAACCGGCTCATCCTCCTCATCGTAAGCCACGCCGGCCGTTACGGTAAGATAAATACCCACCAGCAGCCACAATACTGCCAGCAGGATCCCTCCGCCGATCAGATACCAGATATTCGGAACGATTCTCTGGAACACCACATTGGCATTGTAAAAGGAATCTCCCTCCACCGGATAATTGGTATCCACTGCGATCCAGATATGAGTCATATCCGGATGCACATAACCATACTCTTTCAGATACTGATAGATCTGGCCCTCAGTCATTCCTGTGTTGCCGGTAAATTCCAGACTGTCCGGATAATAGATCAGATACCGTCTGTACTCCGAAAAATAATCCGTAATATCATTATCGGAACTGTTCTCAAACTCCGATACATTCGTATAGGTTCTGCTAACTCCATCTGTTGTCATCATACGGACCACATATTTCAGATTGCCCGCATCTTCTTTATACAGATCATTACAGTTCTGATACTGCTCATAGTTGGCTGACAACGTCTGGATCGTCATCTCCAGATTGCTCTGCAGCGCAATATATTCGATCCAGTTGTCCGCACAGGCTGTCAGCTGCTTCTCTCCGTCTACGGTGGCATAACGGTTCACCAGCATCGGGAAATATACCGTCAGCGTACCATCGTCTTCTCTGGATACCCGGATATCCTGTACACTCTCTTTCACAATGTATGTGAAAGCCAGGTCTTCCAGCCGATCGGTTCTCTGGCTCTCCGGAATTGCCTCGATTGCCTGTGCGACTGCTTCCTTCTGCTCCTCCGTCTGCTCTCCGCCTGCCACGAACACCAGCTGTCCGTCCGCATCCACGCGGAAGTTCGACTCCAGGTCTATCGGTCCGAAATAATTCACGAAGTCCGACATACTCATAATACGATCTGTATATTCCGCACCGTATTTTCCCCATTTGATCAGATCTTCCAGCTCATAAACTGCTGTTACAGGGCAATCTGCACCGCCGGTTTTCCCTGAAGCAAATTCCGTGATATCAACATGCTTATGCGGATCAAAGCTTCCATTGGTCTCCATCTGTCCTTTGATCACCATAAGCTGGATAATATCCGATACCGAGCTCTGGAACAGATCATGGAAAATCACGGAATCTTCAAATTGCGTTTCCGCATCCAGAGGGGATAATTCATATACTTTTGTGCCATCCGCTGTGTCTACCGCCAGATAGGAATTGAACAAAACCGCCGCGATTGCCACCAGCAAAAGCAAAGCCGCCGTCTGCTGCACCAGTCCCAGCATCAGCCGTTTCAATGTAGGTCGTCTCATGCCTGCTCCTTGTCGATCTTATAGCCTACTCCCCATACCACTTTCAGATACCGGGGTTCCTTGGGATTGATCTCGATTTTTTCACGGATATGCCGGATGTGTACCGCCACGGTATTGTCCGCTCCGATGGCATCCTCATTCCAGATGCTTTCATAGATCTGATTGATGGAAAATACCCTGCCCTGGTTCTTCATCAAAAGTAATAAAATATTATATTCGATAGGTGTCATTTTTACTGGTTCATCGTCCACTGTCACCTGTTTGATATCATCATTGAGGATCAGTCCACCCACCTGATAGATTGCTTTGTTCTCACCGGTCAGGCTCCCCAGGGAAGTATATCTGCGCAAGTTGGATTTGACTCTCGCCACTAGTTCCAACGGATTAAAAGGCTTGCAGATATAATCATCCGCACCGATATTCAGCCCCAGGATCTTGTCCGTGTCTTCCGATTTTGCCGACAGGATAATGATCGGAATGCTGCTGTATTCCCGGATCTTCAATGTAGCCCGTATGCCATCCAGCCGGGGCATCATGATATCCATGATCAACAGATGGATATCCTCCTTGTCCAGGATCTGAATTGCCTGTTCCCCATCATACGCTTTATATATTTTATAGCCATCCTGACTCAGATAGATCTCGATGGCATCCACGATCTCTCTGTCATCATCACATACAAGAATATTTGCCATACTTTCCTCATTTCTCCGTTACTTCCCGGTTCCCCATCATTTTCGTTATTTCTATTTAAACATAATATTTTTAAATATTTTCGTGTTTTTTCTTAAATTTTCTTAATTCCCGTCAGGCACTCAGGAACTCAGGACTCCTTCAGCATTAAAAATGCCGCCAGATTTCCCCTCTGTCCGTGACTTGCCCGGTGGGAAAACAGATACTCCGGATTGTGGCAGGTACAGACGTTCGTTACCGCCATATGTTCCGGCGGGATCCCCACCCTTAACAGAATGCTCTGATTGGCTTTCCACAGATCAAGCTGATATTTACCCGGTGCTTTGCCCGGCTGCAGCACATCCTCCGGAAAGCCTTCCCGGAACTGTTCCGCCACTTCTTCACTCACTTCATAACAATCCACACAGATGGACGGTCCGATGGCCGCCACCAGCTCCTCCGGGCGGCTGTTAAAATGTTCCTGCATATATCGTACCATACAAGCTCCCATTCCCGCTACCGTTCCTCTCCAGCCGGAATGCGCCAGTCCGATGGCCCTGTGTACCGGATCCACGAAATACAGAGGAACACAGTCTGCATAAAAAGTCACCAGTGCGATTCCGGGGATATCCGTAGCCAGACCGTCTATATCGTCATAGACCGATGGTCTGGTGATCCCATTTCCGGCATCTGCTTTCGTCACCAGATGAATATTCGTGGTATGGGTCTGTTTCGATGCCACCATATGTTCCGGGTCTGTTCCCAGTACTTCACCAATCCGTCTGTAATTCTCTCTGACACATTCCAGGTCATCTCCTCTGGAAAAACTCAGGTTCATAGTGGAATAGATTCCGTTGCTGACACCACCGGTCCTTGTGGTAAACAGATGTTCCACCACACCGGTCTCTTCCAGCTTCGGGAATACCAGATACTCCAGTTCCCCTTTTTGTCTCTGCTGTATACTGTCTGTGTCTCTGCTGTCTGTTCTGCTCAATGGATACATGTTTCTAACTCCTTGCACTATAATGATGCGGAAAAGCATTTGGAATCCAGTGAAGTGCCTCCCCCTGGATTGCCACCACATCATAGCGCACCCAGGTATCCTCCCCATAATGATGCAGATAACGGTAATAATCCGCAACTCTGCAAATGGTTCTCTGTTTCGCCGTTGTCACGGCCTCCGCCGCATTTCCCTTTTCATCACCGGAACGGTATTTCACTTCCACAAACACAAGATATTTTCCGTCTCTGCCGATAATGTCGATCTCACCGTTCCTGCCTCTGCGGAAATTCCGTTCCAGGATACGCATTCCCTGTTTCTCCAGATAGTCCGCAGCCATCTGCTCATATACATTCCCCGTCTGTCTGGTATTCAACCCTTATGTTTTCCCCCGTTTGCCACACTTTCCTTTACCATGCGGTGATCCACAGCATCCACAAATACCAGAATCTCCGCCACCACTTCATACAACTCCGGCGGGATCATCTCGCCGATGTCCAGCCGGGACAGTGTATCCGCCAGCTTGTCATCCCGGTGGATCGGCACACTGCTCTCCTGGGCCTTCTCTATGATCTTCTCCGCCAGAATTCCCTTGCCGCTGGCTATGACTCTGGGTGCCTCATCCGAGGGATCGTATTCCAGTGCTACGGCCTGTTTTACTTTCTTTTTCTCGTCATTCATTCTGTTTCCTCTATGGCGGCCTTCTTAACATACATGGTTTCAGCCGCACAAAACATATATGTTTTCTCCGTGCTGCGCACTCTCGAAATCGTAACAAACATTCGTATTCCGGACTATCGTCCTGCATACTCATGTTTGTCCGCTCCTCTCATAGGAAACATCCGCTGCCTGCTAGCAGTCACGTCTGTTTCCTATGGATGAGCTATGTTCTCACATCAAAGGCATATTGTGCTACCGGAACACTTCCTTCTGTCTTAAGAAGCGGTGCCATGGCCTGCGCCGTCTGCTGTAATTCGGTACGCAGTGTTGTCTCACATTTACAATCATAGCCTCTTTTTTGCAACCGCTCTGTCAGCACATCCATATTAGCCTCCAGGTAATCCAGGATTGCATCATTCTGTACATAAAATTTGGTGCTGACTTTGGTATCCTTCAGAGTCACATACACATCAAGCGGTCCCAGATGTTCCATATCCAGATGCAGCAGTGCGCTGACCTGTCCGTCTTTTCTGGCAAGATTTTTCTTGTTGGTATATACAAACAGTTCCCCCGTCTTATGCTCTCCCTGCCGTAGATGCAGCGGCAGCTGGATATAGGCATAGGTCTGGTTGATCTGTTGCAGGAAATCCACGTTCTGACTTAAATTCGTCACGTTCTGATAAGCACTTGAACCACGCTGTCCGTTTTCTTCCAAAAGATTACTCAACCCCTTCAACTGTTTTCCCAGCTTCTGGTAAAGTTCCTCCACCTTCTCCGGAGATTCCACATCCTCTGGTTTTATGCTCCACCGATCCGCCAGGAGTTTTGCCGGAAGCTCTGCCACTTTGGAATTATGGAGAATACTGCGCAGCAAGGGAATATCTTTCGTCTCCAGCCCCTGCTTTAACAGTTTCTGCAGATTCTGCAGCTGTGGTGCCTCCTGTGTTTTTTCTGCACCGGGATTTTCTTTTATCGTCTGACCGTTGCCCGATGCCGTCTCCGTCGGTTCCTCTATGATGGTCTTCTGCCCCGGCACAGCTTCCGGTGCTGTTGCCGAAGACTGTACTGGCATCTGTTCTGCCTCTTCCGGGGTCACTGTCACATCCACGCCAGGCTCCGGCAGAGGTCCCTCGGTCTGTTGTTGTCCTGTTACCGTCTCTCCGTCCGCATCTTCGAAAGCCAACAGTTCCAGAACCTCACTGTAGATTGTGGCGGCCTGCTCTATGTCTCCGCTCTCTACCAGCCCCTGCAGCATATTTGTCAGACTTTCTCCGGTCTCTGCGATTCCTGCTGTCAGCTGATGTGTCAGATTGCGATAGGATGCCATCTGTGTGATATTTTCCTCCGTCACCGGAAGTTCCACTCTGTGAAGATTCACGAGATCCAGAATCTCCGCATCCGGGAACGCATTACTTTCATGCCAGATCTGCTGCAACGTATTCTTATCAATAGGAAGCCCCGCATCCATCAGTTGTTTTGTCATGGCTACCGTATTCTCGTTCACCGGCAGCGATGCCATATCCAACGCTTTCAGTACGGTTCCTTCTGTTGCCATATTGGTAAAAAGAGGACTCAGATTCAGTGTCTGCCCGTTATTTTTTACCTGAAAGGTAATGTTCTGCCCCAGTTCCAGACGGATATCCGCATCCACTTTTGCATCCACCAGGACATCCTGCAGCAGACGGATCTGCGCATTATTGCCCTCCCTGGAGACCACCTCTCCTCTGAGGGTCTGCCCGGGAACCAGTGCACGGATCTGCCGGTTTACCTGTTCGGTATTCGCATTATTTGGAGTCTGTACTCTGCTGTTATCCGCTATTTTATCCTGTGAGAACCATCCTGTCAGCTTCATATTTTCTCTCCCGGCACGCTAAAATGCCTTAAAATCCGAAATTTTTGATAAAGCTGTGTCTGTGGATCGGAGTCGGTCCATACTCCTTCAGTGCCGCAATATGTGCCGCACTGCCGTACCCTTTGTTGGATGCAAAATCATACTCCGGAAACACATCAGCATACTGCTCCATCAGACGGTCCCTGGTCACCTTGGCCACAATACTGGCCGCACCGATAGAAATGCTCTTGGCATCGCCCTTGATGATCGGCACCTGTCGGATTTCCACTCCGGGAATCGTCACAGCATCGTTCAACAACAGATCCGGTGCCGGATCCAGTTTGCCGACAGCCTCCCGCATGGCCTCATAGGTTGCCTGTAAAATATTGATCTCATCGATCCGCTCCGGAGAAGCATAGCCCACTGCCCAGGCCACCGCTTCCTTCGTGATCACATCGTACAGCTCTTCTCTCTTTTTTTCGGATAACTGCTTGGAATCATTAATGTATAAAATATCACAATCCTTCGGCAGAATGACAGCACCTGCCACTACCGGTCCCGCCAGAGGACCTCTTCCCACTTCGTCAATTCCGCAGATATAGGTATATTGTGCGTATTCTTTCTCGTATTTTTTCAGATTCTCGATCCGCTGACGTTCCTTTTCCAGAGCATCTATCTTTTTCTTTGCGCTAGACACCAGCTTCTGCACACCGCTTCTGGGATCATTCTCATATTCTGCTATAAATTCAGGCAGCTTTTCCATTGAAGCTGCCTGTAATATTTCCTTGATCTTTGCTGCACTTTCCATTTGTTTATCCCCATTTATGGTTATTGATGTTGTAATACACCGAAATCAGAAACCGGCCAGATCCGGAGCCAGGCTTTTCCGATGATATTTTCTCTTTTTATGTTACCCACCATATCCGTACGACTGTCGCTGGAATTGTTGCGGTTGTCTCCCATGACAAAATATTCATCATCCCCCAGTTCAATGGGTTCCGCCGCCCGGCCGATGGTCTCCGGTTTTATGACTTCCATGCCGTAGTTCTCTTCCAGCTTTTCCCCGTTGATGTAGATACTGCCATCATCCATGATCTGTACCGTCTCTCCCGGCAGTCCGATGATACGCTTGATATAATAGGTGTTGTCCTGGAATTGAAACGGGAAGACAATGATGTCAAAGCGTTCCGGATCATGAAAACGATAGCTTAACTTATCCACGATCAGATTATCCCCGTTGTGCAGGGTATTCTCCATGGAGGCTCCCTCCACTTCCGTACGCTGTCCTACAAAGGTGATCACCAGCCATACCGCTCCCAGTACACAGAGCAGGTAGATCGCTGTGTTTAATAATTCTCTCATGATTCTGTTCATCTGTCTATATCCTCTCCAGTGTTATTCGTCCCAGCTTGCCGCTCCGGAAATCATCGATCAGGATGCCGGCGGCTTTCCCCAGATCCAGTTGTTCTCCCTTTGCATAGCATTTGCGGCTCTCTGCCACTGCTTCCAGTATCTCTATGGGCTTTCCCGCAGGATCTGCCTCGTAGCGTTCCTGCAAAGCCTTCGGATAAAGTTCTTTGATGGCTCCGATCAGATCACAGGCCAGTTCATCCGGAATTAGGATCTCATCGTTCATGGATCCGATAAATGCCAGACGCATTCCTACCTGCTGGTCCTCGAATTTGGGCCACAGGATACCGGGGGTATCCAGAAGTTCCAGTCCTTTATTCAGACGGATCCACTGTTTTCCCTTGGTCACACCGGGTTTATTTCCCGTCTTGGCGCAGGCTTTTCCCGCGAAGGAATTGATAAAAGTGGATTTTCCCACATTCGGGATTCCCACTACCATAGCACGTACCGGTCGATTTACGATGCCTCGCTTTCTGTCACGTTCAATCTTCTCCTTGCAGACTTCCTGTACCAGCCCCTGAATCGACTTGATTCCCATACCGGTACGGGAATTGATTTCCAGTACACCCATTCCCTGATTTGAAAAATACTCGACCCATTTCTTATTCCACACTGGATCTGCCAGATCTGATTTATTCAACAAAATGATACGGGATTTACCTTTTCCCAGTTCATCGATATCCGGATTTCTGCTGCTGATGGGGATTCTGGCATCTACAAGTTCAATCACCAGATCGATCAGCTTGATATTTTCCTGCATCATACGCCTTGCTTTGGTCATATGACCGGGATACCACTGATAATTCATTTTTCTATTCTCCTACCATACTTTCTATTTGATAAAGCCGATGCCATCCGTCCCGGATTTTAAGTGGAACCAGGCTTTGCCGATCATATCGCCCTCCTCCACCGGTCCGATATTGGCGGATCTGCTGTCTTCGCTGTTATTCGGGTTGTCCCCGATGCAGAAATACTCCTTGTTCCCAAGGATGATCTCGTTTTCCGCTATACCCGCATCCAGGATCCGTTCCGTCACCCATTTGCTTTCCTGCCCGTTGACATACAGAGTTCCGTCCGCGATCCTTACCTTGTCTCCCGGCCCTGCCACAACACGCTTGACATAATAATGGGAATTTTCATTGCCATTCGGCAGAAATGCTACTATGTCTCCCGCCTTCGGAGAAGATAAAACATACAGAAAACGGTCAATAAATATCTGCTGTCCATTCT
>ERZ1673700.3246-NODE-3246-length-11291-cov-3.381452_pt1 | contig 11291 bp, 10 predicted proteins | sample MGYA00580230_ERZ1673700 | MGnify/ENA primary metagenome ERZ1673700 (study PRJEB41218, sample SAMN15661782) | gut metagenome | host: Homo sapiens | place: Canada: London | collected 2015-08-20/2019-03-30 | study: EMG produced TPA metagenomics assembly of...
TATATCCATCAATACTTTCTCTTTCTTGCTTTTCAATCATTTTCAATAAATTTATTATATCTTCATCTACTATTGGTATAACTAATCCTCTACTATCTTTTAATGTATCTCTGCATCTGTCTATAAACAACTTTCTATTTTCAAAGTTTCTAGCCATCATAATTCCAAATTTTCCAATGGTTGGAGAAAATCTTCCTGACACTTGATCTATTTCGGGATTTTCTGGATCATGATTATAATTCTTGCATTCAACCACTATTTTATTTGCTATAATATTAGGGGATGTTCTCATATTATAAAAGAATCCATCATTTGCTGCATTTAAATATGTAATATCAATTCTTTTTCTTCCATTATGTATTCTATCTTCTTTTTTAGGTTTTATAAAATTAGGATAAAATATAAATTCTAATGCACCAATACAATAATCTTGAAATAGATTTTCATCTTTTTTGCCAGGATCTATTTTTTTAATTTTATTTCTTAAACTCTTTGCGATTTCTTTTTCTATTTCTTCTATATCCTTTCTTTTCCATGCATCTTTTATAGGCATATTTCCTTTTCTTTTTCTATATTGATCTAATAATTCAGGATGTTCATTACTGATTTTATACAGAAAATCTTTCTTTAATTTATATTGAGATTGCTCTTTTAATTTCTTTTTTGTAACTCTTTTTTCTCCTGATTTTAATGTTTCTACTAATGAGCTATTTGCATTTATATGTTCCCTTTGTAAATATTCTAAAACTTCTTTATTATAATATTCGCTAGAATTGATAATTGGCGTTTGTACAACTATCCATTTAGGCACTAAAATTATTTTTTTGTTATTTACACATGGAAGTTCAACATATTTATTTTCCCATCTTTCAGTCTCTTTGTTCCAAATAAATCCACTTGGTACATTATACATTTTAATATTTAGATTTTTGCATTGTTCTTGTGTATAGTCAATTAAATACTTTCTAATTATATTAATTGTCATATCTGAAATTTTATCATCACCTATTCCTTCCACCATCAATTCACATTCAGATATATCTTGAATAAATCCCGTTGTAACAGCTTTGCTTTTTGATAATTTGTTATATAAATCATTAGCTTGCTTCTTATTAATTCCTTTACCATTTGGTTTTCCCCTTGATAAACCTAATCGAGTTTCATTTGGTTCATTTAAATGCTCTAACATATATTTACATAGTTTTGGATTTGTATTAATATTTTCTATTATTTTTTGAAAAAATTCCCTAATCTCCTTTGTAGCATTTATACTCCATTCATCATTTCTTCTACTTATAAAATAAGGATCAACAAATAATGGAATATCCCCATCCACAAATATATCCACAAAATCTAGTTCTACTTGACTTTTTTTTAATTTAAAAAATTCAGAAAATTTTGTCATTTTATTCACCCTCATTTATAATAACTCTAGTATATTTTATATCATAAAATGACAATTTTCTCAACAGATACTTGTAAATATTTACAATTAATTTCTTCCAAAAAAATGATCATATGGATAACCTGCTTTAATATACAACTCCGTTAACTCCATTTTATATTTCTCCAATAACTCTAAATGCTTTTGCTTAAATACATTTTTACAAATCCATTCAACTCCTTTTCTTGAAATAATAACTTTATTATTATCTAAATATTTATAATTACTAAATCCATTATCACACATTTTTTTAATTGCTTTTCTTATACTAGATTCTGCTCTATTAAAGTATTTTTCTAGTTGTTTTATGTCCATATCTTCATTACACCAATTTTCATTATGATCTACTTTCAAAAAATCTTCATACAATTTTATTCTGGTTTCAAAAAATTCTACATCAGTATCTATTAAAGATTTTTCTTTTTCAAAATACACAAATTTTATCCAGTCATACCCTTCTACTAAAATAAAATATTTTCTACTTCTTACTTTTTCACTTCTCCATCTACAAGTTGGATGTTTTTTCAACATAACATCTACTGCTTTTCTTAAATCTACATGCTTTACTTCTTTACCATGTTTTGTTGTTATTCCTAATAGTTGTAATCTTTTTAAAATTTTATTATATGATAAAAAAATACTATCCAAAATTTGTTCTGAATCTCTCCACATTTTCACCACTTCCTTGCTATAAAAATTTATTAATGCTAGTTTACGAAGCATTAATAATTAGCAAAATTTATTTTGCTCCGAATAGTGTGGCATTTTTGGTGTCCAATATTCGCCAGCATGGTGTTTTGACACCCTTTTCGCTGTTTAGGGCAAAATGCCCTAATACCCTTTTTGCTCTCCGAGGGATATTTTTTTATAAAAACTCTCTTATTTTTATTTTAAATAATTTCAAAAAAGTTCAAATTTTGAGTTTAGAAATTTGAACTTTTTTCTTTACTTTTGTCTTTAAATATACTATAATAAATTTAGTTTTTGAATTAAGTTAGCATTTAGTTTAGTCGCTTATGCTAGCTTTTTCTTTTTGATTTTTATCATCTTCTTTTAGTTCAATTCCATAACACATTCTATATAATTTTTGAATAATAGCATTGGATAATTCTTTATCATTACTCTGATAAAATCTATGTAATAAACTTTCCTTATTAAATCTAGTTGTTATTATAATTGGTAGTTTATTTTCATTTCTATTTTCTATAATTGTATATAATTTATCTAGAGCCCACTGGCTTATTTTTTCTGTTCCTAAATCATCTATTACAACCATATCTGTATTTGAAAATAATTCTATTAATTCATTTTCTGACTTTGAATTATCTTTAAAAGTTTCTTTGATCATATCTAACAATGATGATAACCTCCCCATCAACACTATTTTATCTTCTTTAATTAATTCATTTGAAATTGATGCTGCTAAATGTGTTTTTCCTACGCCTGTATTTCCAGTAATAATAAGTCCATTTTCTTGTTTGTTTTCGGTACATTTTTTAGTATAATCTTTTGCTATTTCAACTTCATTTTTATTAGAATCTGTTACTTTAAAATTGTTAAAATTATAATCCTTTAGTCTTTTACTAATGTAATTTTGCGAATAAAACTGATTGATAATTTCCCTATAATGTTCATTCTTTTTCTGCTCTTGAACTTCTAAATCAATTCCTTTCCAAAATTCAACAGATTCCTTACAAGTACATCTTTCATATTCAATGGAATCTGGAGATATATTAGTATATAAATAATCTAAGCCTATTGGTTTTAATTCTTTTCCACAAAATTTGCATTTATTGTGAAAATTCTTTTGATAATTATTACATTTTGTATTCTCTAAATCCATTTATATTCTCATTCTCCTTTCTGTTATTTTCTATAATTTCTTCTAATGTATTATCTTCTTGTGCGTTATTTTCCGTTATTGTAACGTTACTTTTTTCTTTTTCACTTTTCAATCTTTCACGATATTTTTGTTGTCTTATTCTATTTTGTTCTTTATATTTTTCGGATGATTCAATACTTTGGTATTCATCCCAATTCTTAATTTTGTATGCTCCTTCTTCTACAATTATCATATTTAATTCTTGAAATCTTTTAATAATTTTCTCAATCTTTTTCTTAGACTTTCCCATAATCTTAAAAAAATCTTCTATTGTCATTGGTTTATTATCTCCTATTACTAATTTACCGTTGCAATTACATTCTATAGCAATAGTCAATAATTGAATCCATACTCTAAAATATGTATCTCCATCTTGTTCTTTTAGTAATATTTGAATTTTTCTGTTTGAAAATATTTTAATTTCAATTTTTAACCATTGTAAATTATACATATCCTCCTTTCCTCACTTTCCCTATAATCTAGCTAATAGATTGTTGTTCCATATTTTCTAAATATTCATCTAGTGCTTGTACTCTAAATAAATATTTTCCACCAACTTTTGAGCATGGTATTTGTTTTCTTCTTACTAATTGATTGACTAACCAATAAGATATTCCTAAATACTCTGCTGCTTCTTTCATTGTTAGTGTAGTTCTTTGAACTTTTTGTAATTCCATAGTATCACCTCCTTATATTTTTCTAGAAGAGATTTTTATCTTTCCTTCCCTTCTATTTAATAGCCCACAAACTACCTTCAAAATAAGCCCCTTTTCAAAAATTTTTTTATATTTTTTTGTTAATTTTATTTTGTTAGTGTTTTCAATAGTTTCAAGGATTATTTTTTATTAAACTTATTGCATTTCGCGTTAGTTTTTTGTATAATTTAATTAATTTGTTAGCAATTTTATTTTGGTTATTTTATTGCAATTTGTATTTATAGGAGGAAATTTTAGTGTTAAGAGAAAATAACATTCCAGTTAAAAATAGTTTTAATATATGGTTTAATAGAGAAAAAAGAAAAGAGTTTTATACAACTTCTATAATTTTGTATAAAACTGCCTTTAATCATAATCCTAATAATAAATTTTCTAACATTATTCTTAAACCAAATGAAGCTACTAACAAAATCTACTTTACTTCGGCTAATTTTAATGCCCCTTTTGAAGAAAGCTATGGTACATTTAAAACTGCTTATGATACTTTCTTTTGTTTTTATGGATTTTCAATATTAGAGGAATTTTATAAAAACATTCCTAAAGCACAATTATTTAAATCAAAAAAGGACTTTTTTAACACTTATGAACCAATTTTTATAAATATTAAACGTAAATTAAAAGAATTACAATATTTAATGAAAAGGTGTATTGATTATATGTATAATCTAAATAACAATTTGGAGGATAAAAATTATTCTTCATTTGAAAAATATTTAACATATGTAATAAAGAATAATCTTTTTAGATATTCAACAAATATTGATGTATTTTATTTTCAACAATTTGCACATGATACATTAAATATAGCTGTTGAATCTATCACACCAAAAATAGTGAGAGAGCATTTAGAAAATGGAATAATAGATGTAAATGATAGTCCAGTTTTTCATGCATGTAATTTATCTAATATTCTATATGTATCATTGTCAGAAATTGCATCAAATAAGGATATAAAAATTAAGACTTGTAAAAATTGTGGCAAATACTTTATTCCAATTAAAAATACAGAAAAATATTGTGATATTACTTATTATGAAAATGAAAAAACTTGTAAAACAATTGGTGCTACTAATTCTTATACTAAAAAACGAAAAACTGTAGAAGGAATAAGATTTTATAGAAATAACTATCAAAGAAGGTTGATGCAAGCTAAAAGATCTAATAATCAGCAAATTGAATTTGCTTTTGAAAATTGGAAGAAACTCTCTAAGGTTAAGATTAAGGAATTTAATAATAATGAGATTTCTGAAGAAAAGTTAATTGAGTGGATGAAGAGAAATAAAAATATTTAGATTACAATTTTTGATTATGTATATAATTAAAAGAATGACAATTTTTAAGAGAGTATAGAAAAAGTTGTGTAAATAAATCCTTCCGTGATAAAATATAAAATATCAAGGAGGGATTTTTCTATGGGTAAAAAAATAGAAAAAGAAAAAAATGAAATAGTAGAGGAGTTTTTTAGAAGGAATGATCCAAAAAATATTAAATCCATGAATGATATGTACACAGCCTGGAAAGATTTCTTTGCCCCTGCTTTTCAACAATTGTTGGATGCTGAAATGGAAGCAAAAATTGGTTATTCCAAAAACGAAAGAACAGATAATAATAATTATCGAAATGGATATTATCCAGAAAGAACTGTAGCAACAGAAATGGGAGATATTCCAGTAAAAGTTCCTAGAGATAGAAACGGAGAAATTGATTCCGATTTAGTGCCTAAATAATCAAGAACAGCAAATGGTTTTGATGAAAAAGTAATATCTATGTATGCATTAGGAATGTCTGATAGGGACATTCAGGAACAAATAAAGGAGATATTTGGCTGTAATCTTTCACCAGATATGATAAGTGATATAACAGATAAAATTATACCTGAAATACAAGAATGGCAAAAAAGGAAATTAGAAAGTGTATACCCTATAGTATTTATTGATTCTACTCATTTTCATGTTAGAGATAATGGACAGATAGTAAAAAAAGCAACCTATGTTGTGTTAGGAATTGATAAAGATGGAATGAAAAAAGTTTTAACAATAACAATTGGAGAAAATGAAAGTGCAAAATATTGGATGACTGTATTAAACGAACTTAAAAATCGCGGAGTACAAGATATTTTAGTATTATGTGCAGATGGATTGACAGGGCTTAAAGATGCAATATCAGCAATATACCCTAAGACGGAATATCAAAGATGTATAGTGCATCAAATAAGGAACTCTTTAAAGTATGTACCATATACAGATAGAAAAGAACTTGCTAATGATTTAAAAACAGTTTACAAAGCAAGTACAGAGGAATTAGGGTATACTAACTTATTAGAGTTGGAAGAAAAATGGAAACATAAATATCCTGGTGCGATTCAAAGTTGGATAGATAACTGGGATGTACTTTCAGTATTCTTTAAATTTTCTACTGAAATAAGAAAAATAATGTATACAACAAGTGCGATAGAGAGCTTAAATAGTACCTATAAACGAATAAATCGAAACAGAAATGTATTTATGTATGAAGGCAGAATATAAAATAAAGCCTAAAAATAATAGGCTTAAGAAGGATTTTTCTTAAGCCCTATTAAACTTACACAACTTTTTCTAAAATATTGATTTTTTAGAAAAATATTATTAAAATAATGTTAATAATAAAAATATTAAATTTTTTTAAGTTATCAATCGGAAGGAAATCCGATTTACACAACATTTACGATACTCTCCTTTTGTCTTATATATTTTTATCCATCCAGTCTACTTCATTAGGATATATAATATCTGCAAAATATGCATTTTCATTATAATCATATTTAAACCATCCTTTTATTTCTTGCTCATCTTTATTTTTCATGTCTTCAATCATAACATTAATAAAATTGTCATAAGTCATTTTTGAATATGCAATAATATTTTTCCCATTTCTACCTGCCACATTAGCTAAATTACATGCTTTTACTACTGCATTTCCAATCCAAATTTTATCATTTATTCCAGACCCTTTTTTTCCTGCTTTTACAATTAAATCTTGTCCAACAGATACTCCAATTCCCACTCTAATTTGTCTTAATTCTTCTCTTTGAAATAATTTATTTAGCATTTTAATACATGTGTTGATATATGCAGATATATCAACTAATTCATATATATCTTTTTGATACGGCGTATTGTAAATTCCATACACACAATCACCCCTTATACCTATTTCTCTTACATTATTACTACTATTCATAATAGTAATTAACTCAGATGAAAAACTTCTCAAAATTTTTGACACCTTAATATCTTCTTCTTTACCTATAATATCTGATGATTTGACAATATCTACGAAAATAGATCCAATCCATGATTTAATACCATTACTATATGTAAATTCACTATCGTCTTTAGGAACATTTTTTTCTTCAATTTCCTCATTGTTTTTTAGAATTTCTTCAACTCTTTTTTTTCCTTCCTCAAAATTGTAAAATGCCATAATTTTTCTCCCTCTATATTATCTTAAAAATTTTTACTATAAATAATAGTATTATAGTTATCATAGCCATATTTAGTCCAATATTATAATTTTTAAATTTTTTATTGCATATTTTACTATTTATATATACTTGTGAAAGTATATCATTTATATTGCTCTGTTTTGTTTGATTTTTTATTTTTTTGTTAAATTCTTCATAATTATATTTAGAAATACTTCCATAAAACACTAATGAATTTAGTGTTACCCCTGATTCTTTAAATTCTTTAATATTGATTTTTCCTTTTAGAGCATATATTAATTTTATTATTGAAAAAATTGTATTAAAATAAAGTAATAACACCAATAGTCCTTTTGCTATTTTGGAAAAACTTAGACTGTTATTGTTTATAGTTGTTACTATTCTTTCGATAAAGTCAATATTTGAATCTATTAATATATATCCTAAAACAACTCCCATAAATGCAATAAGTATTGATATCTTTATATCCACATTATTAATCCATTCTTTTATATTATCCAAGATATATTTCGCATTTTCAATTTTTTCTCCATATTCTTTTTCTTTATTTTCTGTTGACATCCTTATATTCTCCATTCTGTATATTAGATATTAAAATTTTGTTAAAACTTTGCATTTCATCATAATCCAATACATTACCATATTGTTTTCCACATTTTGGGCAAACATATTGTTCCGTTCCAAAATGTCTATTTCCTATTTGCCATTTTTCATCTAGCTGGCATCCACATTCGCATATAGGTATAAAGTTACATAGTGTGTACTTGCCATTATAATCTTTTTCATATTGCCATCTAAATTTTACTCTACCTTTATATTTGTCTTCATTATATTTTAGAAAATCTGGTTCTTATATTTTTTCTTGTTCATTTATAATTTTCACATATATAGTTAATATAAGTATTAATGCTATATCTATTATAATATAACCCCCTATAGCTACTTTTATATTTAAAAAATTCCAAATAATTTTTATTAATTCCCAAATTTTCTGTCCCAAAAATTTTAATATATTAAACTGCGTAATTTGTTCTACTATAAAATTTGCAATAATTGTACTTATCACTCCTAGTATGCTTTGTCCAATTAATGACTTAAAAAATTGTTTTATCTTTTTCATTTCTATCTCCATTTAATCTAATTACTTTGACTCATTATATCATCTTTCTAGTGTTTTTTCCATATAAATTACAAATTATTACATTTCTTCTAGTATTTTTATGTTTCTTATATATCTTTTTATGAATTTTAGTGTACTCTTTGAAACAGGCATAAAATAGCTAAAAAAGGCTGGTAATTTTTCTAAAAATAATATATAATACCATAAAATACATACTCCTCCCACCCATAGGCATACTTGAAAGGAGGTGAAATAAGTAATGGCTGGGAGTATAGAAAAAAGAGGAAAAAATAGTTACAGGCTAACAGTATCTGAAGGATTTGACTTAAATGGAAACCCAATGATACATAGAAAGACAGTACATGGAACTAAAAAAGATGCAGAAGTTGAACTAGCTAAATTTGTTACTGAAGTACAAAATGGCTTAGTAGTTGATGGTAAATCTCTTAAATTTTCTGAATTTACTGAAATATGGAAACGAGATTATGGCTCAAAAGAGCTTGCGCCTTCTACATATAAACGTTATTGTAGAATGTTAGAAACAAGACTTTTACCATACTTTGGTCATTTCTACATTAATAAAATTAGACCAACTGACATTATGAAGTTTTATGATTTACTTGAAAAAGATACTCAGTTAGTTAGAAAAAAAGGTAACAATGGTACAAAAACTAAAAAGCCTTTGTCTGGTAAAACAATTTTAGAACATCATAGGTTACTTCGTGCAATGCTACACAGAGCAGTTTATTGGCAACTTATTGTTAGTAATCCTGCTGAACGTGTTCAAGCTCCTAGAGCAAAAAAGCCAAAAAGAAGATCTTATGATGATGAGCAAACTAAAATATTACTAGAAAATTTAGAGCAACTTTCTATAGAAGATACTAAATATAAAGTTGCAATCATTCTAACGGTTTTCACAGGCGTTCGTTTAGGTGAACTAATGGGATTAGAATGGCAAGATATTGATTTTAAAAATGGAATTATTAGTATTAATCGTTCTAGTCAGTATCTATCAGATATGGGAGTCTTTACAAAAGTTCCAAAAACAGAAAGTTCCATTAGAGAGATTGCAATACCCGAATTTATCATTTCTTTACTTGAGGAATATAAGTTATGGTATGAAGAACAAAAATCGATTTATAACGAATTGTGGAACGATTCTAATAGGTTATTTGTACAAGCAGATGGCAAACCAATGCATCCTTCTACCATTAGCAAATGGTTTGTAAAATATGTTGGTCAAATAGGTTTACCTGTAATTAATTTTCACGGATTAAGACATACAAATGCAAGTTTACTAGTTGCACAGAATATTGATATAGCAATAATTTCTGCGAGACTTGGTCATGCACAAATAAGTACTACACTTAATTTTTATGTGCATCCACTACTTTCTCATAACAGAAAAGCTGGATATGCACTAGAAAACTTATTATTACCAACAAGGTCTTAATTTAAACTTTTTTCTAATTTTCACAAATTACAAATTTTCACGATAAAAAATAAAAGGCAACTAAATATTTTTAGATTTCCCATTGCCTTTTATTATATATAAAAAGTATAAATTTTTGATGAATTTTTATTGATATTTATGGCTTTTTAGGAGATTATTTTACCCAATTTTTACCCAAATCAACATAATAATGCTTAAAAATAGCATTATCGCAACCAATTTTTAGGCATAAAAAAATCACTAAAACCGTTACAGTTCTAATGATATATGGTTTGGTTGCGGGGGTAAGACTCGAACTTACGACCTTCGGGTTATGAGATCACATGCGGGAGAATCTTTATATTTTCAGTATATATTTTTTATTTATATTCAATATTTTCATTAAATCTATACCAATTATCACATAAAAAAAAGTAACTACCTAATTTCTCCCCTAAATATAATTTTTTTATCAATATTTCTATTAATAATACAGTAACATTTTATTCTATTCTATAATTTTTTAGCTATCACATTGAATATATGCCAATGCTTCATTTTACCTAAACCAGTAAAATCATCTTTTTCAACTTCTATAAATTTTATAATTTTAAAATTCTCAAACAATTCTATTACCTGCTCTCTTGTTAAGAAAGTCATCTGTTCTTTTATACTCTTCCATTCATCATTATTTCCGAAGAAATTACCAACAAAATATCCATCTTTTAAAATGCTATCATTTATCTTATTCCATAATTCTTTAAAATTATTTTTATTGCAGAATGGAAGACTAAAATTAGCAATCACTAAATTATTCTTTTCCAATTCAATTTTCTCAAATTTTTGTCTTAAAAATTTAAACTGCTTCGATTCTTCTTTAGATAGTTTCGTTTTAATTCTAGGTTCAATATCTTCTCTATCTATTGCTAATACATTCCAACCATTTTTTATTAAATATATTGTATCCCTTCCTGCTCCACATCCAAGTTCAACCGCATTGCCTGGTTCAATCTTTAATTCAATAAATTTTTTAACAATATAATTAGGATTTGCATCTGCTGTACTTTCATAATATTTCTCTATTTTTTTCATATGTTATACTCCCACAAACTCAATTTTCCTTTTGCTTCTATTGGTTCATCAAATACTTCTACATTCTCCAGCTGCCATGCAAATTTTTCAATAAATGTACTTTTAGCATAAACATCTTTAT
>ERZ1673700.3248-NODE-3248-length-11288-cov-4.819817_pt1 | contig 11288 bp, 9 predicted proteins | sample MGYA00580230_ERZ1673700 | MGnify/ENA primary metagenome ERZ1673700 (study PRJEB41218, sample SAMN15661782) | gut metagenome | host: Homo sapiens | place: Canada: London | collected 2015-08-20/2019-03-30 | study: EMG produced TPA metagenomics assembly of...
TCTATGCTAGTAATTGTAAATTCTATTCTGTTATTTAAGTCAGAATTTAGCTGCGTAATTTCTGTGTGTGCATCAGCAATCCCTTGTTCCATATGATTAAAATTTTCCGCACTAAGCGGTGTGCTTCCTTTTACCCATGTTTTCTTTGTGTATGCCATTTTTATCTCCTTCCATTTAACAGCAATAAATCTGATCTTCGCTGTTACTGCAGCAATAAATCATCTGCCCTTTTACTAATTCCGCTGTTACATATTTTGTTGTTCCATCTGCTTTTGTGACAGTTAATGTTGTACCACTAGCGGATATGTTTACGATTGCTTTATTCATATCTATCTGCTTTGCTGCGTAAGATTTAATCTTACTCCAAAGTTTTAACAATCCTGTTTCATCTAAGTAATTTGCCATATCAAGCACCTGCCTTTATGTAAGATTTGTATCCATCCAGGTATTTGCGATCGTTGATATACTAAAAATTTCGCCTAATGGATCCCATGCACTGCCATTCCATGCTACATTCATACCAGCACCGCCGTATGTACTAGCAGTTTCGATGTTATAAACATCGCCAACACGTTGTCCTGTTGTCGGCAATTTGTCTGCAGATGCGGCAGAACCGCAATACTTGTACATGTTTGTGATTTCTGATTTTGTAGCATATGTACTCTGGATAGATGAATACGTTGGATATGCATCTAGTTTCTTCTTATCTATCGTGCTCATAAGTCCGTGTGTTGACTGAGTAGCATCTGCATAAGTTGTATTATTATCAGAGCCCCAAACAGCTGTACCATCTGCTCCCCATCTTAGAATCTGTCCAGAACTTCCACCACTTGGAATATGCTTGTTACCAGAAGATGTAGGATGGACATATTTATTTGCACCATCCACGATCCCTGCAAGTTTTGTTTTCTCTGCTGTCGTGTAGTCATTCGTAGATAAACCTTTTCCATTGACTTTATCAACTTTGTTTTTGACTGCATCCGTAATCTTTGCTTTAATCTTCTGCCACAGATATAATACCCCATCAGAATCTAAATAATTTTTATCTGCCATTTTTTCTCCTATTTTAATTTAATAATCCTTCTAGTGTTTCGTTTGTGATAGGTTCCATATCGTTCCCTGATATGTTGTACATTTCTGTACGAACTTCATTTATTTTTGTTTCTAAATTTTGTGACGATTGCACTTGTTTGTCTGTCAATGTACTGATTGTTCTTCCTAGTGTAATCTTATTGTTTGCTGGGTTCTCTAAATCCAATTCATATTTACTTACAAGATAATAAGTGTCTGGATTTCCAAACGTACTCATGATTCCATGCTGTGTAGATATGCAAGGAACAAGATCTCCAAGTCTGATTGCGTTAATATCAACGTCGATCATATGCAGATCAACAGCTGTAAGTTCAATCGTGATTGCTAAGTTGATGCACTTCTGCAGATATTTATTTGCTTCTTCCAGTAGTTTGTCTGGATCATATACCTCAGAGAAATCAACCTTGTCATAGATCCATCCATATAGATCTACGGCATCCTGGCTATATACATAATCCGTTCCGTTATGACCATTTGCTGTTGTGATTGTCACGTTATCTTTTCCAACTGGGATAATCGCTGTTTTAATGTCTTCTGCCTTAGAGTATTTCTTCAGATCGAGAAGATTTTCTCCGAAACGAATCACCTGATTACTTACATTTCCATACTGCTTTACATAATCAAGATACCGTATGTTTCCATCATGCCGAACACGAAGATACCCTTCGTATTTCCCTAAGAAATTGGAATTAATAAAATCCCAGGTCTTCTCATAATTTGTCGATAAACTTGAGATCGTAACACTTTCAATATTGATCACGCCGATTTCAAATCGTTTTTCTTCTTCTACCTGCGAATTATGCTCTTGAATCAGTCTTTTAAAAACCTCTATATTGGTATCGGCTGTCCCAGCTTCTGTTGTTTCGGTTCCGTAATTATGCGCACGTTGTACTGAATCTAACAAAAAAGCAAGCTCCCCTTCACAGGAAATCTGCCCTGTGTTTTGAAAATCTTTTTCATCCGTTAAACTTCTTCCGGAAAATAACAGCTCATCATCTTCATAAACATCGATTCGAGATTTTAACTTATTGATATCGTTAACGTGAGGATGCGTTTGTAACATCCCAAAATCAAGATTTCCTGTTTTATTTAGCTCTAATGATATCTTAGGGCTAAGCACCATATAATGCGGATCGCGGACATCGTGCAGTGTTTTCCCGTCACATAGTATCTTATACATTTATAAACTACCTCCTCGATAATCGACAGATACTGTCCCATTTCCTGTAAACGTTAAAAGGTTATCCCCTTCTGATAACCAGATATCGAACACTTTACTTTTGCCCTTTGGAAGATCATAAGTGGCCCTGTTATATGTAACCTGCATCGGTGTATCGCATTCGATCACAGGAATCACTCTCTTTCTTCTTCCATAAATATTTAGCTCGTATTTTCCAGAAACTTTGATGCCTCCATATTCACGGATAATATCAGTTTCAAAATTAAAATCATCCCATAACCAATCTTCCAGAGACGAAGCAACTTCATACTTATATGGATCAACTTCTCCGGACATTACAAGCTTTCCATTTATACGATCTGTCTTTTCGACATCAATCGTAAGTCGGCCAATGTAATAAAAAGATGGATCAGTATCGAGTATGATCTTCATTTTCTTACCAACTAGGTAATTTGCAATGTCCGATACAATAGATCCCCATTCAAAAAAGTCTTCGTCTGGAGTTTCAAATTCTAGGGACAGACTACGATTCTTATACTTAACATCTCCACCAGTAACTGCTTCCGTAATATCCAGTGTTCCGTCTGCTCCTGGCACATCCTGTTCATAAGTTTTTGGCTCTGGAAAACCAAGAGTGATCGCAGTCCATCCAAGATTCCAATCCTTTAAGGTATGTTTTTCTCCGATCGTGACTCCTAATGTTCCTGGCATACTATACACCTCCTCTTGATTTTCGTGTTGCTCTTGTACTTAATTCTGTGTCCATGTAAGGGGCGATTACTCTTGTAATCTCTCGACCATCTACAATCACAGGCACCTCAATTCGTTCTGGTCCAGTATAGACTACTGATTCTGATCCATTAGCTGAATCTGTTTGCATAACTGGCTGCATTCTTGTTGTGATCGTCTGCATCTGCAGGTTGATCGCATCCTGCATCCTTGACTGAATATCTTGAACGTTCAACTTCGCTTTTGCAAACTTCTGTGCCATGTTCTGAGAGATTGTCCCCATCTGTTTATACAGATTTGGTGCTTCTTTTTCATGCCCTTTGATCGCTCCCTGAATATCATAGGAACCAATCTCTGTAAATTCTCGAGACGGGGAATGAATCTTAAGTGTCTTTTTGGCTGTCTTAATAATATTCTGGCAGATTTTCTTCATGGATTTGCTGAGGTTTCTGGTTTCGCTTTCCATACCTGCAGTTAATCCCTTGGCGATATTAACTCCTGCCTGTTTCATCTCTTTCTGCAGATCATCTGTGACTGTTTTCATTTCAGATTCATAATTTGCTTGAAGTTTTGCAAGATCATCTCCAAAGAAGTTTTCAGAAAATGTTTTGGACATGCTCTGTTGCTGATTCCACTTATTAATGTAAGCCTGCTGTTCAGCTTCTGACATATGCTGAAACCATGCCATATAAGCATTTCCTGCATCAATGTCCATTCCGAGAATCTTTTCCATCATAGACTCAGGAATCTTGTTTTCTAGCGACTTCAAGTTCTTTTGATACTTTTCAATGTCCATGATATTCTGATCAAGGTTATAGATATTTCCCCAAGATTGCTGTTTATCAGTTAAACTGTCCATCTTGTTCTTGATGTTGTTATACGCTTCCTGGTATTCATCTGACAGTTCCTGTAGTTTTTCCTGTGCAATCTTATTTAATCGATCAGCTTCTTTCTCAAATGCATCATTGTATGCTGCTGCCGTTTTTTCTCCTGCAATTTTTAATTGCTTTTCTTCTGCAGCATTCTGCTTCTTTAACTTTTTCAGCTGTTTTTTTAATTTTGCTTTTTTCTTTTTATTTTTTGTCTTACTGATCTTATCTTGAAGATTTTTCTCTGCTGTATCGTGCTTCGAAGAAACTTTACTTGTCTGCTGATCAATGATTTCTTGTACAGTTTCTGATGATCTTGACTTGGCCGTGTTGAGTGCTTCGGATATACCAGACACAAGGTTGTTTCCAATATCGGAATAATTTCCTTTTTTCGATGCACTCTTAGCTGCAGATAATGCTTCATTCACAGAAAGCTTCATTTCTGCATTGAGTTCTGTCTGCCCTTCTCTGACACCTTTTGCTACACCTGCTGGAATATTCTTACCAATCGCATCTTTATATACACGAGATGGTGAATGGATTCCTAAGGCTGTGGCTGTGGCTTCTACGGATGCATTCGCCATCTCTCCAGAAGCATCTTCCACGTCTTTCGTATGCTTTCTGATACCTGCTGCCATTCCTAACGGCATCCATTTTCCTACGTCACTTTCCATGACACGGGATGGTGAATGAATCTTACCTTCTGATTTTGCGGCTGCAACTGCTGCTCTTACTGCTTCTCTTGCGGCTGCTGATACAGCACCGGAATTTGATCTGATACCAGATGCAATTCCTGCAGATAAATTGCTACCAACAGACACGAAGGATGATTTTTGACTACTTGCTCCAGAAGAACCTGCTTTGGCTACTTTTGAACCGGCACTTTTTGCAGCTCCAGATTTTGATGTAATTCCTTTTGCAAAATCATTTCCAAGTTTTGCTCCTGCCTTTTTAGCAGCACCATCATTTGCAGCTAGAGTTTTTGTAGCTGTGCTTTTCAGCGTTTTTACACTTGTTTTTGTTTTTGAAGATGCTTTTTGCGCTTCTTTCGAATAAGATTCAAATGTCTTTTTCCCACTTTTTGAGTTATCAGTCGGATTTATCTTAGAGTTCTTCTCTGTATCTGCTTTGCTCTTTTTAACAGTATTTGCATTCTTTTTAGCTGCATTTCCTACAACATTAAATGATTTTGCGGCACCAGAATTATTAGCAGTCTTTAACGTTGTATTACTTTCTATGTTTTTCTTTGACTTACTTGTATCCTTTTCTGCTTTATCAAAATCCTTTTTGACTCCATCTGTCAATTGTTTTACTGCAGCTTGAACAGATATTTGTCCTTGCGCAACTCTGGTTGCTAATTCTGTTGGGACTTTTGATCCTTCAATTCCTGCCTTATCTATCATATCCTGGAAAGATACCAAATTACTCAGTGCCTTAACTGCTTCTTCAGGTTTCATACTCCCAGATGTGATACCATTTGCCAAATAATCTGGTACTTCAATTCCACCTTGTAATGCCTCGGCTTTCAGATCTTCAAACGTAATAAGATTCTTAACAGCTTTTATAGAGGTTGGAACAGCATACTGTCCGGAACTAATTCCCTGTGCAATACTGTCCGGAACTTCTTTTCCTTTATCTTTTACTTGCTGAATTAAATCTTCCCAGTTAATTGCATTTCCAAGCTGTGTTGCTGCGGTTTTAAATGAAACAGACCCATCAGAAATACCTTGTGCCAAATACTGTGGGATCTTCATTCCCTGTTCTTGCATCTTGGCCAACTGGTCTGAATTAACCAGATTGTCTAATTTGATCAAGCTCTTTAATTCTTTTCCGGATGTTGGATTTGCATAAACACCCTGTTTGATTCCGTCCTCAACAGATTTCGGAATATCACTTGCCTTGATCTTGGCTTGCTTAGACAGGTCGTCTAAGGATTTCAAATATGCAGTATAATTTGCCTGCGCAGTATATTTATCTGTGTAAGTATCCAATTCTTTATGTGCATCGTTTAGATTCTTACTACTTTTCTTTACTGCCCCATCGGCTTCTTGTAGAGCTTTTTTATATGTTATTAGGTCTTCTCCTAATTTTTCAAGTTTCTTATCTCCACTACCTAACCCAACTTCGCTTTTTCGCTTATCAAATTCTTTTTGTGTAGCTTTTACTTTTTCTTGTGCTTTTGCTCGATCTTCTAATGCTTCTTTATATGCAATTTCTGCTTCTGCAGACTTTTTTGCTGCGCTTTCCATGCCATTCTGGTAGGCTTTGGCCATTGCCTGTTCTTTCAGTGCTGCGATATTTTTCTTGATCGCAGAAGTAGACTTATTTAGCTTATCTGCTTCTTTGTCATACTCAAGATTCAGCCCTGGCAATAATTCATTTAACTGTTTAACAACACTTGCGATCTGTGCTTTTGTCCCGGCACTTTTATGCTCAACATTCATCAGTTTTGTTAATCTCTGATACAGCTGATCTGCCTGAACACCATTTGCACGTGTAGAATCCACATTTTTCTGATTTTCTTTATGTAAGCTCTTGATCGATGCCGCCATCTCTTCTTGTTTCTTTTTGAGTTTTGTACAAGAAGAATAGTATCGATCTGCTTCTGTAACCGCTTTTTTCTGTGTCAAAGCATATGCTGCGACTCCTGCTGCTAATGCTCCAACCGCAACAACTCCTAAACCTACTGGACCGCCAAGTGCTGTACATGCTGCATTAAAAGCTCCTGTTGCTGCTGTCGCAAGAGAAATCTTACCTGTAAAGATTCCAACGACTGTCTGCAGTGCAGTCAAGCCACCTTGCTGTGCCACTAAAGTGATCGCATTTGCCTGCTCCATTGTTTTTAAGGCGCTAAAAGCTGTAGTTAATGCTGTAACTCCTTTAGATGCAGTGTTGAAAACTTTAACTCCTGCCCAGGCACCCATGAATGATGTCGCAAGTGGAATAACTACACCCATGTTATCTCCAAGCAGTTTTGTAGAAGTGGCCAATACTTTTACTCCACCTTTGCCGGCTACCATAGCCACTTTTCCAAGATTTTCAACAGTATTTATCGCTTCCTTCGGAACAATCTCTTTTATTCCACCTTTTTTCAATTTGTTAGATAAAACCCTTAACTGTGCTGTTCCAACACCGACAGCCTTTGTTAGCGGCGTTTTGATATCTTCATAAATGCCGATTCCAACAGACTCTGCTACTGATCCGAGGTCGTACAATGCTCCTTGCAGATTGTTGTTCATAACATCGGCCTGTTTCTTTGCTGCGCCAGAAGAATTATCAATCGCCTTTTGTAATTTGTTGAAATCAGAATCAGATGCATTAACGATTGCCAACAGACCAGACATTGCTTCCTGTCCTGCGATACTTGAAGCATAAGAAGCTTTCTGACTTTCTGTTAATCCAGAAAATTTTTCTCTCAATTCTGCCATCGTTTCACGAAGTGGCTTCATGGATCCATCAGCTTTTGTTGTGCTGATACCAAGCGCATTTAATGCTGTAGCTGCATCTTTCGGAGGTTTGACAAGTCGCGTAATGATAGATCTCAAAGATGTACCTGCTTGGCTTCCTTTGATTCCTGCATTTGCCATCAGCCCAATTGCTGTAGCTGTATCTTCGATACTATATTTCATGGATCCGGCCAATGGTGCAACATATTTAAAGGTTTCTCCCATCATTGCAACATTGGTGTTAGAACTACTCGATGCTTTCGCTAGTACGTCTGCAAAATGTCCAGAATCCTTTGCTTTCAATCCAAAAGCGGTCATCGAATCTGTTACAATGTCGGATACTGTTCCAAGGTCTTCTCCGGAAGCTGCAGCTAAATTCATAACACCAGACAATCCAGAAACCATCTGATTTGTTTTCCATCCTGCCATAGCCATGTACTTAAGTGCTGTAGCAGATTCCGTAGCAGAAAACTTCGTTGTAGCTCCCATCTGCTTTGCTTTTGCAGATAGCTTTTCCAGGTCTTTTCCAGATGCTCCGGAGATTGCCTGGACCTCACTCATTCCTGCTTCAAAGGACTTACCTACATCGATCGTCTTTTTTGCGGCCGCCACAGATGCAACTCCAATTACTGCTGCAGATTTTTTCATCAGCCCGGCCATCTTTGATGTTGCGCTCTCTGTACTTGCTACTGTACTTTGATTAGATTCTTCCCAAGACTTTTTTGCACCATCTGCACTTTCTTTTGCAGTATCCTTTACCTTTTTATGAGACTGCTGCATCTTCGTAGATGCGGATTCTGTTCCTTTTGCTGCAGTATCAGCTCCTTGCTTTGCTGCCTGTCCTGCTTTCGATGCTGAATCCTTTGCGCTCTTTTCTACTTGTTTTCCAGTTTTCTCTGCTGACTTAGCAACTTCTTCTACACTCTTTTGTGCCTGATCAGAAGCTTTATCTATCTCCTGTGCTGTACTCTTAGACGAAGATTCAACCTCTTTCTTAAGATCATTTAATCCTTTTTCTACACCGGAGTTATCCAGTTTGGTTTCTATTGTAACTGTACCATCTGCCATGTTTTCACCTCATCAAATAACTAAAAATTTAAAGTTTCTAAGCTATTTGACGTCCTGGGTGCTCAACCTGCAGATCCAAGCTCTCGCCTGTTCGCTTCTTCTGACTACTTTCTCGGATTAGTCACATTCCGTTATAGTTTTACGCCTTCTCGGGCAATTTTGGTATAATAAAAGCACCTAGGTTATCCTAGATGCTCCTTTTAATTATTCAATTTTATAAATTTAACAATTGCTTTTTTTTCGCATTAAATTCTTCCTCTGTTAATATTCCTTCTTTCTTTAAATCTGCCAATTTTCTTATCTCATCTGCAATTGATGTAACTTTTGCTGGTTCTGGGGAAATTTTTGAAATCTTCGGATATTTTTTGAGCTCCATTGACAGCTCATCCATAATAGTCTTTAAATTCTTATTATTCTTTCCCATGTCAACAACGCTTCCGAATACTCCTGTTTTAGATGCAGACGTCACTTCTACAATACTTTCTCCATCTTCTGCTGCTTTAACCGTTACTGTCACATTTTCTCCCCACGAAAATGCACTGATACCAGCTTTTAAATAAACCGTTTTTAGTAATTCATCTACAGAATCTACTTTCATCCCATATATATACTGAGATGATTTTTTTAGTGCTTCAAAAACATCTTCTACACTGTAAGGAATCTTCACTGATGAATTATGATCTGCTACTCCCATATCTTTTTCCTCCCGAATATTTTTCTTTAATTATACAATATTAAGAAAATACTCGCAACAAAAGAACGCCTGTCTCCAGACGTTCTCTATATAACATTTATGCCACCTGCTTAAATTGTTCTATCGCAATATCGCAAACAAGATTTGCCACCCTTATTGCCTTTTTATTTCCAACTTCTATCAATTTATCAATCCATTCTTTTCTTAACTCTTTGATTTCGACCTCATTCAACCCTTGCATTTCACAAAGCAGCTCTGATAATAAATCTTTTAATTCATTCATCTACGCCACCTCCTGATAAACAACTTTACACTTGTTAATCTTTCCATTGGATAACTGATATTCAATCATGGTAGGATATCCATTAGTTTCTAGCCATTCTTTTATTTTTCGGAATACGCTGTCCTTATACTGAATTGTAACACCATCATGCCCATTTCTACTGTACGCTGTTTTTACAATTTCATCTTCTGTTACATCCAATTTCTGAATAATTCCACTAACAGCCTTGTCATGTGGTTTCCCATTATTGGACATAATTCCTAACTCTTTAGCAATTCTCGTGCAATCCCATAAAACAGGAATTTCTGAAATCAAAGGTATATTGATTGGATATCCATTATCAGAATAAATCCGCACAACTTCTGCCGCTATGTACTTAGAGTCTACGCCTGCATCATGCAGTGCGCTTTTTACATTCTTAACCATTTGATTTACAGATGGTAGTTTTTCTCTTTTCTTAACACTTTCTTTCCGGATGATTCCATACTGAATCACATCTTCCATATCGTGGAATCGGTTGATGTATTTTGCTGTAAACTCTGTGCCTTTGATTCCTGTTAACTTGTGAGCAATGAACTCGCAACCTTTCTTTGTAACATCAAAACATTGCAATACTCTTCCTGTTTTGTCTTTATATGTACTGTCTCGAAAAAATTCACTGGGCTCAATTTTGAGCTCAGTCAATTCATAAGTGTATTTTGCGATATCTCGTAATAAATTCTTATGTCTCTTTTCAACCATATCTGCGACTTCTAAACTACTAATTGTCTGTTCTGTCATTTTTAAATCATTCATTCTGTTGCCTTTCTTCCATAAATTGGATATTGATTTTTGCACCAAAATGAAGTAACATTATAATAATGATACCTTTTTGGTGTTATCATCTGGGAATAGCTTGTACCGGCCAAAGTATTCAGCTGTTCCCTTTTTTTGTTTCTAAAGTTCCTCATTTAATTTGCGTATCCCTTCACGTATCGCTGCTGATTCACTCGTTCCATACTTGCGACAATATTCTATAAGTATGCTATCCGTTTCCTCATCAATTCGACACTGAATTTTTCTGTTTTTAGGATTTCTGGTGGGACGTCCTCTTCTTTCATGTGCTAAATCTTCAGTTTTCATTATCTGTATTCTCCTTTCTACTATTTTTCGTAATTATAATATCACTATTTTTCGTAATAGTCAATACTCTTTTTCGTGTTTACAAATATGATTTTTCGTGTTTTAATTATAATATAAATATAAAAGGAGGTGCTTTATGGCATTTGGAAAAGAATTATCTGATATCCTACACCAAGAAAATATGACTGTAAAGGAATTGGCTGAATTAGCAGATATTCCTGTTACTACCCTGTATTCTTTAATTAAACGTGATAACAACACAGTTAATTTGGATTATGTACGTCGCATCTGTGATATATTAGGATCTGATCACGCAAGTCAATTACTTTCAGCTGCTAATCTCTCCAGTTTCATCAACTCTGACGTTACTACTGCGGTTTTAGCCAGTGGCTCAAAAAGTCCTAACAAACTCAGTGTTAAAAATATCTACACAAAGGAAGAAAAATTACTCCGTCACTATCATGCCTTAAATCCAGAAGGTCAAGATTTATTACGTCGCTACGCCAGGGATTTATATGATCTTCCACGCTATAGAAAGGAAAAAGATTAACCATTGCACAGAGGCTACTTCAATAGTTTTCTGTGCTTTGTCTTCTCCTGCATTTGACTCTAACACATTCTATTTTTTTGTCAAATTTCTTACTCTTTTTTGACATTTTCCATTTGTGCAAATCTCATAATCTTTTTTAAGTTTAATTCCTATTTTTGCATCACCTTTGTGATGCATTTTTCTTCTCAAAATTCTCGATTTACGCATCTTTTTTATGCACATTGCAAGAATTTGACTTTTTTTACAATATTCCTG
>ERZ1673700.3261-NODE-3261-length-11253-cov-4.266744_pt1 | contig 11253 bp, 9 predicted proteins | sample MGYA00580230_ERZ1673700 | MGnify/ENA primary metagenome ERZ1673700 (study PRJEB41218, sample SAMN15661782) | gut metagenome | host: Homo sapiens | place: Canada: London | collected 2015-08-20/2019-03-30 | study: EMG produced TPA metagenomics assembly of...
TCATAAGAAACTGACAATGCATTATCCCAGATTTTTAATACAACATCCTCGTCATTTGTAGCGATGTCATTTAATGAATACTGGTCTTCCATATGATAGGTACCGGTAATCGTGTTCTTGATTCTTTCCCCAAAAGATGTGGTATTGGCAATCACAATACTTCCAATGATGCCTGCCACCACCAACGCTCCACCTACATAACGGAGCTTTTTGCCACGGCTCAGCAATACCAATACTGCAATCGCAGCACCTGCTGCCACAGCCATCCAACCGGAATCACTTCCACTTCCTTTCAGGCATATGATACAAAGGATTTCGGCCACAACCAATGCCGCTCTCTGCCATACTTTCTTTGCTCCGATAAACAAGCATGCCAACAATGGAATTAACATTCCGAAATAAAAGGACAGGAAATTCGGATTATACAGTGTTGTATAAGAAGTTCCCTCTGCCATATTGAAATTCAAACTGTCCAAATTGCCCCAAAAACTTGTGTTGGTGATCAGATGCTTTCCAAATCCTGTCTTGAAAAAGTCCTTTCCAAAGTACTGGAAGATGCCAATCAACGTTACCATCGCCATTCCAACTCCGGCCCATAACAGAACTTTGTTCACCTGCTTCTCTTCCTGTACATAATTATATACGTAATAGCACAATATCATATAGGCAAATACAGCCCATACCGGCTCAAACAATTCATAGGTGCCTCTGACAACCCAGTACTTATAGCTTGAAAATAATGCAGACATTGCAACAAACATTGCATAAACAAACAGCATATAAAATGAATTTTCAAACTGAAACTGTTCTTTCTTTTTTAAATACCGATATAACATGATTCCGATCATCACAACTCCAAGGATCACTATCGCTATCATTTTCCATGCGAAAAAGAAATCTGTCTGTAACCCGGAACTCGCTGGGAACCAGTCAAATTGCGACAGATTGGCATCATACTCAAACATATGCACGATCAACGGAACAAATCCCATCATAAGTATGATTGGAATCAGTAATGCGTTTGTTTTCTTCTTATTTGCATAAACATTCTTACTCAAGATATTTTCTCCTTCGAATCAATGTATTTTGTATGTTTTTACTCAATTATTTCTATAAGTACATACCTATTCAACATAATACTCTTAAATTTTCCTTTTGTCCACACCAAGAAAACTATAGTACCATCTATGTTAACTACTCTATAAATCACAAAAGAAAGAAGGATTACAACCATGAGATTACCAAACGGATACGGCGGAGTCGTAAAATTATCCGGGAACCGAAGAAGGCCCTACGCAGCGCGAATTACCACCGGCTGGTACCACAATGACAAAACCGGAAAACGTGTACAAAAATTCCAAGTTATCGGATACGCTGCCTCCCGGGCCGAAGCCTTACAAATACTAGCCAAATACAATGACTATCCAATTGATGCAGCTGCCCTGAAGCTTACCTTCCATGACATCTATCTGCGCTGGTCCGAAGAAAAATTTCCGACCACCTCCGCCTCCAACATCAAAGGATACCGCGCCGCATATTCCATTTGTGAAGATATCGCAGATGTACCATTCCGCAATTTGCGCCTGGATGATCTGCAACGCGTCGTCGACCGCTGTGGGAAAAATTATCCCACCCTAAAAAAGCTCCGCATCCTGTTCAATCAGTTATACGACTATGCGATGAAACACGAAATTATCTGCAAGGATTACTCTCCCTATGTCAACATCACCAAATATAAAGACCGTAATCCAAATAAAGCAGAACGCAACCGCTTCACGGCGGAAGAAATAAAAACCTTATGGAAACATACCGATGACCGCTATTACCAGACGGTTCTTATGCTCATCTACAATGGGGTCCGTGTTTCCGAACTGCTTGACTTGAAAAAAGAAAATGTCCACTTGCCTGAACGATACTTCGACGTAGTTGACAGCAAAACAGAAAATGGTATCCGCAAAGTCCCTATCGCCGAAAAAGTCCTGCCCTTTTACACCTCCTGGTACAATGACTGTTCGCACAGTGAATACCTTATCCACACCATGGACAGTGAGCATTTTACTTACCATAATTATTACATCAATGTATTTAAACCACTGCTGCAGCCCCTGAACATCGACCATACCCCACACTGCTGCCGTCATACAACGATCTCAATGCTCGCCGATGCACATGTGGATCAGACCATTATCAAAAAAATTGTCGGCCATGCCGGAGCCATGACATTAACCGAACGTGTCTACACGCATTTGGACATCCACGAACTCATTGAAGCAATCGACAAAATATGAAAAATCGGCATTGTTACTTGTGTGTTACTTAAATTTTTTCAGCAAAAATGTCTCACAAAATATGGTCATATAAATTCAGTTTGTACTACCCCGTTTCTTGTTCGTTGCTTGTACGTTACTTAAGATTGAAAGCTTCTTCAACATGCTATGCTGCAGATACCTGTTTTATCCACTCTGCTGGCAGTATGGTCAGTGGAAAATATTGTTAAGGTAACTGGTAAGAAGTCTGGTAAGTCTGTAAAGAAGACATTAAAGGCTACTATTACAGTTAAGAATCCTTCTCTTACATTAAAGGCAGCTAGCGAGGTTGCAGTTGGTGCAAAGGAGACAGTTAAGGCTACAGTTAAGCCAGCTTCAACAAAGGTTACATTCTCATCTAGTGATGATGCAATTGCAACAGTTGATGCTACAACAGGTGAAGTTACTGGTGTTAAGGCTGGTAAAGTGACAATCACAGCTAAGGCTGGTAAGACAACAAAGACTGTTGATATGGAAGTTAAGACAGCTATCTTCAAGGGAATCGCTCAGAAGTCTACAACAACTCTTGAGGCTATATTCGCTGGAGATACAAAGTCTCTTAAGGCTGGCGACTTCAAGATCACAAACACATCTAACAATGTTGTATATGCTGTAAAGGATGTTACTGTAGATGCTAAGGATGCAACAAAGGTAACTCTTACAACATACATGGAAATGAAAGATGCTAAAGAGTACACTGTAGAGTATGATGGAACAACTCAGAAGTTCACAGCAACTGATGGTGTTGTTGTTAAATTAGGTCTTGACAAGACTCAGATCGATGCTGCAACAGAGACAGAAATTCAGGCTCAGGCTATGGATGCTCACGACGTTGTAGTTGGATCTTACAAGTATGGTGATGCTAAGGTTACAATGACAGTTAACGTAACAAATGGTTACATGACTGGAACAAAGCTTTTCCTTAACAAAGCTGGCGATACAGCTACTGTAGATCTTACATACCATAAGGGAACTTATGATACTACTGGTAAGGAAGAAGTTATTGAGCAGAAGGGAATCACAGTTACTGCTGTAGATCCTGAGAAAGTTACAGTAGCTGGATGGGCTGTAAAGATTGGTGATTCAGGAAAAACATTTGATAAGGTAACAGAGACAAAACTTGCTGCTGGCGATACAAAGACAGCTTATGTTCAGGTTACAAATTCTAAGAATGAAAAGTCTGTAGATCTTTCTGCATATACTGTAGAGTCTTCTAACAAAGATGCTTTAATCATTGGAAAGACAGATCTGAAGAAAGGTCAGATTGAAGTTGTAGCTGTAAAAGAGGGAACAAGCTACATCCTTGTTAAAGATGCAAAGACAGGTGCTGTTGTTACAACACTTGCTGTAAATGTTGTTGCTGCAAGAAAAGCAAGCTCCATTGAGTTAGATAAGACTGCAGTTTCATTATCTAAAACAATTAGTGAGACTACAACTGTTGTTGTTACTGTAAAAGATCAGTATGGCGAGAAATTACCTTTGGCAAATACTTCTGTTAAGACTTTATCTTTTAAAGATGCCGCTGGTACAACTGTAACAAACAATACTGCCTATGATTCTGTTACAATTAATACTACAGATGGAAAGGCAACAATTTCTGCTGAAACAGTTGGAACATATGTCCTCAAATTCAATGCCAATGGATTGTCAAGAACTCTGAACGTATCTGTAGTAGCTGCTGATACTTCTGCTACAACAAGCTATGCGTTCGAAATGAGCGATAACAAAGCTGATGCTGTTATTACAGCTGAAGCAAAAGATGAAGCTAAGATTACTGCACAGGTATTCCGGTTAAATGGTGGAGTTAAGAGTGGTCAGATTAAAGATATCAAGGCAACATTAACAAAAGCTGATGGTACAACAGTTACTAGTGGAGCATCAGTTACAAGTGGTGTTGTTACAGTAGCTGTAAACAACTTTAAAACTGGTGAGAAGTTAGCTGCTGGTACATATACACTTACAGTAGCTCCTACTGATCCAACTTCTAAAGTCCCTACATTTACAAGAAATATTGTAATTTCTGATTCTCAGACACTTGTTACTGTTAAGCGTACAGCAGAGTCAGGTGCTTCCGTATCTTCTTGCTTCGAATTCTATCTGAATGGTGAGAAACTTACTACAACAGAAGCTAAGTTCTACTATGGTGATAAGGATGTTACAGACACAAAGGCTGGAAACACAACTCCTGTTACAACTGCTAAGATTAAGTACCAGGTTGGTAATCACACAGTTCAGCAGACTGTAAACATCGGTTTATCCGTTACAGTTAAATAGTTTTTGTGTAAAATTCTAGTAAAAGGATTGGTTTTTAACCAATCCTTTTACCATATATTAGGAGGAGACAAAAATGAATTCATTTAAAACAATCTCAGGAAAAGATATTCCATTTGAATCCGCTAAAGATTTGGAATTAGAACTTCAAACAGATATAAGCACAAACGAAATAACAGCATATTTGATAGAATACAATGATATCACATATCAAGTTTCTGAAGAAACCTACAATGCAGCTCAAAAATTGAAAAATTAAGGTTTGTACGGCTATCAATGAAGACTAGAATAAACAACAGATTAAATTATATCGTATTAATTCCTATTATTTTGCTCATTGGATTTGTACCATTGATTGTGTATCAATATCAGTATAACTCGAATTTGGCACAATTTGACTGGTTTCCAAATGGAACGGATAACCATACGGAATTCTTTTTTGGATGGAAAATGATCGCGATCATTTTATGTGGAATTATTATGATGGGGATTATTTTATACAGGCATTATAAGAAAAAAGAAAGACTGCGTTTTGAAACAAATCTATATGCATTACTTGCATATGTAATACTAGTTGGAATGTCTGCCCTATTCTCAAATTATAAATACTGGGTTGCACATGGAACATATGAATTGCTGGAACCTGTTTGGGTTGTTTTTGCATATGTTTTGTTATGCTATTATACCTATCAGTATGTGGTAAATGAAAAACAATTAAAGCTTATATTTGGATGGTCCGGAATTGGTGTGGCAATTATAACACTTATTGGCATATTTCAATACTTTGGCATGGATATCTTTCGAAGTTCATTTGGAAAACATTTGATTACGAATCCATCAGATTGGAATCGATTGGACGATTTTAATTTTCAGGTATCAGATAAAGTTGTATATTGCACATTATACAATCAGAATTTTTTGTCATTTTATTTTGGAATTATGATTCCTCTTATTTTTTTTATTATTATTGCAACGAAAAAAATATGGATCAGAGTCCTTTTGATATGTTTAGAAGCAGCCGGTCTGTTTTGTTTAATTGGAAGTAATAGTGACAGCGGATGGATTGCTTTAACCTCCGGATGTATTATTGCTTTTTTTATTTTGCTCAGCAGAAATAAAAAAGCCCTGTTTACAGGAGTTTGTATATTTATTGTTGGATGCATAGTATTTGGTGTAGTTTTCAGTAATACTTCTGTTGGACAGCGTTTAATTACAACTATTAAGGGTACTTATCATGTACAAGATTTAGGTAGACTTGATAGTTTTGATACAGATGATGATTATGTCAGTTTCAATATAGATGGAAGCAAATTGCAGATGAGTTATAGTGTTGATGAAAATCAAGAGATTAAGATCGTCTGCGAGGATGAGAATGAAAAAGAAATCGCGAAGACATTGATTGACAGTAACTTGTTAAAATATGAACTTCAAGATTTAAGATTTCAGGGAATTACCCTGATGCCAATGTGGTATAGCAGTGATACATTAGCTATCATGGTATCAATTGACGGAAGAGATTGGAGCTTTGTTAATGTCGATGGAAAAGGATATTATTACTATAATCCAGCTGGAAAATTGGTTAAATATCATGGTGTAAAAAGTGCTGATTTATTTCGGGAAGATGCATTCAGTGGCAGGGGACGAATCTGGAACCTGACAATACCTTTGCTAGGAAAGCATGTATTACTTGGAAGCGGCGCAAATACATTTATGTTCGAATACCCACAGAATGATTATATTTATCATTTCTATGTAAGTGGAAGTAACATATACGATGTAAAGGCTCATTGCTGGTATCTTCAACAATGGGTGGAAACTGGATTAATTGGAACTATTGCACTGCTCATTTTTATTGGATGTTATATTATAAAATCTATTAAAATTTATCGCAGAGCTGACTTGCATGAAAGTATAAGTTTGATAGGTTTTGGATTATTTGTAGCGATTTTAGTCTATCTTATTACCGCATTAGTAAACGATTCTAATGTATGTACAGCTCCTGTATTCTGGGGGATTTTAGGAATGGGACTAGCTGTCAACCGTATGATCATAGACGCAAATGGACTTTTGGCTAAAAAGGAAACAATGACAGATATTTCCGATTGTGTGTGTTCAGTTGTAAAAACACCAAGTATTGCAGAAAATCAAAAAGGACATACGAAAAGTAGTGTATATAAAAAACAGTCTCGTAAAAAAAGAAAGAGGGAATCGGCAATTAAACCGATTCCCTCGCATATGGTAGTGTGAGAGGTCGGCTAATCAACTAATGGTTAGCCTCCTACTCGATTACCAAATTATTTCATTACAAGACATTCCTTTTTATAAAAAGCAATGCCGTATCGAATTACCTTTTTAAAACCAACCTGTTCAATTTTTGTCGCATATTTTTTTTCTTCGATTTGTTGCAAGGCTTCATGACATTTGTTTTCCATATCATCTTTCTTTTTCGAAATCTTTAATTCAATAACAATGGCTCGGCGAAGTTTTCGATCCTTAATTGCGAGATCAGATCGTCCTAATCCATTTTCGTAATTGGACTCAACAATATATCCTGCATTAGCAAATAAACCTACAACAAATGCATGATAAAAGCTTTCCGCATAATCATGATAGCTGATCGTGTTAAACAGTAGGTCTGATATAATTTCTGTAAGTTTTTCCGTATCTTCATTCCATGAAGCTTCAAAAAGTGAATTTCGATTACTTTGTGCAAGTGAATTTGAAAACCATTCTGTGACGCTTTTCTGGAAGATATCCATAACTTCGTTATTCGGAATCTTAAGAAGTGTTTCAGATGAATTACGTGCACTGTCAACTTTGGTAAGATATCCTGTAAGGTATAACAAACTCCAAAGATTCTGTTCCGAAGACGTAAGCACGTTATAAGTAAGGTTTTCTTCTATCGTTTCGCAAATTGTGCCACCATTCATCAATGTTTCAAATTTTTCGGTCACATCAAAATCGGTTCGTTCCAAAAAAGTGCGAATGACTGCATTATCACTGGTATGTTCCCAAAAATTTTCCGGTTCTAAGATACCGGTTGCCATCACTTTTTGAATGTAGTTAAGCACATCCCAAGGACAGTAAATATCCAAATTACCGAAACGATAGCCATCATACCATTTTTGAATGTCGGCAGCACAGGATTCACAATGTGTATCAGTCAGAAGCTTTGTAATTTCTTGCTGCGTAAAGCCGAAAAATTCATTGTATCGATTGTCGGAAATCGTATCTGTAATAAAATTGTTAGTGCCGGTAAAAATGCTTTCCTTGGTAATACGAAGGCACCCGGTAATAACCGCAAATTTTAAGAACGCATTATCTTTTAATGCAGTACCAAGCAAGGGACTTATGATTTCAAGCATCTGATCATAATAGCCTCTGGAATCTGCTTTTGCAACCGGAACATCATATTCGTCAATAAGCAGAATGACTGGCTTATAATAATATTGAGCCATAATGCGGGTTAGAAAAGACAGTGATTTCTTAATCTCCGCAGTTGTAGCCCGATTGTCCTTCAATCGCTCATAAATTGCTCTGTCACTGACATCCATTTGATCCGAATCAAGCAAATAAGAATGTTGTTTAAACAAATCTGCCAATTCAGCAGTCAACATATCATATGCAGATTCAAATTTGAGACCGTCAATATTTTTCAATGTCAAAAAAATAACAGGATATTGATTCATCCATTCTGCGCATAATTGTTTCTGCCCGGAAATATATAACCCATCAAAAAGCGATTGATTATCCATACGAATATCAAAAAAATCTGCCAACATACACATTGCTAATGTCTTACCAAAGCGTCTCGGACGGGTAATCAAAGTTCCCTTGGATAAATTATTTTGAAGTAAGTTCTCAATCAGTTCGGTTTTATCAATATAATAATAATGATTCTTTCGAATTTCTGTAAAATTGCTCATTCCGATTGGAAGAGTTATCTTGTTTTCCATTCCGAAATCCTCCTTTGAATCATCCGCGATATATGGTATTGCCTAACAATACATGTATAGTATAACAAACTTTTTCTTTATGTGAAACAAAAGAATTAGAACACCTATAGTCTGAATTAGTTTCTCTAAAAGTTCTCCATTCATAATTCATTTTGGTCATGAAACGATCCGACTTTCTCATACGCTCATCCTTATTTTTGTTACTTTTATCTAATAAACTGAATTCCATCAAAGATTCTGCTTTCTGGGGATGTGGAGCTTTAAAGAAAATATCTTTTCCAAAAAGCTTAAAAGAAATTGGATATTCTGCTTTTACCAACTGCTATCTCACTTTTTAATCTACTTAACACAAAGGGAACCGGTATTGCCGATTCCCTTTATCCAAAAAATTATAATTTTTCCTCTTGCCTGTGGTTAAGCAATTGCGCTAACTTCAATATGAAGCGTTACACATTCACTACAAGGCTTATTCTTTTCAATTCGTTTTACATGACAGACAATTTCCCTATTTTCATCAAGAAGACGCGTGAAAGCTTTACTGTAATATCTTGGAATATAACCAACTCGCTTGTTATTACCAGTCATAATTTCTATCGCATACGCATCCTGTTTATTGTCTGGCTCTTTTTTCAAAAAAAGCTGATCTCCACGATCAAGTTCTGTTACCAAGAGGCAATCTTCGCCATCACATGCCAAATAATGTCTGGCTCCAGCCATATAAAAATCACGATCAAATGCAGTACTAATATCTAAAATAGGATCTACAAAATGAAGACTGTCAATTGGCAAACGAGCACCACTTGCTTTAAGAAGTGCATAGGCATCATATTCCTGCAATCCATATTTTTCTAAAATTTTTCGGATATCTTTACGTTTTTTATCAGGAAGTCTGCTTGAAAATGTTGAAAATAAAGTATCACTATAATAGGTTTTATTTAAATCGTCGAAAGGTACTAACGGTTTAAATCCAGCTTCTAATGCATCTTTAATTTCATTAGAATAGCAAAATTCATATTGCCCGTTTTTAGATAATTGCCCAACAATATATTGTCGGCGACTTACTTTATCTTGCCAAATAAGATATAAATAATCTTTCCCGTTTTTAAAAGACATTATTATTCTCCTAAACTAAAATAAACTTGCTTTAGCATATCTATTTTTGTATTCAAAAACTTGCATATTAGTTTCTTTTTGATTATGTGTAATTGGTTTTCCGAACTTAATTCAACAATTTCCTCTATTTTTTCAGGTGAAAGCGTAGATATCCGTTGTGCAAGGCCTATCGTTTCTGCCTTATAATTTTGAAAAATATATTGAAGTATTTCTAAATGTGTAGGTCTTTTAGCATCATTTAACGTTCGTCTTACTAAGGATTTGGATTTTGTATCAACCAAAGATTTCCAACGAACGAGATCTTTTCCCATATACGATTCGGCTTGCTGATCAGATATAAATGAACACAATGATGATCCGTTATCATATAGGGGTGAAAAATCAGTATTATCACCAGACTTAAGAACCGCCCAATTGTTTTGATGACGATCAGAATTTCCTATCAGGAAATCAAAAACCAGCATATTCAAAAAACGTGCAAAATCAAAAACCCCATTTGTGACCCTTTTAATCATTTCAATAGAATATACATTCCCAGATGTTAAATCCATAAATTTTTCATCATCATAGTCCGGATAAAAAAGATTAATATAATTTATCCCTTCAATCAAAGACAGTGCCTCAATATCTGAAGTAATGATATTATAACTAAATGATCCTTCACGTCCATTATAGGTTCCTAATTCAAACCTGGCGCATGGAATTTTCAAATAATTTGCCAAGTTATATGCTATACATTCTGATATATGATCAGTTGTTGTTATATCTTTTTTAAATTTAAATAAACCACTAATTTGTGTATCGGGATTATATAACCATATTTTTTCACTCCGACCACTACCTTCTGAGAAGCCATTATAAACTTCCCAATATGAAAAATCCTTCATAGCACTCCTTAATTATAACCAATATATATAATTATAGCCTGTCTGCAAAAATGTGTAAAGATGCAACTCAATAAAGTCATCCAATTGAAAATTTTGATACCGAAAAGTTCTCATAAAATTCTCAAACAAGGATAGCTTCCTGATTCAAGAACAAATTTTCAAATAGGTCTTAGATATGTCTCTTCCTTACAAGCGTCCCATGACAAAGGATGGCTTTTTCAGGAAATCTGAGTATGTATATGAGTATAATGATGCTTATATTTGTCCAGGGAATCACTTTCTGCATTACAGCACGACAAATCGGGACGGATATCGCGAGTATAAAAGCTGTGGACAGATTTGCGAAAAGTGCGAGTATCTTTCGCAGTGTACAGAAAGCAAGAACCATGTAAAAGTTGTTACGAGACACGTATGGGAAGACTATATGGAAACATGTGAGGATATCAGGCATACAGAAGGGATGAAGAAGCTATACTCACACAGAAAAGAAACGATTGAAAGAATCTTTGGAACGGCAAAGGAAAACCACGGATTTCGATATACGCAGTTGTATGGCAAAGCGCGGATGACAATGAAAGTCGCGCTTACGTTTGCGTGCATGAATTTAAAAAAGCTTGCAAAATGCAAGCAGGAATGGGGATTACGGATGGCATAATCCAAGGAAAATGAGGTTATGGATCACATTGACCTATCCAGATATTTTGTAGAGAAAGGCTATAA
>ERZ1673700.3270-NODE-3270-length-11223-cov-5.872135_pt1 | contig 11223 bp, 12 predicted proteins | sample MGYA00580230_ERZ1673700 | MGnify/ENA primary metagenome ERZ1673700 (study PRJEB41218, sample SAMN15661782) | gut metagenome | host: Homo sapiens | place: Canada: London | collected 2015-08-20/2019-03-30 | study: EMG produced TPA metagenomics assembly of...
TAATATAAGCAATTTATCTCTTGATGTAATAAAAAAGATAGAATTAAATGATATACATGCTTTTCTTGCATATTTAACAACTACATATCATAGTAAAGCCGCAACCCGTGCAAGAAAAGTTAGTAGCATTAGAGTATTTTTTAATTATCTATCACAAAAAACTAATTTGATAGAAAAAAATCCTGCTCAAAACTTAGAAACACCAAAGATAGAAAAACGTATGCCCAAGTACTTAACTCTTGATGATAGTAAAAAGTTATTAACAGTTACAAGTGATGAAGAACGTAACAAAGAAAGAGATTATGCAATTATAACTTTATTCTTAAATTGTGGGCTTCGTTTGTCCGAACTAGTTGGCATAAATATTAATGATATTTCATTTGACGATGCTAAAATGACTGTAATTGGTAAAGGTAATAAAGAAAGAACAATCTATTTAAACAAAGCTTGTTTAAAAGCAATTAATGACTATTTAGAAGTTAGACCTAAGATTGGCATAAAACCTGATTCAGTTAAAGCACTGTTTTTAAGCGAGAGAAAAGAACGAATTAGTAAAAGAACAGTTCAATATGTAGTTGACAAAGAATTAAGACGTGCCGGTTTAGACACTAAAAAATATTCTACCCATAAATTAAGACATACTGCAGCAACACTTATGTATCAGTATGGAAATGTTGATATAAGAGCACTTCAAGAGCTTTTAGGACATGAAAGTATTTCTACTACAGAAATATATACACATGTTGCAAATGAACAAGTTAGAAATGCTGTTGATGTAAATCCACTTTCAAATTATTCAGCAGATAAATAAAGCAAAAGACACTAATCAATGTTATGGTTAGTGTCTTTTAATGCGAAACTAGACCCTAACAGTGACATATTAATATTATATGACCATTCGAGCATTATATAAATTGCTTAACCTATTACTGGTTGTAGTTGCTTGTTATCTAAAGCTTCTTTTATGGTAGGTATTAAATAATCAAATTTGAATACTAAAGATGTAGGTTTGGTACTAGGATTATCTTGTGTAAATGGCACGAAATAATAATTTTTCCTATTTAGTAATTTTCCTATGTTTTCAGCAGAACCTGAAAGTCCATCATTTGTTGAAATACCTATTACCAGAGGTCGCTGATTACGTAGATGAGATTTTATTGCCATAACAGCAGGCGTATCAATTATTGAATTTGCAAGTTTGGCAATGGTATTGCCAGAGCAAGGTGCTACAACCATAATATCAGTTAACCCCTTTGGTCCTATAGGTTCTGCTCCCTGTATTGTATGAATTATTTTATTTTCTGTAATGCCTTCAATTTCTTCTATAAAATCTTTAGCATTTCCGAATTTAGTATCTAAATTATAACTATTATATGACATTATGGGTAGTATATTTGCTCCTAATTCTTTAAGTTCTTTAATCTTAGGTATTACCTTCTTAAATGTACAAAAAGATCCAGTTAAAGTGAATCCTATATTAATATCTTTTAATTCCATACTCTTCCCCCTTTCATATTATATTTATATATAATATGAAATTATGTTAATTATGGTATGATAAATTTTATATAAAAACAACGAACGTAGTTTTACAATCAACTACGTTCTTCGTTCTGTTAGATAACACCTTTGAATGGGATGTCCTTTCCATAAAAAATCTTGTACAGATGTAGCAAGAGAAGCTGATATGGAGCCCAATCTCCGACTATCTCTCTGAATGTATAGCCTGTAATGCAACCATTCTCCATAGGAATCAATTCCCGCCCGCCACGAGGACGCTTTTCTCTGGATAAGCTACATCCTTTCTCTCCTAACAGGATACATTGATTGTATCCATAATTTTTATCAATGGCCACCGGTTCGCCAACATTCCTAACCTTTAATATTAGGGAATTTTGTAACCCAGTATAAAAGCCATCTATAGGATATATTGATGTATATCCTTTGCAAAGATGCTTAAAGAGTGTCTCAAAACTTATTTCTGAGAAATCTTTAGGCGAATAGTAGCACCCTGTTCGCTTGCAACATTTCCCTCCGCATTTTTCGCAAAGCGCAGGATTGAACCTTGGCAGAGCGTCATAATATCCATTCTTTTTCTGGATATATTCTACTAAATCGGAAAACAAATATAAATTTTCCGAGAAATCGGTTTGCCACAGAGCCATAACCAACTTTGCCTCTATGGTTATCTCACCATCATCCAGCATCCTGATTTGCTTTTGTCCAATTTCATATTGAATCGGTAACCATACTGTATGAAAAGTATCAAAATTGAAACCGACAAATCCGATTTCTTTTGATTCATACAGCTGATTTATTTTTTTGAAGTTTACACTCCGAAGTTCCATAGGTGTTAAAAATTTCATTGTTTTTCTCCCTTCATTATTTAGAGTTATTTTTACAATATATCTGGTGTATTATATCATATTTTACGAATTATGTAAATAAAATGAACTTTAAGGACCGTCCCTAAAGTTCAAAATTAATTATTTTATTAATTCTAGAGTTTGTTTTGCTATCATTAGTTCTTCATCTGTTGGAACTACATATACTTTAATTTTAGAGTTATCAGAAGAAATTAATCTTTCTTCACCTTTTACATCATTTCTTTCATCATCTATCTCTACACCCAAGAATTTTAAATTTTCGCAAATTCCTTTTCTAATATTCTTTTGGTTTTCTCCGATTCCTGCAGTAAATAGCATAACATCAAATCCATTCATTGCAACAGCACATTTAGCTATTTGTGCAGCAATTAAATAATTGTGTATTTTTATTGCAAGTGCGGCTTGTTCATTTCCTTCTGCTGCTGCAGCTTCCATATCTCTACAGTCTTGTGTAACTCCTGATAATGCTAAAATACCAGATTCTTTATTTAATATACGTTCCATTTCATCTGGTGTTAAGCCTTCTTTTTTCATTATAAATGTAACTACAGATGGGTCAATATCACCAGAACGTGTACCCATTGGGATGCCGGCAAGTGGTGTAAGTCCCATACTTGTTTCTACAGATTTACCACCTTGAACTGCACATATACTTCCACCTTGACCTAAATGGCAAGATATTATTCTTAAATCTTCTATTGGTTTTCCTTCTAATTCAGCTACACGATTAGCTACATATTGATGAGATGTACCATGGAAACCATATTTTCTAACTCCATATTCATTATAATATTTATATGGAATTGGATAAATATAATGTTCTTTTGGCATTGTTTGATGAAATGCTGTATCAAATACAGCAACCATTGGCTTATTAGGAATTAATTTTTGTGCAGCTTTAATTCCCATTACTGCTGCTGGATTATGAAGTGGTGCTAAGCTTGCACATTCTTCTATAGTACTTATAACTTCTTCATTAATAATTACAGGTTTATTAAACTTTTCACCACCATGAACAACTCTATGTCCTGTAGCATTTATTTCTTCTAGTGAATCAATTACTTTGTATTCTGGATTTAATAATTGTTCTAGTGAAAATTCTAATGCTTCTTCATGATTTTGTACTGGTTTTTCTAATTTATATTTTTCTCCATTTACTTTATGTGTTAAGAATGAGTTTGGTTGACCTATTCTTTCAAAAGTTCCTTTTGCCATTACTTTTTCTGAAGCCATATCTATTAATTGATATTTTAATGATGAGCTTCCACAATTAATTACTAAAATTTTCATAAAAAACCTCCAATAAATTTATTTATCTTGTTCTTGTGCTTGTACAGCAGTAATTGCTACAACGCCTTCTATGTCTTTACTGCTACAACCTCTTGATAAATCATTAACTGGTTTTGCAATACCTTGACATAGTGGACCATATGCTTCTGCTTTTGCAAGCCTTTGAACTAGTTTATAACCTATATTTCCAGCATTTAAGTCTGGGAATATTAAAATATTTGCTTCACCTTTTAAAGGACTTCCTTTAGCTTTATATTCTGCAACCTCTGGAATTATTGCAGCATCTAATTGTAATTCTCCATCTACTAATAAGTCTGGAGCTTTTTCTTTTACTAAATTTGTTGCTTTTATTACTTTTTCTGTTAATTCAGATTTTGCACTACCATGTGAAGAATATGAAAGCATTGCTATTTTTGGTGTTTTACCTGTTAATAGTTCAAAGCTTTTACTAGATGATAATGCAATTTCGGATAATGCATCACTATCTGGATTTTCGTTTAAACCACTATCTGAAAATAAGAAAACTCCATTTTCTCCATATATACAATTAGGCACAATCATCATAAAAAAAGCAGATACTAATTTAGTGCCAGGTGCTGTTTTTAATATTTGAAGTGCTGGTCTTAAAGTATCTGATGTAGAATGAACAGCTCCAGAAACTAATCCATCTGCATAACCTTGTTTAACCATCATCATTCCAAAATATATATTGTCTAACATAAATTCTTTTGCTTTTTCTATTGTCATTCCTTTATGTTTTCTTAATTCGTAAAATTGTTCTACAAATTCATTATAGTTTTCAGAATTATTAGGATCTACAATTTCTGCTTCTTCTATGTTATCTAGACTAAGTTCTTTTGCTCTTTCTAATATTTTACTTCTATTTCCTATTAATATTATTTCTGCAAATTTCTGTTTTAATACTTCTGATGTAGCTTTTAATGTTCTATCATCGTATGATTCTGGAAGTACTATCTTTTTTATATCTTTTTTTGCTCTATCTTTTATTTCATCTATAAAAGCCATTTTAATCCTCCTTTTAGTTTTATGGGCTAAAATTTCTGCCTCTTCAATTATATATTAGTATTTTTTTATTGGCAAGGTTAAATATATTAATTTATAAACTTTACTTTGTCATCATTTGAATCAGAAATTATGCTTATATTAGCATCTATAATTTTTAATGCTTGTAAGTTTTTTAGACCTACTCCTTGTACATCTTTTGTTCTCTTCATAATTCTTTCTAATTCCTCTTCTCTTCCATCTAAATTATAATGAGGACATACTAGTAAATCAACTAAACCAATTCCTTTTACTCTAGTTAGTTTAAATTTTTTATATTTCCTAGCATCAGATAACCCATATTTACAAATAGCTATTGCCCCAGCACTAAGACCACAAATTACTTTTCCATTATTATAAGCCTCTTCTAATAGTGAAATTATATTATATTGCTTTAAAATCTTCATTAGTTCTAAAGTATTTCCACCACCAATATAAATTATATCTGCATTATTAAATCTTTCTAGAATTAATTCTTGATTGTCTAATTCTTTCTTTAAAATAGTTTTAGATATACATCCTAGATTCCTATAATTTCTTTTTATAACTCTAAAATATGATTCTATATGATTTACATTAGCAAAACCAAGAAAAAGAAAGTTTGGCGATTGTTTGTTCGCTAAAGCAACAATTTCTTTATCTATTTTTTGTGTTTCATATTCTGTTCCTTTCCTTCCTATTTCTCCACCACCAATTATAACAGCTTTCTTCATATCTACCATCTCCTTATAAAGACTGTTCTGAATCTTCTAATTTTCTTTTCCTTTCTGTAATAGCTCTTTTTAGTAATTTTACTCCATTCTCTGTTCCTCTAACTCCCAATTTTAATCCTTCTTCTTGTAAGTCTGGAATTTTATCTATGTCTACACTTAAAAACTTGTTATGTTTATTGGAATATAAAAATACAGTTGGTTCTTGCTCTCTTATAAATATACAACTTGTATATTCTTCTTGACTCATTTTGCAAGGAAAGATATAAAGCTTTTTCCAAATTTCATTTTCTGCTAAACTAGTCAGCATTTTATAATAAAATGAGTATTGTTGCATATAGCCCATATCTGCTGAAATTTTAATTATATCTTCATCATTTATGAAACTTGTAACTCTTTCTGCTAATGGTAAATCAGATAAGTTAGAAATAACTGAATTTATAACTTCATCAGTATATTCTCCAGTTTCGCTTGTATATCCGATATTCCTATCTACTCTTTCAAGTTCTTCTGTAGGAACCTCAGTTAATAAAACATATTCATCATCAGTTGTACCAAAATGTCTTGTTCTCCTTCTAGTTTGTATGAATTCTAAATCAGCTTGTAAGTCAAGCTTTATCCTATCACCATTTTTTAGTGTAAGAATATTAAACACATGTTCTAATTCTTTTGGTTCATGTGTAACTGTACAACTATATCCTAATTTCTTAAAAATATATTCGCATTGTCTAGCTAACGAATAACATATAATTTCTCTGTCATCAAGTCGATCTTCAACTCCAGTTCGCTTTTTAGCTAATCTATATATTTGCTTTTGAGTCGCTGTATTTCCGAAATAGTATCTTACATCAAAAGTCTTGTTTTTTCCGATTTCTATATAAATCTTTCTAATAAAGCTTAATTCATCTAATTCTTGATATTCAGGATTAGTTTGAATTTCGCGTAATAATTCTTTTACTTTCAATCTTTTAACCTTCTATCATTTTTAATATTTCTTCTTTTAATTCATTTACAATATTTTCTTGAGGAATTTTTCTAATAATTTTTCCTTTTTTAAACAGTAAACCTTCTTTTATTCCGCCAGCAATACCTATATCTGCATTACTAGCTTCTCCTGGACCATTTACTGCGCATCCCATAACAGCAACAGTTATATCACTATTTATGGTTTGTAAAAATTGTTCAACTTCTTTTGCCATTGGTATTAAATCTATTTGTGTTCTACCACAAGTAGGACATGAAACTAATGTTGGAACATTAGTATATAAATTACAATCTTTTAATATTTCTTTTACGACCTTAATTTCTTCTATAGGATTATCTGATAAAGATACTCTTATAGTATCACCTATTCCCTCTCTTAATAAAATTCCAAGACCAATACTTGATTTAATAGTTCCACTAAAAGCTGTTCCAGCTTCCGTTATTCCTAAATGTAATGGATAATTAAAAGTTTTGGCAGCTTCTTCATAACTTTCTATACATATATCTAAATTAGAAGCTTTTAAAGATATTGCTATATCATAAAAATCTAAATCTTCTAATATTTGTACATGTCTTTTTGCACTTTCTACCATCGCTTTGGCTGTAGGCTTACCACCGTACTTTTCTAACAAATCCTTTTCTAAAGAACCTGCATTAACACCTATTCTTATAGGTACATTATATTCCTTGCATTTATCTACAACTGCTTTTACTTTCTCTTTGCCACCAATATTTCCGGGATTAATTCTTACTTTATCTACACCAGCTTCTATTGCACATATTGCAATTCTATAATCAAAATGAATATCTGCTACTATTGGTATATGTATTTGCTCTTTTATATCTTTTATTGCTTTTGCATCTTCCATATCTAAACAGGCAACACGAATTATTTCGCAACCTGCTTTTTCCAGTTCTAATATCTGTTTAACTGTTGAAGCTATATCTTTCGTTTTAGTATTTGTCATAGATTGAATAATTACTTTATTTTGACCACCAATTTTAATACCACCTACATTAATAGGTCTTGTTTCTGTTCTTTTATACATAACTTCCTCCATTATTTTTTCGTTAATCTAGCAATTAAAGCTTTTATCTTTATTCCTTTTTCTGAGAACATTTTTTCATGTTCTGTTTGGATGTCTTCCCAATCGGTCTCAGAATGTAAATCATAGGTTAGTTTTATAATTTCAAAACCACTCTCTTTAAAATAGTTTATGCTAGATTCAAATAAATCATCATCATCAGTTTTAAAATGTATTTCTCCACCTGCTACTAAAAATTCTTTATACTTTTCTAATTGCCTTGTATGTGTTAATCTTTTCTTTCTATGCTTTCCTCTAGGCCAAGGATTGCAAAAATTAATATAAATTCTTTCTATATTATCATTATTATTCATTATTAATAAAATTCGTTCTATATCAAATCTCGTAAGAATAACATTGTCTGGCTCTTTATTGTTAGCTTCAAATTCTTGTTCTACATTTCTCTTAGCTAGTCCAAGCATTGCATCTACTAAATCTATCGCAATATAATTTATGTCTGGGTTTTGAATTGCTATTTGTGATATAAAATTTCCTTTACCACACCCAAGTTCTAAATGTATTGGATTATTTGTATTTTTAAAAGCTGTTTTCCATTTTCCTTTATAATCTTCTGGATTATCTATATAAAATTTACACGCTTCTAATTCTGGTCTTGCCCACGGTTTAAATCTAATTCTCATTTTATTCCTCCAATCGAAAATTAGGAATATTCCTTTTTTCCCTGATATTTTGCATATCTATTATATCTAATTAAGCATAAAAAAACAACCAAAACTTAAGTTCTAGTTGTTATTGTATAGGGGTAATCTCGTATTTCATATCCTCTATTATATCTTTCATTACGATAGGTGTAACATAGTTTTCTTTTAATTTATCTATAATTGAAATTACTTCAGTCTCATTTTCTGATATATCATCTATGTTTCCTACTTCTCTTGTCATTTTTGAATCCTCATTATATTGAATTTTTACTATTTCAATTCCATAGCTTTTATTCTCATAGGTTAAATAATACAGTAAACTCACTGGATGTTCTACTCCTAATTCAATCATTAACTTTGGATCAAAAAATATCCCTCCACAAAATCTTTTACTCATTTGTTTATTACCCCTTCCTTTCTTTTCTTAAGTTAAAATCGTAAAGAATTTTAGCTTGTATATTCTACTGTATACCTATAACCTTATAAAAGCAAGCATTTTCGTTCGTCATTTTTCTCGCTTTTTGACTTTTTTCGACAAAATAAAAACCCATAGATTAATTACGTTGTAGCATATTTAATCTATGAGTTTTATTATTTATACTGCTTCTGCATAATATTTAATTATTTTATTATTAATTTCGTTATCTGATGCGTTTAAAATCTTGTTATAATTTTTTGTCTTTTTATAAATTTTTATGATTTTGTTAATTCCATATATATTAATTAATGATAAAGTAATAAAATATGCATCACTAAAAGATTTTATATCATTAATATTTAATTTTTTGTACGAATAAGTAGTTTTTGCGTCGTTTAAGCCGAAAAGATATGTTGTAATATCTAACCAATTAGGAATATCATCAAAATTATCTGCTAGAATCATATCTGCAACAGATTTTTGTGCTATTTTCATAATATCACTATATGAATGAACATTTCCTGGGTTTAAAGGTGTTACTAATTTTAAATTTCCATCTTCACCTTCCAATGCTACTTCCCATTCTTCTCTTTTTTCACCAAAAACTTCTTTATGTAATTCTTCTACACTATTATATAACTGTATTATAATTTTTCTTTCATAATTTTTTAACTTAAATAAACTTGTGATAGTCTCATACGCAATTAGTACTTGGTTCATAAGTTCGAGCACACACGGCTCATTCTCATCACTATATTGAATTTGGATATTACCATCATCAAATTTCTTCATTTATATAAATCACTCCTTAATTCTTAGTACATTTATATTATATATTATTTTAGTCTGTGTGTCTACTTTTAATAATTCATATTGTTGATTTAACGATACAAGCAGTTCTTTTATGTTTTATTTATAGGGATTTAAGGAACGTCCCCAAATCCCTAAATTTCTAAATAATTATATTCACATGCACGTAATAATCTATTATTTAAGGCCAATCCTAATCCATCTTTTTGCATACCTTCTATAATTACTATATCTACATTGTAATTATCAACTTGCCTTAATATAGAAAATATATTATGTGCCATTTCTTCTAATGAATTTCCCATTTTTATTTTATTTTTAGTATCATATTTATCAAAGTTTTTATCTCTACATACTACTAATGCTTTTTTATCTTTTATAAGTTCATTTATCTTATTTACCATAGCTTCTTCGTTTTTACTATATACCATCATGCATTTAGTATTAGGTGCATAATGTCTATATTTCATACCTGGTGATAGTACTTTTTCTTTTCCATCATATTTTCCAAGGATATTATTATCAATTTCTACTTCTATTCCTAATTTTTCTATATCTTCTTTAGTTATTTTGCCAGGTCTTAATATTCTTACCTTATTATCTATAATTCTAACTACAGTTGATTCCAATCCTATATCTACCATTCCATCATCTATAATAGTTGAAACTTTTCCATCAAATTCTTTTAATATATCTTCAATTTTTGTTCCGCTTGGTCTGCCAGATACATTTGCACTTGGTGCTGCAATTGGTACACCTGCATATTCTATTAATTTGTTTGCAATTTTGTTTGATGGCATTCTTATTCCTACAGTATCTAATCCTGCTGTTACTGATTTAGGAATTATGCTTTTAGCTTTTAGAATTATAGTAAATGGACCAGGGCAAAGTGTATTTAGTAATTTTTTCTCTAATTCGTTTGGTTCTTCTATAATTTGTTTTATCATATCAAAATTATTTACATGTACAATTAAAGGGTTATCCCCTGCCCTTCCTTTTGCTTTAAAGATATTTTTACAAGCCTCATCATTTAGAGCATTTGCTCCTATTCCATAAACTGTTTCTGTTGGAAATATTACTAAATTTCCAGCTACTATTTCTTTGGCTGCTTCTTTTATTTTATTTTCATCATATTCTTCTTTTAAATTTACATATTTTGTTTTCAATTTTACACCTTCTATTTATTTTTCCATAATATTATAGTCTGTTTTTGCTTAAAAATCAAGGTGTTCACTGTTCAGACAACTGGATTTCATAAGAGAACGCGTACAGTTTTGTGGCTTTACGCGTTTTCCTTAGTTTGGATTCATTTCACTTTCTAAAAATTCCAGTAATATTTTTCTAGTACTGAACGTAGGTTCGTTCAATCTCCTTCTGAGTTCTTCATCTTGCGTGTGAATATCTCCAAACAAAAGCTTTGTTTTTAGAAATCTCATTGCTTCAAAAATATCTTTCTTTCCAGTAAATTTTTCAACATGAAGCAACATTAGATTATCTTGCAAGTGGTATGCAATTAAAATTGCATTGCGTCCAACTGCAATAGCACTTTTCATTAGTGCATCAGCAGCGAATTTCCGCGCTTCTTCGTCATTAGACAAGATATAGATTCGCAAATCTTTCCAAACAAATTCTGTTCTCATATTTTTTCTCCTTTCAACTGCGTGATTTAGTATATTATACTACATTTTACATAAAATTTAAAGTATTATACATTCTTAATATTCCTCTTCTTAAATGAAACTATAGAAGCAACTAGCATAATTACAAAATATATTGCACAAATAGTTATAGAAAATTCAATACTAATTCCACTAA
>ERZ1673700.3279-NODE-3279-length-11195-cov-17.303501_pt1 | contig 11195 bp, 7 predicted proteins | sample MGYA00580230_ERZ1673700 | MGnify/ENA primary metagenome ERZ1673700 (study PRJEB41218, sample SAMN15661782) | gut metagenome | host: Homo sapiens | place: Canada: London | collected 2015-08-20/2019-03-30 | study: EMG produced TPA metagenomics assembly of...
ATTTTTCTTGGACGCAGGCTTTACGCCCTTCATCTTGATATAGAGATAACCGCCGCCTGCCGCCAGTGCAATCAGCACGACCACACCCAGAAAGCCGGATGCGATCTTTGTGACCTTGTTTTCCTTGAGCTGTTCCGTGCCGGATGCTGCCGCTTCTTCTGCGGCTTTCTTGGCTTCTTCCTCGGCTTTCAGCCTGTCCTGTTCAGCCTGCGCCGCCGCTTCCTTTTCGGCGGTATAAGCGTCCGCATCTTCTTCCTCCATCAGAGCCAACAGGTCGGCTTCATCCACAAGGTTCATAAAATGGACGGTCTGCGCCCCTTTACTATTCCTGTCAATGACCAGATAGAATGTGTTGCCGGACTTCGACACCAGCGTAATGAACTGCTGACCACTGCCATCGGAATAATTGGTGTGGTAATCGTCCACCAGTGTCAGGTTGCCCTCCGGGGTCAGAGCACCGGTTTCCTCATCGGTCACGGTGACTACATCTTCTTCATCGGTGGTAGAAGTCAGGACAGGCTGTTCCACTTCCTCCGTAGGCTCACCGCCATAGGCAAAAGCAGGAGCCGCCATGCCAGCGCACAGTGCCACCGACAACATCAGGGCACAGAACTTATTCATCATCTTCATTATCAGATTCCTCCTTGTTGAACGTAGCACCGACTGCGGACAACGCAGCCGGGGTCGGAGTGGAAGTTGCAGACTGGCGCAGCAGGGCGGCAAGCTGTTCCGGCGTAACCTTGGCGGTGCGCACCATCTCATTCACCTCGGCAGCTTCTGCTTCCTGAATCCGTCGTTCAAGGCTTTCAATGCGAGTGTTGATCTTAATGCGACGCTCCCTTTCCTTTTCCAGAGAAGCGCGCAGCTTATCGAGTTTTTCGCTCATGTTTTCCTCCAATCATTTTGAGAGCCGCCCGAAACCGGACAGATATTTCTGCCAGTAGGACGAGTGAATGTTTGCGTACTTGATGGGGTCGCCGGCGGACACCATCATCCCGTTTCCAAGGTAGTAGAGTAGGAAAGTGCCGCCTTATCGTATTTCTACGACAGGTTTGCACAGACCTCTCCCAGAACCGTGCTTGCGCCTCTCAACGCACACGGCTCCCCATTTTTTGCTCCATTTCAAAAGTCATTCCGTTTTAGTTCCATGATGAATTCTCATGTGGCATTTGTGGCACACAACGATTGTCTTGCGCCTCTTTGCCAGCATGACTTTCTCCCAATCAGCTTTACCTTTCAGGTTTTTGACCTTGTTTACATGGTGGATTTCATAGCTATCGCTGTCTGTACAGCCGCAGACTTCACAGACTTTGGCCTTCAGACGTTCCTCGAAGGATGTTGTGTTGTGCGAATAGCGATACGCCAAATCGGGCACTTTTTCCGTCAAATCTTTGCCTTTGCAATCGCTGTACTTAGCGAACATCATACGGCGTTTTCCCTTTTTGGTTTCATACGGAACACCCCATGCGCCAGTCCCATCTCTGTATTCATAACGAACCTTAGAAATTCGGGAGCGATGCTTGTTTGCGAGTGTTTTCAGACAGCTGTATTCCATCAGATAGCCAAAGTAAACGAGCTTGTTGAAGTTGCTTGCAATGGCATAATAGTTACAGAGCCCTCGGAGTTCCGCATTATAAATCATTACGATTTCCAAATCCGTGCGGTTCAGCAGAATGGGGCGATGAATAGGAATCAACCTCTTTCCATCCCTTTTAGCGATGCTATGGGACAGTAAATAGGTCTCCACCTTATCTTTCAGTGGAATATTGAGTTCCACTTTGTTGTTCATAGTGCGCATTTTTCGTTTTCCAGAGCGTTTGACACTGGCATCCCTGCGCACCCGAACATCAAAACCAAGGAATCGGGCAGGAGTATTGCTGTGCGTAATGAGGGTCTTTTCTTGACTCAACTCCATTTTCAGAGTGTCCCGGACAAAATCCGTGAGTTTTGCCTTAATCGCTTCGCATTCCTCTCTTGTCCCATTGACTGCAATCAGAAAGTCATCTGCATAGCGAACATATTTCAATCGCTTATCGGTACACGCTTTTGCAGGTGTCCGAAATAACTGCTTTGTCAGTTGCTTGTGCTGAGCAATCAGCTGCTCCCGCATTGTTCCTTCAGCTTTCTTGATTTTCTCATGCAGTGCATCTCGTTTGTGTCTTATCGCGTTGTATTCTTCCGTAAAGTTTCTCGGATTGTATCCGTGGTCAAATTCCTTCTTCAGCTGCGTGATATACCTGTCCAGTTCGTTCAGGTAGACATTCGCAAGAATCGGGGAAATGATTCCACCCTGCGGGCATCCGCTATAGGTTTCATGGAAATCCCAGTCTTCCATATAGCCGGATTTCAGAAACATACGAATCAGATTCAGAAAACGAGCGTCCTTGATTTTTCGGTTCAGCACACCAATCAGCGTGGAATGGTCGATGTTATCAAAACATCCTTTGATGTCGCCCTCAATGAACCACTTCGCTCCGGTAAACTCATGCTTAATCATGGCAAGTGCCGTGTGGCAGCTTCTGCCCGGTCGAAAGCCGTGGGAATAGATAGAGAAAATTGGCTCATAGATGGCTTCCAGAATCATACGGATAGCTTCTTGCACCAGCTTGTCAGCGAATACAGGAAGTCCCAGCGGGCGCAGCTTGCCGTTCTTCTTTTGAATATAGGTTCTGCGTACCGGCTTGGGTTCATATGACCCTGTTCTCAATGCTTCAATGATGGCTGTCACATACTGCTCGCTAAATCCATCAGCCGTATCATCATTCACCCCCTTCGTTCCTGCACCCTTATTGGAGTAAAGATGCTGGTAGGCGATGAAGTAAATATCCGGCCTCAAAAGATAGCGGTACAGTCGTGTGAAAATTTCATCGTGGTTCTTTTGGGAATTCTCTTGTAATTTTGTTAAAATCTCCATTGTTGATTTCATTGAGGCTTTCCTCTCTAATCAATTTCTGATTTTAATGCGCAAAAAACTGCTTCTCTTCGCCATGTGAGCGGCTTTCCCGCATCCGATTTTACGGCTTTTCCTGTCAATTCAGGATTCTCGGACTACTACAGAAGCTCCGTTGTCATGCCGGATTTTCAGTGTCATCTTTCTAGCATAGCTTTGAAATTTATCACATTGCTGCATTACACATAGCTTTTTCAAGCGTTCCGGTTTAGACAATCTCCAGTTGACGATAGTAGTAGGTCAATGTGAATTATCGGATATGCTTTTGTTCCGTTACTATCGGTTCTCCGACGTGCCGCACAGGGGATTAGCAACCCATAGGAAGGAATTTATTTCCTACGGTCCCTGTACCAAAGGTTTCAGACAATTTTCCTTTGCCCACACGTAACAAGGGCTTGGAACTCACCTTAAACAATTCAGTTTTATCCTTATATTCACTTATCCTTGCAGTTCAGTCGTGCCCGATTGTCTTTAGGCAACTTACCGCTTTCCTGCCGTGCTCTTTTCCCGTACATCTTTCGACTTTCGGTAAAGCAGGTGGATTCCCGCGTTGCTTTGCGGGGTAGTACCTTAGTCACAGCCTCCTTTCTCTACTTCTACTATCGTCCTTACTGGACGCACGATGCCCACATGACTTTTTCCCGGAGTATCATACGTTCCCTCGAAGAAAACAAGGTCACCGGGCTTTGCTTCGGCTTCGCTGATGTGCTGGCTCTTGTTCCACAGGCCGTTGGCGGTGGTGCGTCCCACATCGTAGCCGTTCTGGTTGTAGACCCAACAAACGTAGCCTGAACAGTCAAAGCCAGTTTCCGGGGTAGAGCCGCCCCACACATAGGGCGTACCCACATACTTTTGGGCTTCCTTGTAGATGGCGGCAAATTCCTCATCCGTCAAGGCTTCCGCTGGAACCTGATAATCAATGCCCGGCGCGCCAGAGCCATCGGAGCCACCGGGCGGCAGACCGCCGTTAAACAGGTAGGGTCTGCCGCCCAAGGTATCTTGGAAAATCTCGTACCGTTTCCATTGGTCAGCATCCAATTCTTCCCGGATAACGACTTCCAGCCCTTTATTCACCAATTTGGTGTGGAAGATTTTGTACTCGTAGGGCACCTGCGTGGGAACCGGGATTCCTGCCGGGCTGATGACCCAGACGGTCTTATACCGTATCTGCACCTCTACCCATGTGGTCAGCTTGTACTGCTTTTTGAAGGTCTCCTTCAATTTGCCCTGTACCTTGCTGCGAGTGTAATCGTCGTAAAGGGTGGTCAAATACGAAGTGAGCTGCCACGGGTCATGCTCGATGGGGTCGAGATGGTACTGGTACTCGTTGTAGCCGGGGTGGTCGGTGGGGGTGCGCTTGATTTTTTTGTCCAGTTCCTTTTCCAGCTTCTTGTAGTCCTGTTCTGCGCCCCGGATGTCCCTGTCCTCGGCGGAGTACATGGTCTGCCCGGACACCTGTGTGCCGCCGGAAAAGAGGATGCCGCAGGAGGAAAAGCCGGACATCACCATGAGGATGAGCAAAAGAAAAACGCCCACGATCACCAGAACGTGTGCGTTGCCCTTGGCGGCATTCATCAGCCCCTTTACAGCGGTGCTGACGGCAGTTTTGCCCTTTTCTACCGCCTGTTCCATGCTGGACCGGGCGGCAGATGCACCGTTGGATGCCGCTTTGCCGCCAGCAGTCTGCGCCGCCGTGCCCGAACGGGCGGCGGCATAGTAGCTTTTGTGGATTTCTTGCCGCTGTTTCCAGCGTGAAAGCCAGTTGGAGCCGCCCTCGCCGGTGCCGGATGCGCCTGCATCTTGTGCCGCAGTCGGCTTCTGTGGGGAAGATTGTGCGGTTTTGGCACCCTTCTTGCCCTGCATCTTGGCTTTCTTTTTCAGCTTCCGGGCATAGATGCTCTTGGAAATATCCCGGACATTTCCTGCTGCCTTTTCGCCCTCGCTTAAAGCCTGCGTGCCCACATTATCGTCCTCGTACTGGTCAACCTCCCGATGCACCGCAGACCGGGCGGCGGCAGCGGCATACATAGCACGTTTCTGCTGCTTTGTCATGCGGGATGCTTCATCCGGGGTGATCTCTGCTTTGCCAAAACGCAGGTGCTGCGCCTTTTCCGCTGCCTTGTCTGCATCCTGCTTCAGTTTCTGCTTTTTGGGCTTAGACTGCTCCACTTTGGACTTTTTCGGAGGAGAGCGCGTGGCCGTGCGCTCCTTGTCTTCCTCAAATTTCAGCTTTGGCTGTTTCTCACTCATGCTTTTGAGCCTCCGCAACTTCGGAAAGGCGGGTCGTAAGGATGCGGTAGAGTTCAAGGTCTTTCGGGAAGTGGTCAACAAAGGGTAGGATCACGTTGCCGAAGAACAGCAGCCCTTCGCCCTCACCAGAGTGAGTGACGTAGGAAAGCTGATGGGGCGAGATGTTGAGCTGCTTTGCGAGAATCTGCCGGTCTCCGTTGGCCTGATTGAGCATATACACAAAGTCCGAGTTTTCAAAAATATTCGATACTTCGGGACTTGCCAGCAGATCTTTGACATTCTGCGTTAGGGCTGTCGGAATGCCGCCCCACTTACGGAAACGCTTCCAAATCTCAACGGAATAAGCAGCAGTCTGCTCTTCCTTCAAGAGCAAATGGAACTCGTCTGCATAGTACCGGGTGGATTTTCCGGCACTGCGGTTGGCGGTCACACGCCCCCACACGGCATCCTGCACGATGAGCATACCCAGCTTTTTGAGCTGCTTGCCCAGCTGCTTGATGTCAAAGCAGACGATGCGGTTATTGATATCTACGTTGGTGTGGTGATTGAAAATGTTCAAACTGCCCTTGACGTAGATTTCCAGCGCAGCCGCCACATGGCGGGCTTCCGGTTCGTCTTGCGTCAACAGTGCATTGTAGAGGTCTTCCAGCAGCGGCATATTTTCCGGGATGGGGTTCTCGAAATACTTGCGGTAGACCACATGGACGCAGCGGTCAATGACCGTCTTTTCCACCGGCTGCAAGCCCTCTTTGCCGCCGACCACCAGTTCGCACAGGGACAGCACAAAGTCGGCTTTCAAAGCCAACGGGTTGTCCTCCTCCGAGTAGTTGCTGTTGATGTCCATCGGGTTGATATACTGGGTGCTGGCAGGGCTGATGTGGATGACCTGCCCATGCAGACGCTCCACCAGCGGAGCGTACTCTGCTTCCGGGTCGCAGATGATAATATCATCGTCTGTCACGAGGAATGCATTGCAAATTTCACGCTTTGCGCTGAACGACTTGCCGGAGCCGGGGGTGCCCAGAATCAGACCGTTGGGGTTCTTCAGCTTTTTGCGGTCAACCATAATCAGATTGTTGGACAAAGCATTCAAGCCATAATACAAGCTTTCTTTGCCGTTGTCGAACAGTTCCTGTGTGGTAAACGGCACAAAAATCGCCGTGCTGCTGGTGGTCAGACCACGCTGGATCTCAATCTGACAGTCTGCCAGTGGCAGGCTGCTCATCAGCCCCTGCTCCTGCTGAAAATCAAGGCGGCATAATTCGCAGTTGTGCTTCTGCGCAATGCTGACCGCCTGAAACACGTTGGTTTCCAGTTCCTGCTCGGTTTTGCCGGTGTTCAGCACCAGAAAAGTGACAAGGAACATACGCTCATTTTGCGACTGTAATTCTTTCAGCAGGGCTTTTGCATCCCTGCCATAAGTCGCCAAATCAGACGGCAGCACGTCGATGTCGTATCCGGCGCGGACAGCTTTTTTCTGCTCCTCGATCTTGCTGCGGTCGAGTTCGGTGATGGTGTGCTTGATGGTTTTGATGGCCTTGTTCTGGTCAACGGACTGGATGTGCATGGTAACGATCTGGCTGGAATCCATGTCCAGAAAATCCTTCAGCAACTGGTCGCTCAGGTCAGAAGCCGTGATATTCAGAAAGCTGACCGCTCCGAAGATGCCGCCCATCTGAAAGGTGCGGCTGTTCTTAAACGCCAGCGCAGTGGGGGCAATGGCATCCTTTACGGACAGACCACTGGGCACAAGGTCTTTCCAGTTGAAGTGGAACTTATTGGCTCCGTCCATGTTCAGCATCCCGTGCATCAGCCGCAGACGCTCCGTACCGTCCAGCGGCTTAGCCAGAACGCCAAGTCTGTGGAAATTGTTCATCAGGTCGTTCTGGATGTGCTCCAACCGGGGTTTGACCTGCGCCATACTGTCGCCCTCGATGCCATAGGTCAGGAATTTGGTCTTGGTCAGACCGTTGTTGCCCTTGGAAAGCTGCTGCCGCAACATCTGGCTGTACTCGGCGCGCACATCGTCAAAGCCATCCTGCTGGTACGGGATGCGGATGGACTTTTCAAAGTCTGCCGAATCGGTGGCGGTATTCACAAAGGACAGTTCAAAGTGGATAGAGCTGTCGAAAAAGTTGAGAAAAGAGCACCATTCCTCAAAGATGGCGGTCTTGTCCTCCTGTTGCGCCAACTGGTAATTGATGTCCTGATACTGGATGGTGCGGGTGTAGTAGCCGGGACGGACACGGCAGGTGCCGTCCTCAAACATCCGCTGGAACGGAATGCTCTCCTGTGCCGTGCGGGGCACTGTGGGCTTGGGCGGCTTTTTGCCGTCTTTATTCTTTTTCAGAAACGGAATCATGGGTGTCATCTCCCTTCATAAGCAGTGCATAGTAATTGCGGGTCTGGTACGGACGCACCTTCGGACGAATAAAACGCGCCTGAAGGTAGTACCGCAGGATCTTTTCGGCGGGCTGACCGTTCTTCTGGTACATGGCCAGAAAAAACATGGGCAGCATCACCGACATCATGCCGAGGGTAGCACCGGAATTGCCAGCGGTGTCCCGCAGAACAAAGAACAGCGGCACGCCTACGACTGCCGCTGCACCAAAACAGATAAGCTGCCGGGCGGTCAGGTTGAAGGCTACTTTGGACTTCACCTTGCTGAAATCGCGCGGCACGGAAATATAAGCTGCCAAAATTTCACCTCCGAATCAATGGGCACCCAGCAGAGTTTTGGCGACAGAGCTGGTCTTGAACAGCGAGAAGCAGAGCAGCACGGTATACCCCACGATGCTCCAGATCGAGTTGATGGCATCCCCGGATATTGCAACATTCTGGAGCAGAACAGCGTAGATCGCCACGCAGATCAGGATCAGGAAACCTTGAAATCCCAGCGCGAACAGAGAACGAAGATAGTTCTGTCCAACATGGGATTGCTCATGGTTGCCCCATGTTGCCATGGGCACCGGAGCCAGACTGACCATCATGTAGATCTCAATCATTCTTCCGTAGACGATGACGAAAATCACGATGGACAGGATGCGCATGGTAATGCCGATGAAAAAGGACTGCAAGAACAGCCCGAACAGGGGGCCGACGTCCATCTGCATCATGCTGGATTGCAGCATGGAAAGCCCGATGTCGTTCACCCGTGTGTTGCCGCTGATGATGCCGCTGGAATTTGCCACCACCTGCTGCGTCACGTCGAACACCGCCATGATGATGTCGAAAGTGTTGGAGATCATCCAGACCGAAATGGCAGTTTTGAAGATCCATTTCATCAGCAGCGCAGGCTCAAATTGTGCCATGTTGTTGTGCTGTGTGATCATCTCGATCAACTCATAACAGGCGATGAAGGTCAGAATCACGCCTGCAATGGGAAGCACTACGTTCCGGGACAACGCCTCGATCATAGCGAAAACGCGCGGTTCAAAATTGGATGGTTTGGTGCCGACCTGCTGTGCGATGTTGCCCACTTGGGTGTTGACGTCATCAAACAAGCCGGAGAGATTGGACATGATCGCCGCTGTCAGCAGTGACTTGATCCAATCGGAGATTGCTTTGAGAACAGTTTCCACTCAGCGCCACCACCCATCAAGAAAAATGGTTGATAAGGGTCTTGAGCAGGTTGAGCAGAAAAATAAGGTGAGTCAGAATCTGCATAATAGCACCATCCTTTCAAAATAAAGGTGAATATTCGATTTGCAATGCGTTTCCTCTTTATAATAAGAATCCGTTTGCCACGGAGGGGCTGGAAATGCTTGCAAGTAAATATGTACGGGGCGGCAAACGCCGCCCGGAAAAGATCAGCCGAACAGACCGCTCAGCAGGGGGATCAGGGTGATACCGATGAGGGCAACGCCGCCGCCAGCCATCAGCTGCTTCATACCCTGACTCTTGGCAGAGGGGTTATCGCCGCCGTAACCTTCCATGAGGTTCACAGCACCCCACACGCCCAGACCGGCACCCAGAGCAACCACCAGAGTCTTCAGAACGTCCACTGCACTGTTAAAGAATTCCATAGTAAAATCTCCTTTGTTTTGGAAAAAGCGACCCTGCACACCCCTGAAATCCATTTATTGAAACACCGTAAGCTGCGGCAGAAGTTGATTTGCTAGTGTACTTATGGGTCAAACTGTGTTTATGTGAGAGCGAATTAGCCGAACAGACCGGACAGCAGGGGCACCAGAGTGATACCGATGAGGGCAACGCCGCCGCCAGCCATCAGCTGCTTCATACCCTGGCTCTTGGCAGAGGGGTTATCGCCGCCGTAGCCTTCCATGAGGTTCACAGCACCCCACACGCCCAGACCGGCACCCAGTGCCACAACCAGAGTCTTCAGAACATCCACTGCACTATTAAAGAATTCCATAGTAATCTCCTTTGTTTTGAAAAAGCGACCCTGCACACCCCTGAAATCCGTTTGCAAAAAGCCGAAAACCACGGCGAAGGCTGATTTTCCGGTGTACCTGTTGGGTCAATGGGTAAAAAATAACCGCTCGTCTTATCAGGCGGGCGGGAGTGAATCGGCATCCACCATGATGAAGGTATCATCCGGGTGGATTTTTTCTTTTCGTTTCAAGAACTTCTCGATATCGAGTGCGTTCTTGGGGTCATAGTCGGAGGTGTACTTGTAGTTCGGGTGCTGGGTCAGGTCGTACTTGTCGCTCATAAACGGGCGCACACCCCGCAATTGCAGGATGCACTTGCCGCCATCCAGCACCGCCAGTTCATCCCGGCTCATAAGTTCGTGGCCGAGTTTTTGATAGTTGGTGCCATAGCTTGGGCTATTGCCACGGGTATCAGAATTGTTGTAGCTGTCGATGGTTTCCTTACCGAGTGCTTCGGCAAGATCTTTCAGGGTGGTAGGCTCGCTGCCGCCGAGAAAAATCTGGCTGTCCATGTTGCCCACGATGGTATCCGCATTGTCCTTGTAGATGGCTTTCAACTGGCTGCGGGTCTGCAAGACCAGACACGCCGAGATCTCACGGCTGCGGATAGTGGCCACCAGTTTTTCCAGTTGTGGAATCTGACCGATGTTAGCACACTCATCAATGAGGCACCGCACATGGATGGGCAGCTTACCGCCGTACACATCATCGGCTTTGTCGCAGAGCAGATTGAAAAGCTGGGTGTAGATCATAGAGATTAAGAAGTTGAATGTACTGTCGGTATCACTCATAATCAGGAACAATGCCGTTTTCCGGTCGCCCAGCTTGTCGAGTTCCAGTTCATCATACATGGTGGCATCCCGAACTTCCTGAATGTCGAATGGAGATAAACGGGCACCGCAGGAAATAAGGATGGACTTAGCCGTTTTGCCGGCAGCCAGTTTATAAAGTTTGTACTGCCGCACTGCAAAGGATTTTGGTTTTTTCTTACCCAGATCCTCAAACAACAGGTCTACCGGATTCTGATAGGTTTCATCATCTTCCGAAACCTGCATAGTGTTTAGCATTTCCAGCAATGTTGCAAAGTTTTGCTCTTCAACTGGGGCTTCATAATGCAGATAGGCAATCAGTGAAACCAGCAAAAGCCGTTCCGCTTTGTCCCAGAATGGGTCGCCGCCCTGACCTTCACCTTTGGTGTTGGTCATCAGTGCAGTCACGAGTTTCAGCACATCCTTTTCACTATGGATGTACGCCATAGGGTTATAGCGCATACTCTTGGAAAAGTTTATACTGTTAAAGAATTTCAACTTGTAACCGTGCTTTAACAGCGCCTCTCCACATTCCACGCCGATACTACCTTTCGGGTCAGTAACCACGAACGAAACTGGAAAGTCCTTAGAGTTACATTGCAGCAAGTTCGGCTTGATGAAAAACCGCGTCTTGCCGCTGCCGGAGCCGCCGACCACCAGCACGTTTTTGTTCCGGGCGTTCTTGGGGTCAGGTGGGCGGTTGGACATCATCAGCCGTTCTGTTTTGGTCAGGATGATATTGTCCTCAAATTTCGGAGCCATGAACGGCTCGATATCTTTGGGTCCGCCCCA
>ERZ1673700.3283-NODE-3283-length-11165-cov-9.057246_pt1 | contig 11165 bp, 13 predicted proteins | sample MGYA00580230_ERZ1673700 | MGnify/ENA primary metagenome ERZ1673700 (study PRJEB41218, sample SAMN15661782) | gut metagenome | host: Homo sapiens | place: Canada: London | collected 2015-08-20/2019-03-30 | study: EMG produced TPA metagenomics assembly of...
GTGACCTCATAGCCCTTCTTGGCCAGGTCGCCGGCGCAGGTCAGGCCCGCGGGACCGGAGCCGATCACAGCCACCTTATGGCCGTTGGGGGCGGGGACCGCCGCGGCCTCGGTGCTGTGGGCGTTGTGCCAGTCGGCCACAAAGCGCTCCAGACGGCCGATACCCACGGGGTCGCCCTTCTTGCCGCGGACGCAGTGCATCTCGCACTGGCTCTCCTGGGGACACACGCGGCCGCACACAGCGGGCAGGGAGCTGGTCTGGTGGATGACCTGATAGGCGCCCTCATAATCCTTTTCCACGATCTTCTGGATGAATTCGGGGATGCGCACGTTGACGGGACAGCCGTCCACGCAGGGGTGGTTCTTGCAGTTCAGGCAGCGGGCCGCCTCGTCCAGCGCCTGCTCCTCGGTGTAGCCCAGGGCCACCTCCAGGAAGTTTTTGTTGCGGACATTGGGGTCCTGGGAGGGCATTTCGTTCTTGTCCAAACGCATATTGATCTTAGCAGCCATCTTACTTTACCTCCTGCTTGAACAGATTGCAGACTTCCTCGTGCTTACGCACCTCGAAGTCGTGGTACATCTGGTTGCGCTTCACCGCCAGATCCCAGTCCACCTTCTGGCCGTCGAAGTCAGGGCCGTCCACGCAGGCGAACTTCGTCTCGCCGCCCACGGTCAGGCGGCAGCCGCCGCACATACCGGTGCCGTCGATCATGATGGGGCTCATGGAGACGGTGGTGGGCATATTGTAGGGCGCGGTGGTCTTACAGACGAACTTCATCATCACCATGGGGCCGATGGCGAAGATCTCGTCGTACACATTGCCCTCGTCCAGCAGCTCCTTCAGCGCCTCGGTGACCAGACCCTTGCGGCCGTAGGAGCCGTCGTCGGTGCAGACCTTCAGCACGGAGGAGACCGCCTTGAACTTATCCTCCAGAATGACCACGTCCTTGCTCTTGAAGCCGACCACCGCGTGGACCTCGGCGCCGCAGTCGTGAAATTTCTTCAGCACAGGATACGCGATGGCGCAGCCCACGCCGCCGCCGACCACGCAGACCTTCTTCTTGCCCTCGGTCTCGGTGGGCTTGCCCAGGGGACCCACAAAGTCGTGCAGGCACTCGCCCTGCTGCTTGTGGCTCAGCTTCTCGGTGGTGGCGCCCACGGTCTGGACGATGATGGTCACGGTGCCCTTCTCGCGGTCATAATCATGGATAGTGATGGGGATACGCTCGCCGTTCTCATCCACGCGCAGGATGATGAACTGGCCCGGCTCTGCCTTTTTGGCCACCATGGGTGCCTCGATCTCATAGAGGATCACAGTGGGCTTGAGCGCTTCTTTCTTGACGATACGGTACATACATCACGGCTCCTTCACTTTGTATTTTGCGGCGGAACAGCCGCCGTCGGTTTCCGTTCTTTCTATTGTATCATTCCACAGAGAAACCGTCAATTATCAGATATTCTAAATCCCGGAAACAAATGGAAAAAACCGCCGCCATACGCGGGTATGGCGGCGGTCTGTATAACTTATCAGCCGGTCACGCGGACAGTGCAGGATATCTCGGTGCTGCCGATCTTGATGGTCAGCGTCGTGGTACCCCGGCCAATGGGCTTGATGGTGCCGTCAGAGGTGACGGTGGCGATGGAGCTGCTGCCGCCGGACCAGGTGGCGGTCATGGTCGTACCCTCCACAGTGAACTGGCTGGCCGGCTCCTTGAGGCTCATGGAGATATCGAACGCGCCGTCCACCGGAGGGATCTCGGTACCATACACGCTCTTCAGCGTCAGCTTGCTGACGTCCACGCTGCCGGTGCTGGGCTTGTTGCTGTTATTGGGCTTGGTGGTCGTGCTGTTGTTGTCGGGCGTATCGGTGCCGTTATCCGGCGCGTCGCTCTCATCCTTGACGGTGACGGTGCAGGTGACGGACTCGCCGTTCACCTCGGCGGTAATGACCGCGTTGCCCTTGGTCAGCGCCGTCACCTCACCGGCGGAGTTGACGCTGGCCACGGTGGGTGTGCTGCTGCTCCAGGCCGCAGCATCCTCCGTGCCGTTGACCTTCAGCTCGTCCTTGTCGCCCACATTCAGCACCAGAACGGTGCGGTTCAGGGAGATGGTAGGCGTGACGGGCGTGTTGTCAGGCTTGTCGATGGTGTCGTCGGGCTTGTCCACATCGGTAATGGGGGGCTTCTCGCCAGTGATGGCCTCCTTGATCTGGTCGCCGAAGATCAGCCACACCACCAGCGCCGCCAGCAGGATCAGAACAATAACGGCCACCGGCCCCAGTACGCTGGGCGTTTTGCGGCGGCGGCTCTCGGCGGCGCGGCGGCCACGGCTCTTCCGCAGCTTACCGCTGTAATAGGCCTCGTCTTCCTCGCAGAAGGGGCAGGTCTTATAGCTATCGGAGAACATCTCTCCGCACTTGGGACATTTGATCAGACTCATTATAGAAAACCTCCGTACCGGGCATTGGATTTACATAATACATATCATACTCATTTTTGTGCCGCCCGTCAACTGCATTTCGAGGAAATTCATCCTTTTTTTACAACACTTCACGTCGGCACTTGCTTTTCCCGGCCGTGCTTCTTATAATAGAGCCAGAGAAATGCGGGGAGGCGCAACTATGAACACCATTTTCATCGGCATCGCCGGCGGCACCGGCAGCGGCAAGACCACGCTCACCGAGCACCTGGCTGCACGCTTCGGCAGCGACATCAGTGTGGTACACCACGACAACTACTACAAGCGGCAGGACAGGCCCTTCGCCGAGCGCTGCCTGCAAAACTACGACCATCCCGACGCCTTCGACACCGACCTGATGATCGAGGACCTGAAGGCGCTGAAGCGGGGCGAGACCATCCACTGCCCCGTGTACGACTACGCCATCCACAACCGCACCGATGAGACGGTGGAGATCAAGCCCACCAAGGTGGTCATCGTGGAGGGCATCCTGATCTTCCAGAACAAGGCGCTGCGTGACCTGTTGGACATCAAGATCTCTGTGGAGACAGACGCCGACGTGCGTATCCTGCGCCGCGCCCTGCGGGACGTGGAGGAACGCGGACGGTCGCTGGAGTCCGTGGTAAATCAGTACCTGACCACCGTGAAGCCCATGCACGAACAGTTTGTGGAACCCACTCGGAAGTTTGCGGACATCATCGTGCTGGAGGGCGGACACAACCTGGTGGCGCTGGATATGATCATGCAGCGCATCGCCGGACATATCAAGGAGAACTGACATGGCAAAGGTCCTACGGCATATATTGGCTGTCCTCTGCCTGCTGGCGGCAGTGTTCTTCCTGCTGCCGCTGGGCATAGGTATCCTGCACTTCGGCATGGTCTGGCCGGCGGCGCTGCTATTGCTGTGCGCCGCGTGGCTCACATGGCCGGACTTCTTCCGCCGCTTGCTGCGGCCAAAATGGCTTCGCGCGCTGGCGGGCTGTGTGATCGCCGTGTGTATGACGGCCATTCTGGTAACGCTGGGTAAAATGGCCATGGCCGCCGCGGACCGGCCCGCCGACGGACAGGACTGCACCGTAGTGGTGCTGGGCTGCCAGGTGTTCCCGGACGGCCACCCCAGCCTGATGCTGCGGGGCCGCATCAACGCGGCCTATGACTATCTGACCGCGCACCCGGACGCCCTGTGCATCGCCTCCGGCGGGCAGAACGGCAGCGAGCCCATCAGCGAGGCCCAATGTATCCGTGACACGCTGGTGTCCATGGGTATCGCGCCAGAGCGTATCCTGCTGGAAGACCAGTCCGCCTCCACCGAAGAGAACCTGGCCTTCTCCGCCGCGCTGCTGCGGGAGAAGGGCCTGTCCACGGACGTGGCCATCGCCTCGGACAACTTCCACCAGCTCCGCGCCGCCATCTGGGCGCAGCGCAGCGGCCTGACACCGTATTCCGACGGCTGCGCCAGCCCCTGGTTCCTGACAGCCGGCTACTGGGCGCGGGAGACAGCGGCACTGCTGTACATGGTAGTCACCGGCGGATGAACGGGCGTTTCCCGGGATTTCGCGAGTTAGTGTATGCTAACTAAAAACCTTGAATTTCCACGGAAAATGGGGTTGATTTTTTCATTTTTCATGGTACAATGTGTTTACAATCTTAATGGAGGTACTTACTATGGCTTATCAGATCGGTTCTGCTTGCGTGAGCTGCGGCGCTTGCGCTGATGCTTGCCCCGTGGGCGCTATCTCTCAGGGTGATGATCGTTACGTCATCGACGCCGGCGCTTGCCTGGACTGCGGTTCCTGCGCTGACACCTGTCCCAACGGCGCTATCAGCCCCGCTGAGTAATTGAACCAAGCACAACGATGAGGAAAAGTGACCGGCGGTGCCGGTCACTTTTTTGTTGTATCCTCCCGGGTTTTGTATTACAATGGTGTCATCATGGTATCAACATGGTATCAACGCAGTGTCACCATGATATCATCCGCCGATAAGGGCAGACACCCCTTTGTCAACGGATAGTACAGCTATGTGCAGAGGAGGAAGCGGCATGGAGCACTGGGATGAGCTGTGGCCGGGCGGTTTTCGCTTCCGCTTTGACGACAACGTGTTCAAGCCCTCCACCGACACGTTCCTGCTGGGAGACTTTGCCGAAGTGCGGCGTGGTGAGCGCGTCTGTGACCTGGGCGCCGGGATCGGCCTGCTGGGCCTCCTGCTGCTGGCGCGGCAGCAGCAGCTGCACATCACCAACATTGATATCGACAGTGCTGCCTGTGCGCTGGCGGAAGAAAACGCCGCCGTCAATGGTCTGGAGGACCGCGTTGCCGTGCTGCGGGCCGACCTGCGGGATCGGACAGCTCTGCCAAAAGCCGGGAGTTTCGACCTGTGCGTGGCCAATCCGCCCTATTTCCCGCCCCACACAGGACGGGTGGCGGAGGGAAGCCGGGGCACGGCCCGGTCCGAAACCGCCTGCACCTTTGACCAGTTGTGTGCTGCGGCAGCGTATCTGCTCCGCAGCGGTGGACGGTTCTGCCTGGTCCACCGGGCGGAACGGACGGCGGAGCTGATGGACGTCCTGCGCCGCCACCGGCTGGAGCCGAAGGTGCTGCGCTTCGTGCAGAAGGACGCACAGACGCCGCCGCGGCTGGTGCTGCTGTCCTGCCGCCGTCACGGCGGGGCCGGACTGGCGGTGCACACGCCGCTGCTGCTACAAGCAGACGGCGGCGAAAGCGGCGAGCTGCGCCGCATCTATTTCAAGGACAGGGGGTAATTCCCAATGGCAGGTATCCTGTATCTGGTGGCCACGCCCATCGGCAACCTGGGCGACTTCTCGCCCCGCGCCGCAGAGACGCTGACCCGGGCAGATTTCATCGCAGCGGAGGACACCCGCGTCAGCGTGAAGCTGCTGAACCATTTTGACATCAAAAAGCCGCTTGTCAGCTACCACGAGCACAACCGCGCTGCGGCGGGTCAGGCCATTTTGGAACGTCTGCTCTCCGGCGAAACGTGCGCGCTGGTCACCGATGCCGGCACCCCGGCCATCAGCGATCCGGGGCAGGAGCTGGTGGCCCTGTGCGCCGAAAACGGCGTGACGGTACAGGCCATTCCCGGCTGCTGCGCCGCCATCGCCGCCCTGGCCGTGTCCGGGCTGGACACCCGGCGCTTCACCTTCGAGGGCTTTCTGCCCTCCGGTAAAAAAGAGCGCCGCGCTGCCCTGGAGGAGCTGACCGGTGAGGCGCGCACCATGGTGTTTCACGAGGCGCCCCACCGCCTGCGTCAAACCCTCGCCGACATGGTGGAGCTGCTGGGAGACAGGCCCGCCGCCCTGTGCCGTGAGCTGACAAAGCTCCATGAAGACACTGTCCGCACCACACTGGCCCAGGCCGCGGCCTTCTACCGGGACAACGAGCCACGGGGGGAGTACGTTCTGGTGGTAGCGGGCCGGGAGAAGCAGAACCTGCCGGCCCTGACGCTGGAAGAGGGCGCAGCACGGGTGCTGGCCCTGCGGGACGGCGGTATGAAGCTGAAAGAGGCCGTGCGTCGGGTAGCGGACGACACCGGCCTGCCCCGCAACGCCCTGTACGATACCGCGCTGAAAGCATAAGACGAAAAAAACAGTGCCGCCCCAGTGGGCGGCACTGTTTTTTCTTGTTTTCAGGTCTTTTGCAGCTCGCGCCTGCACTTGGCACAGACGCTCTTACCGTGGAACGTGGATATGTCCTTGTTCCCGTCGCAGAACACGCATCCCACATGGGCGCGGCGCAGCACGATGCCGTCGCCCTCCACGCTGATCTCCATTGTCTCACGCTCGCCGATATCCAGCGCGCGGCGCATTTCGATCGGGACCACGATCCGGCCAAGCTCGTCGATGCGGCGGACAATACCGGTAAATTTCATGTCCTCTCCCCCCTCTATGCAGTAATAACAAAATCCCCGCAAATTTTATACCCGTATTTTAACATATTCAACAAAGCATGTCAACAACAATTCGAAACGTGTCGAGAATTTTTGCAAATAACCGCACAGACCGCCGCGTAGACTTCTCCCGTAAGGAGGTGCGCGGTGTGGCGATGGGGATATTCTGGACGCTGATGGTAACGGTGTCCCTGGTGTACGGTGCAGTCAGCGGCCGCCTGTCGGCGGTGACAGCGGCGGCACTGGAGGGTGCCGCTGCTGCGGTGGAGCTGGTACTGGTCATGGCTGGGGCACTGTGCCTGTGGTCCGGTGTACTGGAGCTGATGCGGCGCAGCGGCATGGCGGCGGGACTGAGCCGCCTGCTGCGCCCGGTCCTGCGGCGTCTGCTGCCCCAGGCAGGGCGGGACGAGGAGACGCTGGCTGCCCTCAGTGCTAACGTCAGCGCCAATCTGCTGGGGCTGGGTAACGCCGCCACGCCGGCGGGTATACAGGCCGCCAAACGCATGGCGGTGGGCTGCGGCGGCACCGCAAGCGACGAGTTGTGCCGTCTGGTGGTGCTGAACACCGCGTCGGTGCAGCTGCTGCCCTCCACCGTGGCTGCCCTGCGGGGCGGACTGGGCAGCGCCGCGCCGCTGGATATCCTGCCGGCGGTGTGGCTGTCCTCGGCGCTGTCGGTGACAGCGGGCCTGGCCTGCGCCCGGGTGCTGGGCCGGGTGTGGAGGACATGAGATGGAGCCCTTTTCCGCCTGGATACTGCCGCTGCTGCTGTCCGGCGCCGCTCTGTGGGGCGCCCGGCGGCGCGTGGATGTCTATGACGCCCTTGTCACTGGAGGAAAAAGCGGCCTGCAGGTGGCGGTATCCATTCTGCCGGCGCTGGCTGCCCTGCTGACGGCGGTGTATATGCTGCGGGCCTCCGGCGCATTGGATGCCCTGACGGCTCTGCTCGCCCCGGCGCTCACCGCCCTGGGCGTACCGCCGGAGACGGCCCCGCTGCTGGTGATACGCCCGCTGTCCGGCTCCGGCGCGCTGGCTGCCGGCGGCGCCATCATGCGCCAGTACGGGCCGGACAGCTACATCGGGCGCTGCGCCGCCGTGATGCTGGGCTGCACCGAGACGACGTTCTACACCGTCGCCGTCTATTTCGGCGCGGCGGGAATCAAGCGGACACGCTACACCATTCCTGCCGCCCTGACGGCGGACCTGGCTGCCTACCTGGCCGCGGCCTGGGCCGTCCGACTGTTCTTTGAGACGTGAAAAAGCCACCCCTCACGGGGTGGCTTTTTCATAGTTTACATCTTCTCCGGTGCAGAGCAGCCAATGAGCGTCATGCCGTTTTTCAGCACGGCGCGGGCGGTGTCCGCCAGCTTCAGCCGTGCCAGCAGCACGTTCTCCGCTTCGCCCTTGATGCGGCAGGCATTGTAGAATTTGTGGAACGCGGCAGCCAGCTCCACCAGATAGCGGTTGATGAAGCTGGGGTCGTAGTCCCGGGCGGCCAACTGCACCACGGCAGGGTACTGGGCCAGCTGCTTGATGAGGGCCTTCTCCTCATCGGCGGTCAGGACGGACAGATCGGCCTCCGCCGCGGCGGGAACGGTATATCCCTCCGCCGCCAGCGCCTTCACCAGCGTGCAGATACGGGCGTAGGCATACTGGACATAGTAGACCGGGTTCTCACTGTCCTCCCGGACGGCCAGACCCAGATCGAACTCCATCTGCGTCTCCGGCTTGGCGTTGAAGAACCAGCGGCAGGCATCCACAGGGATCTCGTCCAGCAGGTCGGTGAGACTGATGGCCTTGCCGGTGCGCTTGGACATACGGACGGTCTCGCCGTCGCGGACCAGCTTCACCAGCTGCATCAGCACGATGTCCAACCGGTGCTGGCCGTCCAGGCCCAGGGCGTCCATAGCACCCTTCAGCCGGGCCACATGGCCGTGGTGGTCGGCGCCCCAGATGTTGATAACCTTGTCAAAGCCGCGGACGGCGAATTTGTTGCGGTGATAGGCAATATCGGCAGCGAAGTAGGTATAGAACCCGTTGGCGCGGCGCAGCACGTCGTCCTTCAGGCCAAGCTTTCCGATAGCCTCGTCGCTCTTGCCCTCCTGCCGCAGCTGGGCGGCCAGGATATCGGAGGTCTTCAGCCACAGCGCGCCGTCCTTCTCGTAGGTATAGCCCTTGTCGGTCAGCGCCGCCACGGTGTTGGCCACATAGCCGCTCTCGTGGAGGCTGGACTCGAAGAACCACTGGTCGTACTGAATGCCGTAGCGAGCCAGATCGGCCTTCATCTTGGGGATATTGACGCTGAGACCGAACTGCGCCAGCGCATCGTGGCGGGTCTTTTCATCGCAGTCCAGATACTTATCGCCCTCATTCTCGTAGAAAGCCTGGGCCAACTCCCGGATATCGTCGCCGTGGTAGCCGTCCTCGGGGAATTCCACCGCGTCCTCGCCCTTGATGATCTGGAAGTACCGGGCCTCCAGACTCTTGGCGAACTTTTCGATCTGGTTGCCCGCGTCGTTGACGTAGAACTCACGCCACACGTCCGCGCCGGACTTTTGCAGCACGCTGGCCAAAGTGTCTCCCAGCACGCCGCCCCGGGCGTTGCCCATGTGCATGGGGCCGGTGGGATTGGCGGAGACAAACTCCACCATGTACTTCCTGCCAGCCAGCGTGTCGTTCTCGCCGTACTTCTCCCCTGCCGTCTCAATGCCGGAGACGGTGTCGGCGAACCACTTGCCGCCCAGGCGGAAGTTCATAAAGCCGGGACCGGCGATCTCCACGGAGGTGAAATAGCTGTCCGTCAGCGTCGTATGGTCGATAAGCGTCTGGGCTACCTGACGGGGGTTCATCTTCATAGCCTTGGCCGCAGCCAGGCAGAAGGTGGTGGTATAGTCGCCGTTAGCGGTGTCCTTGGGGATCTCCACCGCCGGCTCGGCGGTGATACCGGCAGGCAGCAGCCCTGCGGCCGCAGCCTTTTCATATGCAGCCACTGTCAGCTGCCGTACCTGCGCCTTGGCGCTTTCGATCATATTCATGCGTCCTTCTCCTCTTTTGTCAAAGTCAGTGCCAGGTGCAGGGCAGACAGCGCCTGCGTGCCCAGCAGCAGTGTATACGTCAATGTGATATGGCCATCGCCCTTTCGGGGCAGGTGCCAGGACACCTCCTTCGTGTCCACGTGCAGCGTCAGCGCACCGCCGTCGCCGCCGGCGATCTGCGTGACCGTTTGCCGTTGAGGGTCCAGCAGCAGGCCGTAGCCGCCGTCCTTGGACTCGGTGATGACAACGGCCCGATGCTGCTGCGTCTCCAGCCGCATCTCCGAGGCCACGGCGCTTCCGTCCAGTTCGTTCTGCGCCGTATAGCGCAGGCGATAGCCATAGTCGGTCTTTTCCAGCGTCCCTGTGCCCCGGAAGGTCAATTCGTCCACGCCGCCGGCGAAATCACTGTGGCTGCGAGCCAGTACCTGTACCTTGTCCATGTCAGTATCTCTCGATGTCTACGTGCTGTACCGCGCTCTCCAGCGGTCGCCGCAGAAACTGCCCTGCCAGCGCACCGAAGTCCTCCGGCTGATCGCTGGCATACAGTGTCAGTGTGCCGTGGTCACGTTGGGCCAGCGCACCCCGGTCTGACAGCGTCTGCCGCAAGACCCGCGCCGCCGCAGCGCCGGAGTCGATGAGCGTCACGCCAGGGCCCATGATGTCCGCGATGATCTCCGTCAGCAGCGGATAGTGGGTGCAGCCCAGGATGAGGGTGTCGATCCCCGTGGCACGCAGCGGCTCCAGATACTCCTGGGCCACCGTCTCGATGACCGGATCACCGGGGCGGAAGCGCCCGTTCTCCACCAGCGGCACAAACAGAGGGCAGGCCTTGACATACACCTGAATGGCGCCGTCCAGCGCCGCCAGACAGCGCTCATAGGCCCCGGAGCGCACGGATGCCGCCGTGGCGATCAGGCCCACCCGCTTATTTCGGGTCGCCGCGGCGGCCGCCGCGCAGGAGGGCTTCACCACACCGAGAACAGGGATATCGTTCTCGGCCGCCAGCACCGGCAGAGCGTTGGTAGATACGGTGCCGCAGGCCACCAGCAGCGCTTTCACATCAAAGCTCCGCAGGAAATGTACATCCTGCCGGGCGTAGCGCAGCAATATTTCCGCCGAGCGCCCGCCGTAGGGCACACGGGACGTGTCGCCGAAGTATATAATGTTCTCAGAGGGGAGGATGCTGCGTATCTCCCGCACGGCGGTCAATCCGCCGGAGCCGGAGTCGAACACCCCGATAGGCCGCTGATCCATATGCGCCCTCCTTTTTTCTGCCGCCGCGGCGGCAGTGCATAGTTTAACTCATATATTGTACTATGTTTCCCCTATCGTTACAAGCTAAAAATTGGCGCACCTGTTCATTTTTTTCTGTGGCAATCCCTGCGGGAACGTGCTATAATCGTGGAAATGAATTTCTGCCCGTGATGGAGGTGGTATGATGGAACTGAACATGACGGAAAAGCAATTCCGGCGTCTGCTGGATCTGGTGTATATCGGCAACTGGGTGCTGAACTCCACCCGCGGCGACGACCGCATCAAGGAGTACGACCAGGTGGAGAGCCTGGTGTTTGCCCACTGCCTGGACCACGGCATGGCGCCCCTGACGGAGCTGTACCAGGGAGAGCTGATCCCCTCCCGCGCCTTTGCCGACGGCGGTATCCATGAGGCCATCATGGCCTATGAGGACGCCACGTTCTTTGAGATACTGGCCCAGGAGCTGGCCCTGCGGGACATGGACGATCCCCCCATCACGCCGGAGAACTACGATGAG
>ERZ1673700.3308-NODE-3308-length-11105-cov-77.865701_pt1 | contig 11105 bp, 7 predicted proteins | sample MGYA00580230_ERZ1673700 | MGnify/ENA primary metagenome ERZ1673700 (study PRJEB41218, sample SAMN15661782) | gut metagenome | host: Homo sapiens | place: Canada: London | collected 2015-08-20/2019-03-30 | study: EMG produced TPA metagenomics assembly of...
TGCCGCACCTCGCTCGCCGTATCGGCACTTAGAATTATGCGGTATTGCCCTAATTCCTAATTAACTCCTCCCTCCTAACCCCTAACTAACACGAAAGGTGTACACTAATTTATGAACTTCACTGAACTTTCTTCCTCCGTGCGGCCGGAGATCATCCGGGCAACACAGGCAATGGGATATACCGAGATGACCGAAATCCAGCAGAAGGCCATTCCCCTGATGCTGGCCGGGCATGATATGATTGCCAAGGCCCCCACCGGCACCGGCAAAACCGTTGCGTTCGGCATTCCCATTCTGCAAAAGGCCGCTGGTTTCCCGGCAGGTGCGCCCAAGGCCGTTGTGCTCAGCCCCACGCGTGAGCTGGCACAGCAGATTGCACAGGATCTGACTAACCTGGCGCAGTTCCTGCCGGAGATCCGCGTGGTGTGCGTGTACGGCGGTGCCGGGCTGGAAAAGCAGCAGAAACAGCTGAAAGCCGGCTGCCAGATCGTGGTTGCCACCCCCGGCCGCCTGATGGACCACTACCGCCACCATGCGCTGGATCTTTCGCAGGTGACGACCATTGTGCTGGACGAAGCCGACGAAATGCTGAACATGGGCTTTTACAAGGATGTGCGCGGCATCATTGACCTGCTGAAAAGCAGAGAGTCCCTATCCATGTTCAGCGCCACCATCAGCCGCGAGGTACTGGATATCGGCTGGCTGTACCAGCACAACGCCGCCGAAGTAGACGTTCAGCCGGTGCAGGAATCCAGCCCCAAAATTGCCCAGTACAAGCTGCTGACCACCGGCCGCGACAAGCTGGCTGACCTGGCCCAGATCATCATCAGCAAGGATTACAAGCGCGTAATGGTGTTTTGCAACACCAAGTACAACACCGGCATGCTGGCAAACCAGCTGGCCCGGCTGCATTTTAATGTGGACTGCCTGCATGGCGATTTGAGCCAGGCGGAACGCAACCGCATCATGCAGCGCTTTAAGGCCGGCGAGATCAATGTGCTGGTTGCCACCGATGTGGCCGCCCGCGGCATCGATGTTTCGGATGTGGACGCCGTCATCAACTATGATGTGCCCGAAGAGAACGAGCATTACACCCACCGCATCGGCCGCACCGGCCGCGCCAAGCGCGAAGGCGCCAGCTACCTGTTCTATACCAAGGACGAGCAGAAGCGCGTGGACACCCTGCTGCGCCTGACCCGCAATACGGATGACTGCCGCAGCGTGCATTTTGACTTCAACCATGAAAAACTGGTGGTGGAAGAAAAGCAGAACGTGGATAAGTTCAACATCAAGTGCTATTTCTGATCTTATTTCTGCCAATATAAAATAACGTGGGGCGGTGCTTGTGCATCGTCCCACGTTTTTGTACCCTTTTGTCGGCCAGCCCCGTGCGCGCTTTCTATCCGGCGCTGGGGCAGCCCCAAACTAAAGGCAACATCGCACAATTCCCGCCTGACGGCTTAAGCACCGCTCCGGCAGCTGCGGCAAAGGCGAAGCACACCGGAACACACCACGCTCTTTGCACAAGATAGGCCATAAACAAAGGACCAAAGCCGCACGCTTTTCAGCTAATGGCTTTGGTCCTTTTCAATTCTATTGTCGCCGGGTATCCGATTCCAGGGTTGGGGCTGTTACTCGGTTTTGCCTGCAGGCAGGGTAAAGGTGAAGCGGCACCATTTGCCCATCTCGCTTTCGGCCTTGATCTGGCCGCCGGACAGGGTGATCAGCACCTTGCAGATATGCAACCCCAGGCCGCTGCCGCGGGTGTTCAGGCCGCGGGAGCGGTCCTCCTTATAAAAGCGCTCAAACACAAAGGGCAGGGCATCCGGCGCAATGCCGTCGCCGGTGTTCTCGATGGTCACCCGCACCATGTCGTTTTCCTGCTGGATATCAAACTTGATGACGCCATCCGGCGGGGTAAACTTGATGGCGTTATCCACAATGTTGTAGACCACTTGATGGATAAAGTCCGGGTCGGCATACACCATGGTGCCCGTGGGGCCAAGGCCCTGGATATCGATCTTGCCATCCTCAATGCGGCGCTCATCCGAAAGCACCACGTCCGTAACAGTGGACCAGATATCGTAATTTTTGGGAGTACCTTTCACCTCGCCGGATTCCAGTTTGGTGATATCCAGCATGTTCTGCACCAGCCGGGCCAAGCGGCCGGTTTCCTGCGATACCACGCCAAGATAATGCTTGTACTCGCTTTCCGGGATGGTGCCGTCCAGCATGCCGTCAATAAAGCCCTTGATGCTGGTCATGGGGGTGCGCAGTTCATGGGCAATGTTGCCCATAAACTGCCCGCGGGAGTTATCAATGTTTTGCAGGCGGCCCGCCATGTTGTTAAAGGTCGTGGCAAAATCCGCCAGCTCCTGACAGCCAGTTACGGGGGCGCGTGCGGTGAAATCGCCGCCGCCCAGACGTTTGGCGGCCTGGCTGATCTGTTCGATCGGCCAGGTAATGCGCCGCGCCAGCACCATGCACAAAATGCCGCAGACAATCAGGATGACCGCCGAGGACAGCAAGAACATCGTCAGGATGGAGCGGATATAGACCGCCAGCGCATGTACCGGTGTTGCAGCAAACAAATAACCCTCGCTGCCGCCCAGATTCACGCGGCGGCCCGCAATATAATACTTATCGTGCAGGGTATCGTCCATGGTACCCATAAGAAAGATATCCTTGCCGCTGTCCATCTCTTCCTGCAAGTTCTGCGGGATCTTTGCACTTTCGGCTACATCTTTGCCGGTGTGCATCAGGATGTTGCCATCCCGGTCTGCCACAAACACAAGTGCGTCCGATGATGTATTGAACAGTTCAAAGCCGGTCTTGGCTCGCTCCACCAACTCATTGTCCCCGCCGGGCAGGGTCACAATGTTTCCTTCCGAAGCATAGGTCTCCGCCATGGCAGTAGCACCGTCCAGCACGGCAGTCAAGGCACTTTTGCGCTCCTGGGCAAAGTACGCGCAGGAGAGCCCCGTTTGCAGCATGCACATCAACACCAGCGCCACCAGCAGCAGCGAGGCAAAGGTTGCAAACACTTCCCCGCTTACGCTGCGCAGCGGGGCTGCCCCGTTATTCTCTTCTTTTTTGGCGCGGCACATTATTCTTTAACCTCAAACTTGTAACCAACGCCCCACACGGTTTTCAGGTTCCACTGTTCCGAGGCTCCCTCCAGCTTTTCGCGCAGGCGCTTAACATGGACGTCGATGGTGCGGGAGTCGCCATAATATTCAAAGCCCCACACTTCGTCCAGCAGCTGGTCACGCGTATAGACCCGGTTGGGGTGCCCAGCCAGGCAGGCCAGCAGTTCCAACTCTTTGGGCGGCGCATCCACCACTTTACCCTTCACTTTCAGCTCATAGCGGTTCATATCCAGGTGCAGGTTGTCAAAGTCATAAACGCCTTTGTTTTCTTCGTCCTTGCTGCCGCAGCGGCGCAGAACAGCCTTGATACGGGCCGTCACTTCTTTGGTTTCAAAAGGCTTTACGATGTAATCATCCGCACCCAGTTCCAGGCCTAGAACCTTATCATAGGTTTCGCCCTTTGCCGTCAGCATAATGATGGGGGTCTGGTTGTTCTGGCGGATCTTGCGGCAGACTTCCCACCCATCAATGCCGGGCATCATCACATCCAACAACACAAGGTCCGGATGCAGCTTATCAAATTCCTGCAGTGCAGCAGTGCCATCATTGGCAATGGTCACACCGTATCCCTCTTTGACCAGGTACAGGCGCAGCAGTTCACAGATGTTTTTATCATCATCCACAACCAGAATTTTCTCGTTTGACATGGGTTTTATGCCCTCCTACTCTATGGCAACACCGCACAATTCCCGCCTGACGGCTTAAGCACCGCTCCGGCAGCTGCGGCACGGCATCTGCGTTGCCAAAATGCTCGATAAGACATCCAGTATTATCTGCGCTTTTGGCTTAGCAGCTGCCGCACCTCGCTCGCCGTATCGGCACTTAGAATTATGCGGTATTGCCCTATGTTTTCCCGCGCCGGACAGGGCCGGTACGGGGGTATTTCGATTCGACCTTTTAACATTATAAGGCATAAATGTGGAAAAATAAAGAACAACCTGTGGTCAAAACAGGTAAAATGTGTAGAATTGCGCAAAATTATGAGCATGGCCGCGCCCTGCCCTTGCACGCAGTGCGCTGGTTGGGTATAATGATAGACAGTCAAAATATTCCGTTAAGGAGAATGAGTACAAATGAAATTAGGTATCGGAGGACCGCTACCTGATTTTATATCTCAATAATCCTCAATAAATACGAATATTACTTGATTTGAAGCGGATTTTGGAACAAACCAACCATATATAACTTCATGTTTTCCTATGCTACTCTATACGAAAATGGCGTAAAAATGGCGTAGAGAAAACTTACACGAGGGATATAGGTACGCCGCTGCTACAAATCAGTTTTCCAACAGGTGTGGGACGCTAACAACTCCCACGCCTGTTTTTTTTGTTGTCCTTCGGGGCAAATATCGGGGATATTATCGCTTGTGCGCCGTTTATTTTTCTCTGCCATATTACCACCCTACATTTCACTTATCTGCCCCTTGTGCGTTACAATCTGCAAATACCCGCCTTTATTTAAGCAAGGGGCAAGCCCATAATGAGCTTGCCCCACTGTCATTCGGAAGTTCAGACGGTGAACAATCCGTTCACCGATTTATTCCTCGCTTTCATTATCGCTGGCGGCATTTCTATAATCCTCCTGCACACCCTCGGAGAGGTCAAAACACATCGTTTTTGCGTCTGCGACCCAAAAGCCACGCACACGATAGCGTTTATCGCTTTGCCAAACGCCCTCCATAGCGGCACGAATGGGGTCAACCAGATTCTTGTTGGTGATGCTGACCGTGGCCTTCTGCTCACCCTTCGGCTTGGAGAACTTGTAGCCCCTCTGCTCACTACTCTTACACATACGAACCGCAAAAACCTTGTTTTTTGCGTCAAGCTGGCACAGGACAAAAGCAGGATAGTTCAGGTCATCAAGTACCTTTTTCGTAAAGGTGACACCGTTCTGGTTAATGAAAATGTCGGGGTATGCGTTGGTGTTCGCATCAAGGATCTCAAAGTTCAGTGCGTTAAAATCAAATTTCATAATGGATTTTCCTTTCGGTATTAGAGATTTTTCAGCTCTTTCAGCAGTTCGCGGCGTTCCGAAGCTGTCCAGCGCGGGTCTAAAATGATATACCCTCTGAAATACTTGTCTTTGGAACGTGTGACCGTGAACCGCTTTGGCATAGCGTGCAGCCTTGTCGATTTGCCGGATAGTGGCTTTTCGTCTAAAATCTGTTGCACCTTTTGCCAATCGGATTTTTTTATGATTGCTGTGTGGTGTTCCTCTTTGAAATACTTGTTGAGCATAGTGTTTTTCACTGACTTATGCTCCCGAAAATCAATCGTACAAGTTTTCTGCATGAGTGCGTCCCCGCAATATTTCTCGTTTCGGAGAATACCGCGAATAGTAGCAGCCCGCCAAAAATCTTTCCCTTTAGGCGATTTGATGCCTTGCTCGGTCAGCGCGGCGGCAATTTCTGCGGGGGTTGCACCTTCCAAACAGCTTTCGTAGATGTACTCAACAATCTTTGCTTCTGTTGGCTCGATCAGCAATCGTCCGAAGTGGTCCCAATAGTAGCCAAGCGTGTTTATCACCGAGAATTGGTAGATACCCTCTGCCATGCGCCAGCGAATACCGTTTTTGATGGCTTCGCTCTTTTGCTGTGATTCCAATTCTGCAAGTGCTGACAAGACCGCTATCAGTAGATTGTTGCTGCCATCCCCGATAGAGGACAGCCCTTCGCTTTCAAATCGCACCGGGACAGGTGGAGTCAAGGCGTTCAGAGTACGCAAATTGTTCAAAATATCAACCGTATTTCTACCAAAGCGATTTATGCCCTTTGTCAAAATTAGGTCAATCTTGCCTGCTTTTGCGTCATCAATCATGTCCTTAAATCCCTGCCGCTTGTTCGTGGAAGTGCCGCTTACGCCGTAATCTTGATAGATTTTTACTAACTCCCAATCGGGATTGCTCTCAATTTTGGATTTGAAATAGACAATTTGCATCTCAAAACTGCCTACTTGCTGTTCTTCCTGTGTGCTGACACGGACATAAGCTGCAACACGCATTTTTCGGGGAGCCTGCCCTTGCGCTTGTACGGCTGGGGGTGGCGGTATTATAATTACACCGCCGCTTTCCCGATTTTTGCGGATTCCGTCATGTATGCGCTCCTTGCGTTCCTCCCGATTATCGGCGCGAGTCTTTTTTCGGCGGGACTGCTCTATCTCTTGAGGGTCAAGTTTCTTTGCCATATAAGCCCTCCCTTGCAGATATACGGATATTCCCGATGTGGTTCATAGGCGGCGCACCTCCTCGCTTACTGTTTTTCATTGGACAATTAACCTCCTTGCTGATTGTTATTTATGACTACCCTGCGGCGCATGAGCCAGGGGGTCACACAAAAGAAAACGAGCAGCAGAATTGCTCCTGCTGCCCGAATCGGCACTGCTTCTTATCGGGGGTAGATTTTATCGCCCCCTGCAAGTGACGGATATATGGTTATTTGATTTACAATGCCTTAACCGTGTCGATAAACTGGCTCATACTCACCGCACCCGGCAAGAGGTTTTCGTCATTCTCAAACACCATGTAATAGCGGAAATCCTTGCCCGCCGCTGTTCTCCACGCTTGACCGAGTGCAATCTTCTCCCTGCTGTCATCGTTTTTCAGATGTTCGCCCTTGGTTTCCGCGCAGATGAGCTTGCCGCTTTGGGTCATAATCAGAATATCGGGGTAGTGCTTGATAAAGCCGTTGATTGCAAAGTCTTGACGTGCAATATTTCTGTGCCACCAGCGGACATTCGGCAGGGCGGTCAATTCCACAATCAACTTCTGTTCCAGTTTGTTCATGTCACCGTCCTCTGCTGCATACAGAGAACGGGCATATATGTCGGTATATGTGGCAGGATGGATAGAGTGGCGTAGACGGAAATAGGGCTTGCAGACGATGCGCTCCGTTTCCAGCCACCTTTCAAAGTTTTCTCGATAATGGGATTCCAGTAGCGTTTCAATTTTGGCGCGGATCTTTGCCGCATAGCCCAGCGGGGCTTTCTCCATAGCGGCAAGCTGCGCCTTATCCATATCGTTCACAATGCGGTCTATGTAGGCTTTCAGTTCGGCGGCGTCCACCATGTTCAGCTTGTTAAGCTGATTGAACATCATTTCCTTGCATTGACGTACCCGGCTTTCCGGCGGCAGATTGTTGAACCACTCTTTGAAGTACCGCTGTTCGGCGCTCTCCATCTTGAACACCTTCGGCAAACCGCCGTCCTGCTCCCGCACGTCGATTTCGCGGATTTCATCGTCTGCGGCGGCAAAATCAATATCGTATGCCTTGCCCTTGAGGGTAAAGCCCTCTGCCAGCATTTCCTTGTCCAGCAGTTCAAAAGAACCGTCCGTAAACAAAGATTGCTCAACTTTCAGGAAAAACTGCGGGATTTGCAGCGTTTCAATATCCTCCCGGAACTGCGGGTTTACCCCAAATGATTTCACTTTATCCCGCACCTCCCACGGAAGATTGTCCATCATCGGGTCATTGTCTGTCTGTTGGATAGCGTCTGTATATGCCTTTTCGACCTCTGCGGCAGCGTCCAGCATGGTGTCGGCTTTCGGGGCGATTTCAGGCGTTTGCGCCTGTTCTCTGCGCCGCTCCAACTCTGCCCCGATAGATTTCCCATCCAGCCCTGAAAAATCGTCCTCGGCGGTTTCCAAAGGGGTTTCCATTTCAGGACACCCTTGCTGGTCAGGTAAGGTAATTTGTTCCGCTGGCTGTTCGGGAACCTGCGGTTTTGCGGACTCGCCGATTCGATAGTCCTTATCGCTGAATCCTGCGCTGTTCAAGCCCTTGACGATATGCGCCACGGTGTTGTTGAAGTCGTTGGAGGAAGTCAGCACATAGGACATATTGAGTGCGCTTTGCGTATGCTGGCTCGTATGGGGCAGACGGAGAATCCGTCCCAAAATCTGTTCCACGTCAACCTGACTTGTTTTGTTGGCAAGGGACGCAAGAATATAGGCAAAGGGGCAGTCCCAACCCTCTTTCAGCGCATTGACCGTGATGATATAGCGAATAGGGCAGTTTGGGGACATCAAATCGGTGTTTTTTAGTTCGTTCACATCGGCGGTACGAATGGCAATTTGTTCGGCGGGAATCCCGGCGTCCACCAGCTTGTCCCGCAGCTTTTCAAAGGTGGTCGCGTCCTCCTTGCCCTTCGGCTGTGCCTGAAACAGCGCGATAGGGCGGATATATTTGCCCGTTTTGGCGTACTCCGTATTTGCGATTTCTTCCAGCTTGTTCCGCAGGTCGATCGCGTCAATCAGTACCTCGGATTGACTGTCCCGGTTATAGACGATAACAGGCAGCTTGACCATGTGTTCATTTTTAAGCTGCACCGCGTCCACATAGGAAATGATATTGCTCTCCTTTTTCGGCGTGGCGGTCAAGTCCAGCACAAAGCAGGGATTGAAGTTTTCCAGCATTTCAAGGCTCAATTCCGACCGGGCATGGTGGCTCTCGTCCACGATGACAAGCGGGTTAAGCTGGTTGATGATCTGGAACAGTGCGGTTTCATCCGCTTTTTCAATGGGGCTGTCGGGCTTACCCAGCACCTTTGCAAACTCGGCAAGGTTGCTGTTCTCCTGATAGGCTTTCAAGACCTCCTTGCCGCGCCCACGGAACGAATCGTAGGACAGCACCATAACCGACAACTGCTCCGTTACGGCGGTGGGGTTGAAGTTCTGACCGTTCAAAAGCTCCTGCTTGGTGTAGACCTCCACACGCCCGCCGAAATCCACGTCGATTTTTTGACGGTAGGGGTGCTGCGGGTTCTTCAGTGATTTTGCCGTTTGCGTCAAAATCGCGTCCGACGGAACAAGCCACACGACCGCCTTTGTCTTGGTAGCGGGGAGCGCGTCAAAGATAGGGCGAACGGCGTTGCAGGCAATAAAGGTCTTGCCGCCGCCTGTCGGCACCTTGAAGCAGAGGTTTGGAACACCGGGTATAACGTTTTGGTATAGCCCTAAAGTCGGGGCTGATTTTTCCTGCCAAAACAGGCGAAACGCCGCTGCGTCACTCTTTGTTTCGTTCAGCAGTTCCAGATAGCGGGTCAAGTCCGCTATCACCTTTTTCTGATATGTTTTCAGTTCCATATAGCGAACACCCCCTTACAATCTGCTAATATCGCGCGGAATCTTTTTGAATGTGACGCCCATTTTTGCCAGCTTATCCTCGCTGATGGAGCAGCGGTCGGCATAGATCACCGTTCCATCGGCTTTTTCCATAATGGTGGAGAGAAACGCATAGTCCAGCACCGTCACGCGCTGCGGCTCGTAGTAGAAGTAATAGCCTGTGCTGTTGTGCTTGCCGAGGTAATACGGATTGCCGCCGCTGGGTGGGGCGTAGGGTTGCTTGGTTTCCATGAACCAGATGTATTCCCGGATTTTCTCCGGCGCAACGGCTTCATTCAGGCAATCGCCCACAAGCAGCGGTTCGCCCAAGTCATAGAAGCTGAAATTGCCACCCGTACCCTCTACGGCGTTTTTGCCCTCGCCGTAGCCCTTGATAACACGTTTCACGCGCTCGGCGGTGATGCTGTCGGCGTAGTCCATCATCTCAATTAAGATGAAGTGACGATTACCGTTGTCCGCTTTGTTGGCGTTCAAAACTGCATGTGCGGTTGTCCCAGAGCCAGCGAAGGAATCAAGCATAAGGGTTTCGCTCGTTCCAGCTACTTTCAAAACAAAATCGAGTAGGCGGGTGGGCTTAGGCGTATCAAACGGAGAACGTCCACCGAACAAGCTGATAAGCTCTTTTTTTGCTTCGTCGGTATGCCCCGTTTCTTCGTACATCCAGAGGTTGGTTGGAAGTCTGCCGCCTACATTTTCAAGGTACGTTTTACGCGCAATACCGCCATACCCGCCCTTGGTGAAATAGAAACCGGGCCATCTGCCACGGTTATATACTTTTTGGGCTTTTGCCGCTGATACCTCCAACGGCTCTTCCAGTACGATAGCAAGTACATCTTTTCTTACCGCTGATTCATCTATGCCACAAACTCTTGCCCGCTCTTTTTCATCATGTAGGTTTTCAAGGCGGTAATTGCACCAACCTTGCATATATTCCAGCATTGAGGATTGCTGATAACGCCAGCACCGCCCATTTGACGGATAAAGCATTTCTCCTGTGAATGGGTGCTGAATCGCATAAACCATTCCTTGATGGGTAGCTGCGCCCGGAGCAAAAGCGTCACTACTTTTCCACGGTGCAACATCGTTGTCTGGATTTTTGTAGCGGGAATCCATTGCTTCTGTGCGGGGGAGTTTATTCGGTTGCCAGCCTGGATTTTTACTGAACACAACAAGATGCTCAACCTCGCTTACAATTCCCTTGGAATCATTGCGTGGCGAATAGGTTCTCTGCCATGAAACATTTGCAACAAAGTTGCTTGCTCCAAAAATCTCATTACAAATTAGAATGAGATTAGAGCATTCAGTATCATCAATGCTGATGAAAATAACACCATCGTCCGCCAGCAGCTTTTGCAGCAGCTTCAAGCGCGGGTACATCATGCACAGCCACTTGTCGTGGCGGGTCAAATCCTCTCCCTCTTTGCCGACAACCTCGCCCAGCCATTTTTTGATTTTTGGGTCATTGACATTATCGTTGTAGACCCATCCCTCGTTTCCTGTGTTGTAGGGAGGGTCGATGTAGATACACTTTATCCGTCCTTCATACCGGGGCAACAGCGCTTTCAGGGCTTCCAGATTATCGCCCCGGATGATCATGTTTTCGCTGCCGTTGTCCTCGTTATGCTGCCCGCTTTCGTCAAAGCTGTACTTGCGCTCCAACACCCGGAACGGAACTTCCTGATGATGATTGATAACCTTGCTCTTTCCAATCCATTCAAGTGTTGGCATGGCTGATTTCCTCCATAATCGTGTTATCCTCATTTCAAATGAGGGTTTTTCTACCCTGACCCTCAGCAGTAATGAGGGTCACTTCTGGCTATGTCTGTATAGCGGTTA
>ERZ1673700.3309-NODE-3309-length-11104-cov-6.185175_pt1 | contig 11104 bp, 10 predicted proteins | sample MGYA00580230_ERZ1673700 | MGnify/ENA primary metagenome ERZ1673700 (study PRJEB41218, sample SAMN15661782) | gut metagenome | host: Homo sapiens | place: Canada: London | collected 2015-08-20/2019-03-30 | study: EMG produced TPA metagenomics assembly of...
AAATGGATCAAACCTTATTCGCGGCCTGCGGGCCGCGAACTCTGCGAGGCTTTTTTGACAGTCTGAGCTCCCTGTCTCGCATAAGACAGGGAGCTTTTTTTATAGGCAAGGCAAATATTCCGCAGAGGACAGCGTCCCCGGCGTCCCGCGCACAGGGCGGCGCCCTGTCCGGGCAGGGATCACACGTCCCCTATATGGTGTACACAAACGGGTCCGAGGGATTCTTCATCACCGGGGCCGGAGTGGCGGCGGCCACCCGGGTGCCGCTGCGGACGGAGTGGGTCAAAAACACGTTGCCTCCCACCACGGAGCCGTCGCCGATGTCCGTCTCACCCCCCAGAATAGACGCGCCGGAATAGATGGTCACGTCGTCCCCCACGGTGGGGTGGCGCTTCCCCGGCAGGGACGCGTGCCCCGCCCGGGGCGACATGGCCCCCAGGGTCACGCCCTGATACAGCTTCACGTTCCGGCCGATCACCGTGGTCTCGCCCACCACGATGCCGGTGCCGTGATCGATAAAGAAATGGGGCCCGATGGATGCGCCGGGGTGGATATCGATGCCCGTGCGGCTGTGGGCATATTCGGCCATGATCCGGGGGATCATGGGCACCCGCTGGCAGTACAGCAGGTGGGCAATGCGATAGACAAAGATGGCGAACAGGCCCGGATAGGCAAAGATGATCTCCTCCCGGGACGCAGCGGCCGGATCGGACTCAAACGTGGCGTCCAGGTCCTCCAGCAGCAGCCGCTGCACCCGGGGCAGCCGGTGCACAAACTCCCGGGTGATCTCCTCCGCCCGCTGCACCTGGTCCTCCGGCAGGGCCAGCCGCAGCTGGGCCGTCAGCTTTTCGGAAATGCGCTCCAGCAGCAGGGCGGCATAGTTCTCCGGAGCCAGGGACATCAGCGCCGGGTCCCCGAAATAGGCGGGGAACAGCAGGCGGCGCACCTCCTTGACCAGGTCGATGACCGCCCGGCGGTCCGGCAGGCGCAGGCCGCTGCCGTACAGGGGCGTGGCGCTCTCCGTCAGGGTGCGGCCCATGGCCGCGGCGGCTTCTTGAATGTGTTGGGGATACATAAACAGGCTTCCTTTCGGCATGTGGAACATAAAAGCGGCAGGGCATGCAGGATGCATGCTCTGCCGCTGCTTATACGCGCTTTTCCCGGGCAATTCAATCCCGGGCTTTCTGGGCAAACCATGCATGACCGTTCCGGGCATGACAACAGCAGGCCACGGTACAGATGGCCCGGCAGCTGTTGACGGAAACGGTTCTGCTCATGCGGTTTGCTCCTTTTCGGTGTCTGCTTTTATTATATGCCCCGCCGGGCCCCGCGTCCATTGTCATTTTGGACAAAATGCGGATTTATTCTTCCCGCACCCGGTGGTACAGGGTCCCGCAGGCGGGCTCCACTCCCTTGACGGCGAACAGCTCCTCCACCGTGACGAACCGCACCCCCCTGGGCTGCAAGCGGTCCACGATCTCCAGGGCCGCCGTGACGCTGGTGGCGTAGCAGTCGTGGAGCAGGAGAATGTCCCCGTCTCCCGCCCGCCGCAGAACAATGTCCAGAATGCTGTCCACGTCCCGGCTTTTCCAGTCCTCCGTGTCCACGGACCAGCAGATGACCGGAGTCCCCAGGGCACAGAGCTCCCGGTCCGATAGGAAGCCGTAGGGGGGCCGCAGCCAGTAGCTCCCGTCCCCCAGCACCTGCCGCAGGGCACGGTCGCATTTTTCCAGGTCCGCCAGGGCGTCGGCGGTGGACAGCTCCGTCAGCGCCCTGTGGCTGAAGGAGTGGCTGCCGATCTGGTGGCCCTCCTGCCGGATACGCCGCACCAGGTCCTCCCGGCCTTCGATCTGACTGCCCACCAGAAAGAACGTGGCCCTGGCCCCCCGCCGGGAAAGGCCCTCCAGCAGCCGGGGCGTCCAGGCAGGGGATGGGCCGTCGTCAAAGGTCAGGGCCATGTAAACCGGCTCTCCCGCCGGTTCTGCCGGCTCCGCCGCCGGTTCCGCCGCCGGGGCGCACCCGGTCAGCAGCAGCGCCGCCAGCAGCGCCGCCGCTATCCGCCGCCTCATACCGGTCCCTCCACCGCCACCGCCTGCATCCCCAGCTCCCGGTGCCGCTGCCACACCGTCTCCCTGGGATAGCGCACCACGCCCCGGTCCTCCCAGGGGTCGCAGCAGATATAGTGCTCCCGGTCATATCCCGACAGCACCACGCAGTGCTCGTTGGAGATCCACATGAAGGGCTGGCCCTCCGGCTCCGTCCGGTACCAGGGGCCGTTGACGGTGGGGCGCAGGTCAATGCTGATCCAGATCAGCACCGGAATCCCCCGGTCGATATACCGGCGGCACAGATAGCCAAGCTCCGCTCCGGTCTCGTTTCTGACCCGGTAAATCCCGGCTTTGTCCCGGGCCAGACCGGCCAAAAAGCGGGACATCCCGCTTTTTATCGCCGGGGCCCAGCAGCCCAGGGCATCCGGGTCGTGAGGGTCCCCCACAAAGGCCCGGCGGGGGTCCGGCCCATGCCAGACGCCGCCGGTATCCCGGTAAAACGGGGCCGAGGGCAGATGGTCCCGGGCAAAATCCTCCGCCGTCACGGAAAAGCCCAGGTATTGCAGCGCCATGGCGGCGCTGACGCTTTCGCAGCCGGTGGGCAGGCTATGCCCCTGGCCGATAAAGGGCACCGGAAGCTGCTTCATGCCGCCCCCTCCCGCCGCCGGGACAGCCGGTGGAAGAAAAATACCTGCCCCACCACCAGGGCCGCCCCCGCAGCCAGCGGAAGCCAGGGCTCTCCCAGCACCGCCGCCAGCAGATAGCAGACCGCACAGTCGGCGCCGACCGCCAGGCCGTACCACAGCTGGGTGGTAACATGGGCCATGTGATGGCACCCGGCGCCGGTGGAGCTCATGATGGTGGTGTCGGAAATAGGGGAGCAGTGGTCGCCCATAACGGCCCCGGCGCACACCGCCGCCACCGCCGCCGGCAGCAGGGAACTGCCGGCAAACACCGGCACCGCCACGGGAATGAGAATGCCCATGGTGCCCCAGCTGGTGCCGGTGGCAAAGGCCAGCAGCCCGCCCACCAGAAACAGCACCAGCGGGAACAGGGCCGTCAAGGTCTCACGCCCGGCAAACAGCCCCTGGACAAAGGCCGCCGCGTCCAGCCGGGCAGCAAAGGATTTCAGCCCCCAGGCAAAGGTCAGCACCAGCAGCGCCGGGGTCATAAGCTTGAAGCCATCCAGAAAGCCCTCTACATAGCCGGAAAACGTCACCACACCCCGGGGAATGTATAAAACCGCCATCACCAGCAGCGTTACCGCGCAGCCGAGGCACAGGGCCATGGGCGCATCGGTGTTGGCAAAGACGTTGGACGCCGTCAGGGGAAGCCCCCCCTCCCGGCAGGTCCGGCGGCCCAGCAGCACCATGCCCCACACCACCGAGACGATGAGGCACACCGTGGGCACCAGCAGATCCACCGCCCGGCCCCGGGGGCTAAACTGGCCGGTGGGAGAGCGGTCATCCCGGGGCGGCTCCTGGACGGCGGCCAGCTGCTCCCGGCGGTACATGGGGCCGAAATCCCGGCCCGTCAGGGCCACCACGAACACCATCCACAGCATCAGAAGGGCGTAGAAATTATACGGGATGGCCCGCAGAAACAGGGTGAAGCCGTTGACCGTTCCGGCGTATTCCGCCGGAATGTACGACGACACGGCGGCGGCCCAGGAGCTGATGGGCGCGATGATGCACACCGGGGCGGCGGTGGCGTCAATGAGAAAGGCCAGCTTCTCCCGGGAGATGCGGAAGCGGTCGGCGATGGGCTGCATGATGGCCCCCACCGTCAGGCAGTTGAAATAGTCGTCCAGGAAGATCAGGCATCCAAGGGTCGCCGTGGCCGTTTCCGCTCCCCGGCGGGAGCGCACCCGGCGGGAAGCCCACTCCCCGAAGGCCCGGGAGCCACCGGACCGGGCAAACAGCACCACAATGGCCCCCAGCAGCACATCGAAAAAGAAGATCTTCCGGTCAATGCCCTCCATAAGGGTCAGAAACAGCGTCTCGAAGCTCCGCCAGGGGGCGAAGCCCTCTGCCAGCAGCGCCCCCATCACGCACCCGGCCAGCAGGGAGGAGTACACCTCCTTGGTGACAAAGGCCAGCACGATGGCCACCGCCGGAGGCAGCAGCGCCCAGCCGGTGCCCACAAAGGACGCAGGTCCGCCGCCTGTGTCGGCAGCGGAGACGGCCCACAGCAGCACCAGCGCCGCCGCCAGCACGATCCCCCGCCTGCGGAAGGTTGTTTTCATGGTCAATTTCCTCGCTTTCCCCATAAGTCGGCGCTCCCGCAGGGCGGGCCGCCTATTGAAAGTGTATGCGGGGATATGACAGGGGAGTATGTGCCCAAGGCAGGCGCGGGGGGACGGGGTACGTCCATGGGGCGGACAGAGCCGTCCGCCCCTGCAAAAAAAACGCGCGTGGACGGCGGCCCCGGATACCGGAGCCGCCGCCCACGCTTAAAGGAAGAAAGATGAAAGAAGAAAGAGAGAGTAATTGGAATGCAAAATATATCCAGTGACGCTTCCGGAGAAGCGGTCACGCTGTCTTAGTTGCCGCGGCCGCCGTTGCCCCGGCCGAAGAAGTAGTCGTACAGGTCGCCGTAGGAATCCTGCTGACCCTGGTTCTGGTTGGAGGAATCGTCCTCGGTGCCGGTGGTCTGGGGCTGCTGGTCGAAGGTCAGGCTCAGGGTGATCTCCTGGCCGCCGCGCCACACGGTAAGGGTGACGGTGTCGCCGGCCTTATAGCTCTTCTTGGCCATGGACAGGTCGCTCATGGAGGTGATGTCCGTGTCGTTGAGCTTGGTGATGACGTCGCCCAGCTGCAGGCCCGCCTTTTCCCCGGCGCCGCCCTTTTCCACGGCGTAGACGAACACGCCCTTGGTCACGTCGATGTTGTACTGGGCGGCCATCTGCTCGGTCATGCTGCCGGCCTTGATGGCCATGTAGGCCTTATCGGTGACCTGGCCGTTTTCCATGATGTCGGTGATGATGGTCTGGACATCGCTGATGGGGATGGCAAAGCCGATGCCCTCCACGGTGGTGTCGGAATAGCTGGAATACTTGGCGGACACAATGCCCACTACCTCACCGTACAGGTTCATCAGGGGGCCGCCGGAGTTGCCGGGGTTGATGGAGGCGTCCACCTGGAGCATGTTGAAGGGAGTGCCGTCCACATTGATGGCCCGGTCGCAGCAGGACACGATGCCCTGGCTCATGGAGAAGGTCAGCTCGCCCAGGGGATTGCCGATGGCCATCACCGTGTCGCCCACGTTGACGTCGGCGCTCTTGCCCAGGGTCACGGCCTGGAGACCGGTGGCCTCGATCTTCAGCACAGCCACATCGTAATCGCTGTCGCCGCCCACCACAGTGGCGGGATAGGTATCGCCGTTATACAGGGTGACGTTGACGCTGCTGGCGCCGGACACCACATGCTGGTTGGTGACGATATAGCCGTCCTGGGTGATGACGAAGCCGCTGCCGGAGGAGGCGGACTCCACCTTCTGGCCGAAGATGTTGGTGGACACGGCGGAGCAGTTGATGGATACCACGCTGTTCACCGTGGAGGCGTACACCTCGGCGGGGGTCATCAGGGTCTGGCCGTCCACGGATTTGACGCTGACGGCAGAGGCAGTGCGGCCGGTTTCCTGGATGGCGGTTTTGCCGGTCTTGCGGGCCAGGGACGCGCCGCCGAAGCCGCACAGGCCGCCCACCAGGGCGCAGCACAGGACCAGGGCCGTGACCTTGGTGCCGGTCTTTTTCCAGAAGCTCTTCCCGTTGGTCTTGGGAATCCGGGGTTCATCCTGATAATCGCCGGTGGTGCAGGAGGTCTGATCCTCCTGCGCCGCCTGGGGCTCCGGCCGGGGAGCGGGCTGCCAGCTGGTCTGGCTGGGGTCCGGCTGGCCGGGCTGGGGAGCCTGGTCCTTGGAATAACTGTAATGATACAGGTTTTCATCACTGTTGAAGCTGCTCTCGTTGTTCTCGTCGTTGACGCCGTTATACATAACTGTGAACCTCCTATTGTCGGGCGGGGTGGAATGTGGTATCATGAGGTATCGTGCTCCGCCGCCGCTGTGGTTTTCCTTTCGATGGTTTATAGTATACGCGGAAACCTTAACTGGAGCTTTAAAAAACGGCAAAAATTTTGAACTTTTTGTGAAGTCAGGAGGGTGCGGCCTATGGTGAAAATTGAGGGGCTGAAGCTGGCCCCGGGCCAGGAGGAGGCCCTGCTGCGGGGAAAGGCGGCGCGGCTGCTGCGGGTGCCGGAGGGGGACATTCTGTCCCTGCAGGTGCTGCGCCGGTCCGTTGACGCCCGGGAGGAGCTGCGGCTGGTGTACACCGCCGCGGTGGAGCTGCGGCAGGAGAAAGCCGTGCTGCTGCGGGTTCGGGATAAGCGGGTAACGCCGTATGCGCCGGAAACGTACCGGCTGCCGGAGGTGCTCCGGGCGCCGGAGACGCCGCCGGTGGTCATCGGCGCGGGGCCGGGAGGGCTGTTCGCGGCCCTGGTGCTGGCCCGGTGCGGGCTGCGGCCCATCATCCTGGAGCGGGGCCGGGACGCCGTGACCCGGCAGCGGGACGTGGAAGCCTTCTGGCGGGGCGGCCCGCTGAATACGGAATCCAACGTTCAGTTCGGCGAGGGGGGCGCAGGCGCTTTTTCCGACGGAAAGCTGAATACCGGCACCCGGGACCGGCGGCACCGGTGGATCCTGGAGCAGCTGGTGGCCTGCGGCGCGCCGGAGAGCATCCTCACCGACGCCAAGCCCCATGTGGGGACGGATATGCTCCATGTGACCCTGGTGAACCTGCGGCGGCAGCTGCTGTCCCTGGGGGCGCAGGTGCGGTTCGGGCACCGGGTCACGGGACTGCGGGTCCGGGACGGGGCCCTGGAGGGGCTGGAGGTTACAGGGCCGGAGGGGCCGTATGTGCTGCCGGCCCGGCATGCGGTGCTGGCCCTGGGCCACAGCGCAAGGGATACCTTTGAAATGCTGCACGCCGCAGGGGTGCAGATGGAGCAGAAGCCCTTTGCCGTGGGAGTGCGGATCGAGCACCGGCAATCGGACATGGACGCAGCCCAGTACCGGCAGTTCGCTGGGCACCCGTGTCTGCCCGCCGCCAGCTATAAGCTGTCATGCCACCTGGAAAACGGGCGCAGCGCCTTCTCGTTCTGCGTTTGCCCCGGGGGACAGGTGGTGGCCGCTGCGTCGGAGCAGGGGCGGGTGGTCACCAACGGCATGAGCGCATATGCCCGGGACCGGGAGAACATCAACGGCGGCCTGCTGGTAAACGTGACGCCGGAGGACTTTGGCAGCGGGCATCCCCTGGCGGGGGTGGCCTTTCAGCGGCAGCTGGAGGAGGCAGCCTTCCGCCTGGGCGGCGGCGGCTACGCGGCCCCGTGCCAGCGGGTGGAGGATTTCCTGGCGGGGCGGCCCTCTGTGGGGCCGGGTCGGGTGATCCCCAGCTATCGGCCCGGGGTCCGGTGGACGGACCTGCGGCAGTGTCTGCCGGAATTTGTGTGGGAGACCCTGGCGCTGGCCCTGCCGGTGCTGGACAGGAAAATACAGGGCTATGCCCAGGGGGACGCCGTTCTGACGGCGGTGGAGACACGATCCTCGTCGCCGGTGCGCATCCTGCGGGATGAGAGCGGCCAGTGCAGCGTCCGGGGCCTGTATCCCTGCGGCGAGGGGGCGGGATATGCCGGAGGCATCCTGTCCGCCGCCGCCGACGGCATGCGCTGCGCGGAAAAAATATGGGAGGTATACAGCGGATGAAAAAAATTGCGGTGATGGAGGACTTTCTCACGCCGGAGCACCGGAAAAGGGTGCTGGCAGCGGCGGAAAAGCACGGCTTTGCGGTGGACTTTTACGGACGGGGCAAGGCTCCGGCAGAGGGGCTGGACCAGTATGAGATCATCTACGGATGGTGTGAGCCCGGAGACCTGAAGCGGGCCACGGCCCTCAAGTGGTACTGCTGCGGCTTTGCGGGGGTGGACCTGCTGTCCGATGACGGGCTGTACGCCAATCCCGACGTGATGCTGTCCAACTCCTCCGGGGCCTACGGCCTCACCATCAGCGAGCACATTCTGATGGTGACGCTGATGCTGCTGCGGCGGATGCCGGATTTCCAGGACATCGTCCGGCGGCGGGAATGGGTCCAGGAGCTGCCTATGCGGTCCATTTACGGCAGCCGCATCACGGTGCTGGGCGCCGGGGACATCGGCACGAATTTTGCCCGGCGGGCCAAGGCCCTGGGAGCCGCCCACATCTGCGGCGTGTCCCGCAGCGGCCGGAACGGGGACCCGGCCTATGACCGGATGCTGCCCCAGCAGCAGCTGGACGAGGTGCTGCCGGAGACGGAGATCCTGGTGATGGCCCTGCCCGCCGTGGCGGACACCGCAGGCATCCTCAGCCGGGAGCGCATTGCACTGCTGCCCCGGGAGGCCATCGTGGTAAACGTGGGCCGGGGCAGCGCCATTGACCAGGACGCGCTGATGGAGGCCCTGAACGCAGGGCGCATTGCCGGAGCCGCCCTGGACGTGATGGTGCCGGAGCCGCTGCCCAAGGATCACCCCCTGTGGAGCACCCGGAACCTGCTGCTGACGCCGCATATCTCCGGGAATATGTCCCTGGGATACACCTGCGACCGGAATCTGGACATGTTCTGCCGGGATCTGGACAACTATGCCGCCGGTCGTCCCCTGGAGCACCGGGTGGACCGGAAGCGGGGATATTAACAGCAAAACCACGCTGCGGCCGCAGCGTGGTTTTTGGTCTGTCAAAAGCCCCGCAGAGTTCGCGGCCTGCGGGCCGCAAGCTCTGCGGGGCTTTCTTGTTTTATACGTTGAAGCGGAAATAGATCATGTCGCCGTCCTTGACCACATACTCCTTGCCCTCGGACCGCAGCAGCCCCTTCTCCTTGGCGGCGGCCACGCTGCCGCAGGCGATCATCTCGTCGAAGTTGATGGTCTCTGCCCGGATGAAGCCCCGCTCGATGTCGGAGTGGATCTTTCCGGCGGCCTGGGGAGCCTTGGTGCCCTTTTTGATGGTCCAGGCCCGGCACTCGTCCTTGCCGTAGGTCAGGAAGGAGATCAGGCCCAGCAGCTCGTAGCTGCACTGGATCAGCCGGTCCAGGCCGGACTGCTCCACCCCCAGGTCCTCCAGGAACATGGCCCTCTCCTCGGGGTCGTCCAGCTGGGCAATGTCCTCCTCCAGCTTGGCGCAGATGGGCAGCACCTGGGCCCCTTCCTTTTGGGCCAGATCCCGGACCATCCGGAAATACCGGTTGTTCTCATGGTCGGCAAAGCCGGCCTCGTCCATGTTGGCGGCATAAATAATAGGCTTCAGGCTCAGCAGGTCCGCCGTCTCCACGATAGCCCGGTCCTCCGGGCCGCAGTCGAAGGTGCGGGCGGACTTACCGGCGTTGAGATGCTCCGCCAGAGCCCGGAACACCTCCGCCTCATGGAGGAATTTCTTGTCGCCCTTGGCGGCCTTGGCGGCCTTTTCCACCCGGCGGTTCACCATCTCCAGGTCCGCCATGATCAGCTCCAGGTCAATGGTCTCGATATCTCCCAGGGGATCCACCGGCACGTTGGTGCCGGCATCGGCCACCACATGCATGATGTTCTCGTCGTCGAAGCAGCGCACCACATGGACAATGGCGTCGGTGCGGCGGATGTTTTCCAGGAACTTGTTGCCCAGGCCCGCGCCCTGGCTGGCGCCCTTCACCAGGCCCGCTATGTCCACAAACTCGATGACGGCAGGGGTCTTTTTATCGGGCTCGTACATCTCCGCCAGCTTGTCCAACCGCTTATCCGGCACAGCCACCATGCCCACGTTGGGCTCGATGGTGCAGAAGGGGTAGTTGGCGCTCTCCGCACCGGCGTTGGTGATGGCGTTGAACAGTGTCGATTTGCCCACGTTGGGCAGGCCCACGATACCTAATTTCATTTGTACTCATTCTCCTTCGATTTTCCTTGATTTTCAAGGGGTTTCAGCGTTTGGTGTCTTGGCTGTTACACCATTTTTACACCATTTCCGCATTTGGCTTTATTGAATTTCATCAGACTACACCATGTTGCTGAAATTGCTTGATGGCATAATCCAGCGATTCGGCAGTCACATGAACATACCGATCCATTGTTGTTTTGATGCCGGCATGACCCAGCAGCTTTTGCAGCACCTTGGGCTGTACGCCGCTTTCGATTGCATGCGTTGCATAGGTGTGGCGCAGGGCGTTCATACAAAAGTGTTTGATCCCTGCTTCATCGCAGAGCTTATATAAGTGGGTATCAATTGTATCCTTTCCGCGCTTGCGAAAAAGGACGCACTACTACAAATAAATTATAGCATATAACGTCCTTTTTCTCAAGCCGTTGCGTGAAAAAACTCTCCGCCTATTTGTAAATTTTTCGGAACCTCTTATATCACCAGTTTTTCACTGATGAGCTGTTCAAATTCCTTTCGCTTGACCAATTTCTTTGTGCCGACGAAAAGCACGAACGGGCAGTTGGGCGTTCTCAGCATACTGTCGATCCGGCAGAGGGGGATGCCGTCCGAGGACACCTCCAACCATTCGTTGCTGTCCATCTTGGTGTCGTACCGAACTTTGAGGCGTTTGGCTCATTCTTTCTGCAGCATATCTGATTTCTCCTTTTCAGGGTAACAAAAAAGGCAGATAGATTTTTGCTTTCTATCTGCCAGTGTATCTGATATTTACTTTTCGGGAGTTCAAGTCTATCCGCAAAGGGAAAACGGCGATTTTACATCTGCGTTTTGGTACAGAGAAAAATCGCCGTTTGGGCAGCAAAAAAGCCCGATATAATCGGGCTTTTCGCAGGAGACATCTTTTTTGTCTCCACATTATGGTCCGAGTGTTGAGATTCGAACTCAAGGCCTCTTGAACCCCATTGCTTTTTCGTTCGTCGCGTATGGCAGCGTTCCGACACGCTGCGTATCGTGATATTGCCTGTAATTGCAAGGGGTTTGGGCCGGGCGCTGCATGATGCATATTGCAGCGCCCGGCCCACCAGAAAACAAGGAAATCATAAAAGTGATAGAAATGTGTTAGA
>ERZ1673700.3310-NODE-3310-length-11103-cov-21.507694_pt1 | contig 11103 bp, 5 predicted proteins | sample MGYA00580230_ERZ1673700 | MGnify/ENA primary metagenome ERZ1673700 (study PRJEB41218, sample SAMN15661782) | gut metagenome | host: Homo sapiens | place: Canada: London | collected 2015-08-20/2019-03-30 | study: EMG produced TPA metagenomics assembly of...
TTTTCTTGCCCAAAGTATAACAGGAAAACCGGAGACAGTACGGATGAAAAGTCGTGAAGTAAGATGAAATTTTTGGATTATAATAAATGACACGACTTTTTGACCGACAACACAAATTTTCGCACCCATACTCCGTGGGATTCCCTTTATAATAAGAGCAGAGATCAACCGGAAAAAGGAGATGTAGATGATGCAAGCAACAAATCTGAAAACGAACCATCTTTCTGCGCCGCTCGGCATGGATGCCGGGACGCTGTTTTTGTCGTGGCAGTGCGCCGGAGGTGTGCGCCAGACTGCCTACGAAATTGAAGTGACCGCCGGAGCCGGAACGCTGTGGACGAGCGGAAAGGTTTTGGGCAGTGGGATGCACACCGAAACGCCCGCCGCTGTACCGCCCAAGACGCAGGGACAGTGGCGCATCCGCCTGTGGGATGAAAACGATCAGCCCGGCGCATGGAGCGAAGCTGAGTTTGAAACGGGTCTTGCGCAGTCGGATTGGCAGGGCGTGTGGGTCTGCCCGGAAACAGAAGAGCCGGACATCGACTGCACCGATGCCATCAACGCCTTTGCAAAGCCCAACTGGGAGCAGAAGCAGGCGGCGCTGGAAGCCTCCGGCAAGGGGCAGGCGCAGCCTTATCAGCCCCACCGCCCGGCAAGCTATCTGCGCAAAACGTTCACCGCCCCGGCGGGAGAAGGCAAGCGGCTGTACATTACTGCCAGGGGGCTGTATGCGGCATGGCTGAACGGCAAGCGGGTCGGCGACATGGTGCTTGCCCCCGGCAGCTTTACTGCGGATAAGCACCTTGGGGCACAGACCTACGATGTGACCGCGCTTGTCCGTGACGGTGAAAATGAACTGCTTATCGCATTGGGCGACGGCTGGTACCGCAGCACCTCCGGTGTGGATGGTGACCGTGACCTGTTCGGCAGCGAACTGGCTGTCCTGTTCCAGCTGGAAGTGGACGGCAAGGCGGTCTGTGTTTCGGACAGCAGTATGGAGGCCACCCAGCAGGGTCCCATCTGCCAGAACGATCTGCAGCAGGGCGAAGTGTACGATGCCCGGCTGGAAGGGGAACTTTCCGGCTGGCATGGCGTCAAGACCGAGCCGAACACCCTGCCCATCACCGGTATGAACACCGTGCCCATCCGGGAGCAGGAGGCCTTTGCGGGCAGGCTGCTGCGCACCCCCAATGGTGAAACGGTGCTGGACTTTGGCCAGAACGTGGCTGGCTATGTGGAGATGAAGCTGACCGCCCACGCCGGGCAGAAAATCAAGCTGCTGTGCGGCGAAGCACTGGACGAGAACGGCAACTTTACGCAGGAGAACTTTCAGGACCGGAACCGCCACAAGGAGGGCGGCACGGCGCAGCTGCTGGAACTTATCTGCAAAGAGGGGGAGAATCACTACAAGCCCAGCTTTACCATCATGGGCTTCCGGTACGCAAAGGTGGAAACGGACATCGACCTGACCGGCGCAGAGTTTACTGCCCACGCCGTCTATTCGGAGATGCCGGTCACCGGCAGCTTTGCGTGCGGCAATGCCGATGTGGATCAGCTGGTGAAAAACAGTGTGTGGAGCCAGAAGGGCAACTTCTGCGATATCCCCACCGACTGCCCCACCCGCGAGCGCGCTGGCTGGACTGGCGATATGGGGGTGTTCATCGAGACCGGCCTGACCCTGATGGACTGCTACCCGGTGGTGGAAAAATGGCTGGCAGAATGCCGCCTGAACCAGTACCCGGATGGACGCATGGCGAACATTGCGCCGCCCACCAGCCGCCCCGGCTACATGACCCCCATGCTCTGTATGTCGGCGGGCTGGGGCGATGCCGCCATTCTGGTGCCCTACGTCCTTTATAAGCGCACCGGCGACCGCAAGATCCTTGCGGACAACTACGAGATGATGCAGAAGTGGTATGCGTTCCTGCTTGGCCGTGCACAGCAGACCACCGAGGAACAGCAGACCGGGGCATACGCCAAGTACACGGTGCTGAACGGTCTGGACTACGGCGAGTGGTGTGAGCCTGGCATTACTCCCATGCAGGCGATGATGAACCCGCGCAAAAGCGTGGGTACGGCGTATCTGGCTTATTCCGGGCGGCTTCTGGCAGAAATTGCACAGGCGCTGGGCAAGGCAGAGGACGCAGCGCAGTACCGCGACACGGCAGAAAAGGCGGTAAAGGCGTACCGCGCCGCCTTTACTGACAATGGGAAAATCACTTCTGACCGCCAGTGCGAATACGTCCGCGCCATTGCCTTTGCACTGCTGGGCGAGGAGGAGAGCCAAGCCGCTGCGGATACCCTGAACCGGATGGTGGCGGAAAACGGCTATCACCTGAACACCGGCTTCCTTTCTACACCCTTCCTCTGCGAGGTGCTGGCAAAGTACGGCTATGCCGACACCGCCTATAAGCTGCTGTTACAGGACACCGCTCCCAGCTGGCTCTATGAGGTCAAGCAGGGCGCTACCACCGTCTGGGAGACATGGACGGGCATTGACGCAAACGGCCACCCCAGCGAATCCCTGAACCATTACTCCTACGGTGCCATCTGCGGCTGGCTGTTCGGTGGCGTGTGCGGCATCCATCTGGCAGGGGAGACCCTGACCATCGCCCCCACCCCGAACCCGGCTCTGGGCTGGGCAAAAGCAGTGTACGATTCCCCGGTGGGGCGCATTGAAAGCGGCTGGCAGTATGCAGGCGATGCCGTGACCTACACCATCACCGTGCCCTGCAACAGAACCGCAGAAGTCACCCTCCCGGATGGCAGAAGCCTGACCTTGCAGCCGGGCACCCACACCCTGTAACGCAAAAAGATTCCCCGCAAAACACAACGCCCCGCACCGGAAGGAGTAACCGGTGCGGGGCATTGCTTTTATGGGGATAATGAAGAAGAAAATAATGAGAGAATGGCAGGTCAGAATTTTTGCGCAAGGTATTTTGCACTGAGCTGGAAGCTCTTGATGGGGGAATTGTCCACCCAATTGCGGTGGCTTTCCAGAATAACGGCATCCACCTCCACGGCAAGGGCCTGCGCCATCAGGCTGTCCAAGTCCATGTTGCCGGTGCCCAGCTCCATGCTGTCGGTTTTCAGGATAGGCGTGATGGCACTGCCGGTGATGCGGGTGCCCCGGTCGTTGATGTGCCACAGCTTCATGCGGGGACCAAGCCGCTGCATCCATGCCAGCGCATTTGCACCGCCCTCGGTGAACCAGTAGCTGTCAAACTCAAAGTTGACAAAGGCAGGGTCGGTCTCTTCTAAGAGGATGTCGTAGGCGCGCTTTTCTGCGTTCACATGCCGCAGCTCGCAGTTGTGGTTGTGGTAGAGCAGGTGGATGCCCTCGGCTGTCAGAGTCTCGCCGGCTTTGTTCAGCCGCTGCGCAAGCTGGTGCATAACGGCTTCATCGCCGTAATCAAAGCGGTACATCCCGGTGATGACCACATACTGTGTGCCGAAGCTTTTGGCCTCCTCGGCCACTGCGTGGGCATCCCGTTCCAAACTGCCAAGGTCGGTGTGCAGACTGACCACCCGAAGGCCGGCCTCCTGCACCAGCTTGTGCCAGTCCAGATTGCCGCCCTTGCCCACCGGCATCCCGGCGGCCTTGGTCAGCAGCTTTACCACAAAGCCGATGGGGTGGATCATAAATCCACACAATTCAATGCCATCGTACCCGGCGGCTTTCATGGCAGCAAGGGTCTCTTTTGCCTGCTGCTCATTGCTTAGTACAGTGCCCAGCATAAATTGCTGCACAGCTTTGATGGGCATATTTTACCCCTCCAGTTTGAAAGTCTTACCCGGCGTGATGCCGTTTTCGTTAAAGCTGTCCACGCAGATGTAGTATTCCTGCCCGGCGGTCAGGGTGGAAAGGGTCACTTCGTCTGCATCGTACACCAGCCAGCTCAGATAGAGCTTATCAGGCGCAACGCCGTAGCGGACGTTGCAGCCCTGTGCATTTTCGATATGCTTCCAAGTGATCTTTGCATCCAGTGCATCCACGCGAGCCCCGGCGGCTTCGGCCTGTGCGGGCTTTGCGCCTTCGCCGTTACCGAACACCCGCAGGCCGCTGATGCGCAGCGCCTGTCCGTAGGGCAGTTCGCCGCCCGTCACCCGGACGTACCGGGCACGGATGCCGTCTGCATATTCGTAGTAGCCGTTGGAGCACTCGCGGGCAACATTTTCGCGCAGCGTCCAGCTCGCTCCGTTCACACTGGTCTCCACCGTGTAGTGGGAGATCTGGGGCCGGGTCTCGATGTGGCGGGTCTTGCGGTCATCGCCGTAGCTGTCGGCAGGGAAGTCCACCACCAGCTTTTCGTCCGCCATATTTACCTGAATGGCGCGGACATCACTCTCTTTGCCAAGATCCACACACAGCCATTCACCCGGCTCTGCACCGGCGGCGCTCCACCAGCTGCGGCAGTCCTCATTGACTGCCCATTCCGGGCTGCTGTTTTCTGCGGTGCTGGAGGCCGTGACCGGCTTTTTGTAGCTCAGCAGCATCCATTCCGGCTGCTGTCTGGCGGCATCAAAGCGGTCTGCCGGGATGCGGTGGGGGTAATCGGCAAAGTTCTGGTTGCAGTAAAGCACGCCGTCCTTGTCGAACCCGGCAGGAAACAGCCCCACCCGGCGCTCAAAGTCATAGTTGACGGAAATGCGCATGGTGGAAGCGTGCCACCAGTTGCCGTAGGTGTCGGCAATGGTACTGCCGTGGCCTGCACCGGTAATGAAGCCACCGGGCTTTGCGGAGAACGGATTGGATGCCTGCCGCACAAAGGGGCCCAGCGGAGAACGGGAGGTGTATACACCGTCGGCGTAAGTGTTGTACTGGGTGCCAGGGCAGGCATATTGCAGGTAATAGAGGCCGTCATGCTTTGTCATAAAGGCACCCTCGATGTAGGGCTTGCCGATGGCGTTGAACATGGCAGTCAGGCTTTCGACACTCAGACCGGGGATATTTGCCATCTGCGGCGGCAGATTCAGCTTGCCGGTCTTGGGGTCATAGAACTGCTTCATGGACTGGTACAGCACGCTGGCTTCCCGGTCCACGATGCCGTTGTTGCCGGGGCGTTCGTAGCCAAGTATGGTTTCATTGCCGAAGATCAGCTCCTGCTTTTCACCGATGGGGGTCATGGTGTCCGGGTCCAGCTCCACGCCGTAGATGGGGGCAATATTGGAACAGCCCCAGTAGAAGTACACCCGGCCATCGTCATCGCAGAACAGATCCGGGTCCCAGAAAGCAAAGGGCGCGGAAACCTCGGTAAACGGCTCGGTCAGGGGGTCAGCGGTGCGCAGGATGGGGCAGTTGCGCCCCTTGCGGCTGGCGCAGAAGTAGAGGTAATTGCCCACCTGCCGCACATCCGGTGCGTAGTCATAGATCAGCAGGCCGGGGTCTGCATGGAAGTCCCAGTTCAGCAGATCCTCCGAATACCAGAACCCTGCCGACATGGAAACGAACAGATAATATCTGCCTTTGAAGTACACCAGCGTCGGGTCTGCGCCCTCCCGGAAACCCGCTGTGCGGGGGCCTTCCTTCATGTGCTGGTAGCGGTAGCCCAGATCAAGGGGGTTGCAATAGGTCTGTTTCATCGAAGCTTACTCCTTGGCAATGCCCTGCAATACACGGTTCAGCTGCTTGATGTCCTCTTCCGAAGTGCCCGCCTGCATCAGCATGGATTGAATGGTCATCCGCTGCATGGCACGCTCCATCATGGCCACCAGAGCCGGATTGTCCTTCACGGCGGCAGCAACGTCTCCGCGGGAAGCAGCGGCCTTTTCCCGGATCTGCTTCAGGATGGGACCGGCTTTCGGGTCTGCCATGGCGGCAGCCATGTTGTCCTTCACCGACCAGCAGCTTTCGTCCAGCTCGCCGTCAAACCAGTTGGTCACGTTCTTGCGGTTGTCCATGGCGTAATCCGGGTTGGGGGCGTCTACCTTGTTCACAAGGATCACGCTGCTGTGCTCGCCGGAGCGTGCCTCAATGCTGTGCTTGCCGGTAATGGGCAGCTGGAAGGTGAACACCTTGTCGCCCTGCTTGGTCTCCACCAGCTGACCGTCCTTGTACAGCGAGACCTCCGGCAGATTGGAGTAGACCTTGATCTCGGTCACATCCTCGGCGCGGTCCACATAGCGGCTGCCGCACAGGTGCACGAACGGCTCCTTGCTCCAATAGGCCTTGTAGAGATAGAAGGGGTCTTTTTTCAACTTGCGGTCAAAGGTGACAAGGCCCTTCTGGTTTTCGCCGTGCTTGCCGCCCTCATCGCGGCCATCGGCGGCAAAATCAAACATATTCCACACATAGGTTGCCCATAGCCAAGGACGGTCGGCGATCATCTTTGCGATATGCTCATGGTAAATGCACTGGTAGCTCTCGGTATAGTCGCCCTTTTCCGGGTGGCTGCTCTGGTACTGGGGGTTGGCGTCTGCGCCATACTCCGAAAAGCCGATGCAGCGGTCAGGGTAATCGGCGTGGTACTTGTCAAAGAACTCATCGTTTTGATCCAATTCGCCCAGATACCAGCCGAAGTAGAGGTTGTAGCTGTTCACATCCGGGATCTCCAGAATGGGGCTGGTGGTCTCCAGCATGAACACGTTTGCCATGGTGGTCTTGCGGGTGGGGTCCAGCTTGTGTGCCAGCTCGTTCAGCAGACGGTGGTTTTCCAGCAGATCCTCGTTGACCGCAGAGGCGGCGGTGATCTCGTTGGACAGGCCCCACACGGCAATGCAGGGGTGGTTGTAGTTCTGGACGATCAGCTCTTCCATCTGGGTCAGGGTGTTGGCACGGCCGTTGGTCATGTGCATGGTGATGTAGGGAATCTCTGCCCAGATGACAAGGCCCTTTTCATCACACAGGTCGTAGAAATACTGTGCGTGCTGATAGTGAGCCAGACGGATGGTGTTGGCCCCGATCTCCAGAATGATGGAAATATCCTCCTCCATCATTTCGTTTGTCAGGGCATTGCCCGCACCCTTGCGGTCCTGATGGCGGGAAACGCCACGCAGCGGATAGCTGCGGCCATTCAGGATAAAGCCCTTCTGGGGGTCAAACTCAAATTTCCGGCAGCCGAACCGGGCGGAAGCTTCCTCGCCGTTGTCCAGCTTGGCGGAAACGGTGTAAAGGAAGGGGTCCTCCACGCCATCCCACAGATGGGCATCGTGCAGGGTGAAAACAGCCTTTGCGGTGCCGTCTTCCACCGGGGCAGCGATGTTCTGCCCTTCCAGTGCAAAGGTTACGCTCTGTGCGCCCACCACGGCAGCTTCCACAGTAACTTCAACGGTCTTGGCGGCAAGGTCGGTGACGATAGGGGTCACCTTCAGTGCCGGGGCACCATTAGCGGGCAGGGCGAAGTGCTCTGCCGGGACGATGTGCAGGGTCACATCCCGGTAAATGCCGCCGTAGAAGGTGAAGTCCGCCTTCTGGGGGTACACGGTGTCGTTGTCGCGGTTGTCCACGCTGATGGCCAGCAGGTTCTCGTCTTTCAGGTGGTCGGTCAGGTCCACCCGGAAGGTGGAGTAGCCGCCCTTGTGCTGGGCCAGTTTTTCCCCGTTCAGGTAGATGACGGCGGTCATAGCTGCGCCGTCCAGCTGCAGAACAGCCTTGCCGCCTGCCGGGATGGCGGGCTTTGTCAGGGCCAGTGTATACCAGCAGGTGCCGCGGTAGTAATCGTTGCCGCCGTCCTGACCGTCCACCGCGTTCCATGTGTGGGGCAGGGCAACGGTCTCGCCCATAACGGCGGCGGGGATGCCGGGGTTCTCCTTGGTAAAATGCCAGTCGCTCTGATTCAACAGGATGGTCTTGCTCATGGTAAAAACTCCTTTATATTTATACTTTATATTTATAAAAGATGGATAGAATCAGCAAAAACCGAAAGAGCGTATGAGCCTTTTCGGTCTTTGCAGGGTGTTACTGCATATGTTCTGCAATTACTTCACGGCGAAGAGCGTCTTTTTTATCTGCGATGCGCTTCTGGACGTTGACCATTTCCTCCTTGGTCAGGGGGCAGCCCACCATGGCGAGCAGGGTGACGACCCAGCCCAGCATCGGCAGACCGTACTTGATGGCAAGGGTCATCCAGAAGATGCCGGAGGTGTAGGCATCCGTGGGCTGAGGCATGGTGGTGGTGTAGCCCAGAACGGCTACCGCACCGGTGGCGATGACAGCAGCCACCGAGGTGATGAGCTTATCGATCAGGCTGTAAGTGCCGGAGACAACCGCCGGAATGTAACGGCCGCTGCGGTCCAGCTCGTAGTCGATGGTATCAGCCATGTAAGAGTTGTTGGAGGTGGTGATGCACATATTGGAACCGTTCTGCAGCAGGGTCAGCAGGACATAAACGATCATATTCCAGCTGCCGATCACACCGATCTGACGAGTATCGGTAAAGATGAAGAACAGGATCAGCACAGCGGTGATGGTCATGCTGACGCAGGTCCAGGTCACGATGCCCTTCTTGCTGCCTTTTTTACCCACATATTTTGCACCGAAGGCCGCAAAGAAGATGGAAGGCACCATGCTGATCATGCTAAGGGTGGTAGCAAGACCCATGTTGCCGATGAGGATGCCGTTCAGCATCGTGTTGATGATGGCCTGACTGCCTACCTGCTGAGCCAGCTTATCGGAAGCGTTGGAGGCAATGTAGCACTGCAGGGGCTTGTTGTGCTTGAGCACCTCAAGAATATCCGCAACCTTCAGCGGTTCGTGATTTTTACTGATGCTATCAAAGTTTTCGGGCTTGTCGTAAGCGGAGATGCCAGCGCAGACGATCAGGGTGCCGATGCCGGCAATGATCAGGACGATGGTGCAGACGGTGCTGAGGAAGTCCTGATTAAAGGTGCCGCCGCACTTGGGTAGGATGACGGTGTAGATCAGCATACTCATGCCCATGGGCACGGCGTAGTTCAGTGCAGTGGTCCAGACACCGATGGTGGGACGCTGCCGGGGATCGTTGGTCATGATGGCAGGCAGGGTCTGGGCGGTCATGTTGGTGACGGTGTAGCCGATGATGTAGATAATGTAGGTCAGGGCAAACACCGGCAGGCCGAAGCCCTTGCTGGAGCACAGGTTGAACATGCACAGCAGGCCGACTGCCTCGATCAGGTAGCCGCTGATCAGCAGAACGCGCAGCTTACCGAAACGGGTGTTGACGCGGTCGTAGACGAATGCCAGTAGCGGGTCGGTGAAGCCGTCCAGAATGCGGGCCAGCATCAGGATGATGCCGACGGTTGCAGTGGTGATGCCGTAGCCGATACTGGCAGAATAACTTGCCATACCGATCAGGGAATAGACGCTCATGCCCACAAAGGCGTTGCAGGCGTAGCAGATGATCTGCCAGGTTTTGGCGCGGCGGTACTGGACGCCGTCTACCTCACTGGCGCTGGGTTTCTTTTGGAACATAATGATTTTTCCTCCTTTTTGTGTGAAACGGGTTCCGCTTTTCTTGACACCAGAATAACAGAATGCAATAGGTACTGCCAGACAAAAAATTGGAATTGAGGATAAAAATTCGCGCAGTTCTGACTGCTCAACGAAAAATTTACCAATAACGTGAAAAATTATCCTTTTTGAACCGCGCAGACCTGTTACAATAGGCACAGAGAAAACACGGCTTCTGAATAAAAGGAGAACCATCATGCAGAAATTTGAAAAAGGCTTTTTCATCGGTGCTGCAACAGCAGCCCATCAGGTAGAGGGTAACAATACCAACAGCGACTACTGGGCACAGGAGCAGCTGCCCCATTCCAGCTTTACGGAGCCCAGCGGCATTGCCTGCGACCATTATCATCGGTACGAAGAAGATATTAAGCTGCTGGCCGATGCCGGGCTGAACGCCTACCGCTTTTCCATCGAGTGGGCACGGGTGGAGCCGGAGGAAGGAACGTTCGACCCGGAAGCCATTGAACACTACCGCAAGGTGATCGCCTGCTGCAAGGCACACGGCGTAGAGCCCATCGTCACCCTGCTGCACTTTACCAGCCCCAAGTGGCTCATCTGCAAGGGCGGCTGGGAAGCAGAGTCCACGGTGGAGGACTTTAAGCACTATGCAGCCTATGTCATGGAGCAGCTGGGCAGTGAGCTGCATTATGTCTGCACCATCAACGAAGCCAACATGGGCTTGCAGCTGGCCGCCATCTCCAAGCGGTTCCGCCTGATGGCAGAACAGGCTGCCAAGAATGCCGCCGCAGCCGGAAAGTCTGCCGAGGGCACGGTGCAGGTGGGCATGAACTTCCAGAAGATGATGGAAAACATGAAGTATGCTGCCATGGAGAATGCACAGGTGTTCGGCACGCCCCAGCCGCAGATCTTTGTCAGCGAGCGCACCCCGGAGGGCGACCTGCTGGTGCTGCGCGCCCATGCAGCCGCACGGGATGCCATCAAGGCCATCTGCCCGCAGGTCAAGGTTGGCCTGACCCTTTCGCTCCACGACTTGCAGGCACAGCCCGGCGGCGAAGCCTTTGCCGAGGCCGCATGGCAGGAGGAGTTCACCCATTATCTGCCCTACATCAAAGAGGATGATTTCTTAGGTGTGCAGAACTACACCCGCACCCTTTACGGCCCGCAGGGGCAGCTGCCGGCACCGGAGGGCGCAGAGCTGACCCAGATGGATTACGAGGTTTATCCGCAGGCACTGGAGCACGTCCTCCGCAAGGTGGCAGAGGAATTCAAGGGCGACCTCATCGTCACCGAAAACGGCATTGCTACCGCCGATGACACCCGCCGTGTGGCGTTTATCCGGCAGGCACTGGACGGCGTGCAGCACTGCATCGCCGACGGCATCCCGGTGAAGGGCTACTTCCATTGGAGCCTGATGGACAACTTTGAGTGGCAGAAGGGCTATGCCATGCAGTTCGGCCTGATCGCCGTGAACCGTGAAACCATGGAACGGACCGCAAAGCCCAGCCTTGCGGTGCTGGGGGAGTATTGCGGAGCTTGAGAGGGGGCTCCGGGCATCGGTAGAAAAAACGGCGGAAGTATGATATACTATTTCTATCAATGAGTCAATGAGCCGGAGGGGTTACACATGGATGTTCTCCAGAATATGATGCTGTTTTCCGAGCTTGTCCAGTGCGGCGGCAATGTTTATACATGGTGCTATGATGCAAAGGGAAAGC
>ERZ1673700.3325-NODE-3325-length-11076-cov-4.443971_pt1 | contig 11076 bp, 8 predicted proteins | sample MGYA00580230_ERZ1673700 | MGnify/ENA primary metagenome ERZ1673700 (study PRJEB41218, sample SAMN15661782) | gut metagenome | host: Homo sapiens | place: Canada: London | collected 2015-08-20/2019-03-30 | study: EMG produced TPA metagenomics assembly of...
ACGTACTGGAAAATTATCTCTATGAGCCGAACGCTTCACTCCTGAAAGCCGGAGCTTTCCGCAGCATCGCCTCCGCATTTCCTGTTAAAAAACTGCATCCTAACAGTCATCTTTATACTTCTGATGTGTTGGTCGAGAGCTTTCCCGGCAGGGCTTTCCACATCATTAGTCAGTGCAGCCTTAATAAAAAAGAACTAAAAGAAAGTCTCGGAGACTTGAAAAAAGCAAATATCACAGTACGTAACTTTCCGGCTACGGTTGCCGAACTCCGTAAACGAATCAAATTGTCGGAAGGTGGAGACACTTATCTGTTTGCCAGCACCTTAAACAACGGGCAAAAAGTACTGATCCGCTGTGAGAAAGCCTGAGTCTGTAATAGCATTACAACACAGCCCCTTCCTGCACCATTACATCAGTATATGAAATAGGAACGATAAAAAAGGATAAGGATCACTCAGCTGTCCTTAAAATCCCAGACTGAATTTCCCGAAAAATAAATGAGAGTGTCAAAAGTCAATAGTAACGAAACTGGGGCTGACAAAAAAGTCGGCAGTATCTTAAATCTCCTCCTTCGGGAAGGAGGAGTACCCGCAGGGGGAGGTGGTAGGTGAATACACAAGCTATTGCTACTGACTTTTGACACCCCCATTAATGAGTAATATTATTACCGAAGTGTTACACTCAATTTATTCCCCGAAGGTATATCCGAACTATTGCCATACATGATTTCATATTTTCCGGGCATAATACGCATAGTATTTGTAGTCGGATCAAAGAACTCAAATGTAGTTGGCAAAAGATCAATAGATACAACACAAGTCTCTCCCGCCTTCAGCGGTACCCGACGGAAAGCGCGCAAACTCTTTATCGGTCCTTCCGTATCATCTACTTTGCGGACATACACCTGAATAACTTCAGCTCCATCATACTTCCCTGTATTCTTCACATTGACTTTAAAATTCAAACCCTGTCCGGCAGATATAGTTTTCTTATTTAAGCGTCCTTTGGAAATATCAAAAGTAGTATAACTCAATCCGTATCCAAAAGGAAACAAAGGAACTTCCGTCATATATCTATAGGTACGGTTCTTCATACTGTAATCTTCAAAATCCGGCAACTGGTCCGTATTTTTATAAAAAGTAACGGGCAGCTTTCCACTCGGATTAAAATCTCCGAACAGAACGTCCGCCACAGCCAGTCCGCCAGCCTGCCCGGGATACCATGCCTGCAAGATAGCATCACAAGACTCCATCTCAGGAACCAATGCGACCGCCGAACCAGAGCAGTTTACAAAAACCACCTTCTTACCCGCTTTCTTCAATGCTTTCAGGATATCACGCTGCACTTGCGGTAGTTCAATTGAAGTACGGTCGCCGCCAGCAAAACCGGGACTGTTAACGGAGTACATTTCTTCGCCTTCCAAACTCGGCGAAATGCCACCTGCGAAAATAACAATATCCGCTTCTTTGACTCTATCGACAACCATCTCAGGTGAAATATGACGATAAACACCCAAATCAAACCTAAGCAACGCTTCCGCACCTGCCTGCATATATTCTATTCTGATCTTATAATCTGTCCCCGCAATTGCTTTCAACGTATATTCCCTTTTAGCACTGGCATGTTCTCCCCAATAATCAATCACCTTTTCCCCGTTCACATATACCCGATAGCCATCATCTCCTTCAATCAGCAACTCATAAGCTCCACTCTCTTTCGGACGAAAAGTTCCTTCATAAACAGCAGTAAAATTATATAAGCCCACACCTGTGGCAAAGACTGTATTCCCACCATTACTCAGATTAATCGGAGAAGTAATCTGACTTGTAGCCGCGACATCACCACTCAAATTCATATTATTCCAGTAGGTAGCCGTCAGACCGGGACGCCCATTGTTGGAGATCTCATTAAAATAAGATTCAAAAATCCGATTATCCAGTAACTCACATCCTTTCTCAAAAGGTACATCGCCTATCTTGCAGCGAATCCCTTCCAAAATAGTATATGTATGTGAGGGTACACCTTCATAGTTTCCCCATTGCATCACCGAATCAACCGCATTCGGTCCCATCACTGCGATACGTGCCCCTGTTTTTGCCAACGGAAGCACGCCATTATTGCAAAGCAATACCATAGATTTACGTGCCAGATCCAACGCCATCTGTTTGTGCAAATCACAATCCACAGTATCTATACTAATTCTGCTCCAGGGAACGATAGAATCCGGATCCATCTCGCCCAAAGCAAAACGGGCTTTCAACAAACGACGCAAACTTGTGTCTATACGTTCTTCTGTGATTAATCCCTGCTTTACTGCTTCCTCCAAATGCGAATATATCGAACCACATTCAAGATCAGTTCCATTGATCACAGCAGAAGCACTGGCATCGGCAGCATCTTTATGTGTCTCATGGCGGCCTTTCACAAAAAAATCATCAATAGCACCGCAATCACTTACAACCAAATGTTTATAGCCCCATTCATCCCTCAATATTTGCGTTAACAACCGGTTGCTATCACAACAGGGCTCTCCTTCCAGGCGTTGATAAGCGCACATCACTTCCTTCACGTCTGCCTCTTGCACCAAAGCCTTGAAAGCCGGAAGGTAAGTCTCCCATAGATCACGGGGAGAGAGGTCTTCTACATCAAAAGAGTGACGTTTCGCCTCAGGACCACTATGCACTGCATAATGCTTGACACACGCATGAGCCTTGTCATATTCGGCATCTGCCGGCCCCTGCATTCCCTTTACTACAGCTACTCCCATACGGGTAGTCAGATAAGGGTCTTCGCCGAAAGTCTCCTGTCCCCTCCCCCAACGCGGATCACGGAAAATATTCACATTCGGATTCCAAAAAGTAAGCCCTTCGTTTCCATATCCATAGCGATTACTGCGATGGGCATCGTGGAATTTAGCACGTCCTTCATCACTAACGGCAACATACACTCTTTCAATTGCTTCATCATCAAAGGTAGATGCCATACCCATAGTTATCGGAAACACTGTAGCCAGTCCATTACGGGCAACACCATGCAAAGCCTCACTCCACCAATTATAGGGAGCTACTCCTAACCGTTCTACCGCAAAAGAAGAATTTTTCATTAATCCTATTTTCTCTTTCAAAGTTAATCTCCCTAATAAGTCTTCCGCACGCTCTTCGGGAGTAAGTTTCGGATTCTTATAAGGTTCATTCTGCGCGAAGCTGCCCATCGACGCAACGATACTCAAACTTAAAGTTAACAGTACTTTTTTCATTTTGTCCAAATTAATTAAAGCTTTATTTATTATGTTACCTTGCAATTTCACATCGGAAAACTACATTCTAATCATTGTTTTCAAATACAATAACTATGATCGGGGAATGCTGTCTGATTTATCTGTTCAAATGGAAACGCCTAACTTGAAACAGCGATGAATGATAAATGTAGTGCAAAAAAAGCTGCCATACCAAACTTTTTTCCAACTATTTTTATTACTAAATAATTTTTGCGAATCAAAGCTTATTACTATCAGCCTCCAAACCTGATTATAGCCAAAAGTACATGAGTTTCTATTACATCATTAATAATCTGACTACTTCAGAAAGTCTATCTGAAAAGAAAAGAGGCTATTGAAAATACAGATAAAGTAACAGCCTGCTAAAAACAGCAAGAAAGAAGATAAGTATATTCCGACACTATATAAATAATGAGAAAGAAGGAATGTCTTATTTTTATAACTAAAATGAAAGAAGCGACAATAGAATCTCCCAGCCTCGCTTCACCTTATCTTTCAAGAATTTCAAGGCCTTACCCATATGTATTTCTACAGTCTTCTGACTAATACCAAGCCTCTCGGCTATCTCCTTGTAACTCAGGCTTTCTTCACGGCTCAACAAGAAACACTTTCTTTGTTGTTCAGGAAGTGAATTGATTAACCGATCAATGAATATTTTTAGTTGAGAAGCGCAATAATCTTCCTCCACAGTAGTGGAGTTATAATAACCTTCGTTTCCATAGGCTACCAAAACAGAGGTTTTGAAAAGATTCTCATTTACTCTCTTCTTATTTTTATTAAATACGATGTTTCGGGTAACAATAAAGAGAAAACCTTTGATATTTTCATCTTCCTTCAGTAAATGCCTTGATTCCCACAACTTCACAAACACATCCTGAACAATTTCCTCTGCATCAGCAATTGTAGCGATGTACAATCGGCTAAAGTCATAAACCTGACTCCAATACTCGTTATACAAATCTATAAACGCTTGATGATCACCGCCCTTAATAGCCAATACTCTTTCTCTTTCGTTCATATTTGTGCAAATATTAGTGACAACAAAGCTATACATTATTTAAAAGATACAAAAATAAAACACATTTTTTTTATATCCGATAGGGGTAAATGTAATATGGGGAGTATTTAGTATGTAACCGAAGTCAATAACGATCATTATCACTAATATACAAAGACGTGAATTCAATAGAACTCATTAATATTATAAAAAAGATGTTAGCCGACAGACTGACAACTTCCGAAAGGGAACAGCTTCTCAATGAGAAGCCTATGGTTAACTTTCAGTCTCAACAATGGGATAAAGCTCCTAAAGCTCATATACAAGATCATGTTCCCCCGCACACCATACTCAATAAGATTATGGTCAGATGCCGGAACGAAAAACAGCCTTTAGAGAGAAACAAGAAATACTATCGTATCGGATATTCCATCGCTGCCACTGTTGCCATCTTCATTATCGGCTTTTGGATTGCCAACAATATTTCATCATCCGACATTAATATCAGTGCTCCAATGAATGATAAGCTGGCAGTCATGCTGCCGGACAGTTCGGAAGTATGGCTCAACGCAGCTTCTCAAATTCGCTATCACAAGTCATTTCTGAACAACAGAGAAATCTTCCTGGAAAAAGGAGAAGCTTTCTTTAAAGTGAAAAAAGCTCAGGGAGCACCCTTCAGGGTTTATTTCCGGGAATCGCGTATTGAAGTGACCGGAACGGAATTCAACATCAAAGCCGGGCACATGGAATCGGAAATTACCTTATTCACCGGCTCCATCAAATTCCAGGCAGAGGAAGGACAGCGAGAACTGCCGATGCAACCGAACGAACGAATCGTATACAATACCCAGGCCAAATCAGTTGTACGCACGAATATAGATATCAACGAGTATGACTGGCGCTCAAGTAAATATCGCTTTACCAACAAGCCATTACAGGAATTCATCGATTTTATCAACCGTTCATACCATGTAAACATCATAATTAAAGAAGAAAAGCTCAAAGAGCTGAAGTTTAACGGAACTATACGTAAAGACGAGCCGCTTACCAATATCATCGAAAAGATATGTATCAGCCTCGATTTAAAAGAAAAACAAGAAAATAACAACATCATATTATATTAATACATAAGAATCAATTATCAATATATTCACTATTAACCTTTTAGAAACATGAAAAACATGCATTTTAGTAACAGCATACTCAGATATGCCGTTCTATTGATTTGCTTCCTTCCAATGGCTCTCTACGCTCATGGCGCACAAGGAAAGAGAATCATTCTCAAGGGTCAGTCTATCACCATGCAACAGGCTATTCAGCTGATTGAAGAAAATAGCCAGTACACTTTCTTCTTCAAGTCCGGTGTTATCGCCAATGACGAGAAAAAGGACTACGATTGCGAAGGAGACATTAATGAGATTTTAAGAAAAGTATTCAGTAACAGCGGAATCGACTATGTCATCAAGAACAATGAGATTATCTTGAAAAGCGCGAAAGCAGAGGCTGTTCAGCAAAAGAGTCAGGGACCGAAAAAGTCGGAAATCGTAGGTGTGGTAGTCGACGCCAACACAGGTGAATCCATCATCGGTGCTTCCGTACAAATCAAAGGGGCTGCTACAGGAGTAATCACCAACATTGACGGAAAGTTCACGATTATGGCTGCTCCTTCGGATGTTATTCTCATTTCTTATGTAGGATACACTCCCAAAGAAATCAAGATCGGTTCACGCAAAGTGTTATCCATCGATTTGAATGAAGATGCCAAGCAGTTGGAAGAAGTAGTCATCACAGCTTATGGTACAGGACAAAAGAAAGCCAGTATGGTAGGCTCCGTTGAATCTATTAAACCGGCTGAATTAAAGGTACCTTCTACCAATCTGTCTACTGCATTTGCCGGACGTCTGGCAGGTGTTATTGCCGTCCAGAAAAGTGGTCAGCCGGGAGCTGATGGCGCCAACTTTTGGATTCGCGGTGTTTCGACCATGAACGGAGTCACCGATCCACTAATTATTCTGGATGGTGTACAGGTAAGTTCAAGTGACTTGAATAATCTTGATCCTGAAATTATCGATAGCTTCTCTATCCTGAAAGATGCTACCGCAACAGCGATGTACGGTACCCGTGGTGCCAACGGTGTGATGATTGTAACCACCAAATCGGGTATGAATCTGGATAAGCCGATCATCAACTTCCGCATGGAAGCACAGATGTCTCAACCGACCAGCACTCCTAAATTCGTAGACGGTGCTACTTATATGGAACTTTTCAACGAGGCCGTAAACAATGACAATAGCGGTGACGTGCTTTACAGTCAGGATAGAATTGACGGAACACGTGCCGGATTGAACCCTTATATCTATCCGAACGTAAACTGGTATGACGAACTATTCAAAGACGCTTCTTACAGCGAAAAGTTCAACTTTAACATCCGTGGCGGTGGTAAACGTGTAGACTACTTCTCCAGTATCTCTGTCAACCACGAATCCGGTATGTTGAAAAATCGTTCAAAGGATTTCTTTTCCTATAATAATAACATTGAAATCATGCGCTATAACTTCCAGAATAACATCAATGCCAAATTGAGCAATTCTTCTAAGTTATCCTTGCGCCTGAACGTACAATTGCGTGACATGACTACTCCTAACCAGGGAGTAGGAGCCATCTTTAACAATGCCATGAATACATCACCTGTTGAATTTCCAGTATATTTCCCGGATGACGGTGAAACACCTTATATAAAATGGGGAGCTACAGAACGTGTCAACGCCGACTATCAGACCAACCCGGTGGCTCAGGCTGCTACAGGCTACAACAAAGGATTCCAAAGCACAGTCATTGCAGCACTGGAATTTAACCAGAAGTTGGATTTCATCACCGAAGGTCTGAGTTTCAAAGCACTGGCTTCATTCAAGAACTGGTCGAGTTCCGAGAACAAACGTGAAGGGAAGTGGAACAAATTCGCACTGACCGGATACGAAGACGATGGCAATGGTGGCTACACCTACACAACAAGCCGTATTGGAGACGAATATACGACAAACCTGACCGCAAAGAATACAAATTCCGGCGACCGCCGTTTCTATTTGGAAGGAATGGTCAATTACAGCCGTACATTCGGTGAACATGACGTCAATGCGATGCTAATCTATAGCCAGGACGAACTTGTAAACAACACACCGGGCGATGTAAAGAGTGGAACAATTGTAAATCGACTCCAAAATTAATCTTTTCTCCTACCTCCCATGTAATATCTTCATTGGCATAGCGTTGATAAACGGGACCATTGTAGGTTACATTCTGATTGACACCTGTTGTAAATCCTTTGCCGCCCAGGTCAATTTGAGACATGTAGATAAAACGGCTGCCATTAATCTGGTCGTTACCTACCAGACCCCACGAACCGCGTAGCTTCAATTTAGAAACAACGTTTTTCAAAGGTTTGAAGAAAGATTCTTCACTGATGTTATAACCTGCGGCAATGGAGGGGAACAGACCGAAACGGTGTCCTTTGGCAAAATTCTCCGATCCATTGTATCCTACGTTCACTTCAGCCATATACTTTCCGGCATAAGCGTAGGAGGCGCGTGCTGCAAGACCTTGTTTGCGTTGAGGCAATGAACCGATAAAGTTTAGACCTTACTTTTGATATCTTTCGCGAAAATCGTCGCGACATCTTCCAGGAGAAAGGGACCACTCCGACATATATGGGTACAGCTACCACTAAAGTATACGGCAACCTGGCAGCTATGCGCAATCAGGGATTTGAATTAGCAGCCAGCTATAACAAGCAGTTCAACAAAAACTGGTTCGTCAGCTTCAAAGGAACTTTCACATATGCGCATAATGAAATCACCCAATATGATGAATCACCGAAATATCCATGGCAGTCAAAAATCGGAGTCAGTGCCAATAAGAATGCCATTTATATTGCCGACGGACTCTTCATTGATGCAGCAGATATTGCCAACCACCAACAACAATTGGGAGCGGCAGTGATTCCAGGAGATATCAAATATATCAATATTTCAAGAGACTGGTACGGATATGATGATAACCTGACAGATACAGACGACTGGGTATGGGCAAAACATCCCGGCGTACCGGAGATTGTATATGGCTTCGGTCCCTCTATTAAATGGAAGAATCTGGATTTCTCCTTCTTCTTCCAGGGAATAGCCAGAACCTCCTTCATGGTAAAAGATTTCCATCCCTTTGGTGACAGTATGCTGCGCAACGTACTTTCATGGGTGGCAGACGAACGCTGGAGTCCCGACAATCAAAACACCAATGCGACTTACCCGCGCTTGTCACGCAAAACCAATAACAATAACAACAAGTTGTCCAGCTATTGGGAGCGTAACGGTGCCTTCCTGAAATTAAAGAATGCTGAGATCGGATATACCTATAAGAATATGCGTTTATACATCAGCGGTTCTAATCTGATGACCTTTGCTCCGTTCGATCTGTGGGATCCTGAACAGGGTGGTGGCAGTGGTCTTTCATATCCGACCCAGCGCGTATTCAACATTGGATTCCAAATGACTATTAACAACAAATAATACCTTAAAGATATGAAAAAGAATACACTATATCTATTTATCCTCTTATTGATTACAGGGCTGAATACTTCCTGTAACTATCTGGATATCGTTCCCGACGAAACAGCCACGGAAAAGGATGCCTTTGCCAATCCCCGTGCTGCACTGCGATATTTATATTCCTGCTACGGATATCTGCCTCAGTCAAACATGGTTCAGTCATGTATGGACTTTACCGGTGACGAAACGATCAGCCCGTTTGCCGAAAGTTACGTAAAATTCGCTGAAGGTTCTTATGACTCAAGCAATACAATTATCAGTTATTGGAATACACTGTTTCAGGGAATACGTCAATGCTATTTGTTGAAAGAAAATATCCACTCCGTTCCTAAGATCAGCCAGGAGGAAGTCGATCTTTACACGGCAGAAGCCGACTTCCTGATCGCCTATTTCCACCTCCTTCTGATCAAATGCTACGGACCGAGTATTTTGGTGAAAGAACTTCCGGCACTTGACACTCCCGCGAATAATATGCTCGGACGTCGTCCGTACGATGAATGTATCGACTGGGTTGCCGACTTACTTGACGATGCAGCCACCAGACTTCCTGCCACACGCAATAGCTCGGATTATGGACGTGCCACAAGTGTCATTGCCAAAAGCTTAAAAGCACGTATGTTGCTTTATGCCGCTTCACCATTATTCAACGGAAATCCTGACTATGCAGACTTTAAGAACCCAGACGGCGAACAACTCATGCCAACCACTTATTCGGAAGAAAAATACAAACGTGCAGCAGATGCAACATGGGATGCTATTCAGGCTGCATTAGGAGCCGGTCACGAGCTCTATAAAGCCAATACTACAAGTAATGCTTATCCGGAACCGACCAACCTGACAGAACGCACACTTCGTATGACCTTTATGGATAGCGAGAATTTCAAAGAAGTCATCTTCCCCGAAACCCGTAAAGCAGGTGCTTATGGTATCCAACGCAAATCCATACCTTTCTTCCCCCGTGGTTCGTGGAATGGTATAGCCCCCACTATTACCATGCTCGACCGCTTCTACACAGTCAATGGATTACCGATTGATGAAGACCCGGCATTCAATACAAACAACAAACTGGATATCGTAACCATCCCTGAAGGCACTACCTATGCCGAACCGGGAAAAAGAACATTATACATGAACATGAACCGCGAACCCCGATTCTATGCGTGGATTGCTTTTGAGAACGGTTATTATGAATGTCGTACAGACGATAAAAGATATGCTTATCACAAATTCTGGGGTGCTGAGCGTTCTGAAGGAGACAAGTGGTTGACCGGATTTCTGGCAACAGAAAACTGCGGTGTCAGAGCCGATGATGGAAAGATTGTCACTGCGGCACGATCTCAAAACTACTCCAAAACAGGATACCTGAACAAAAAAGGTGTACACCCAGGGATACAGGCTACCGTTGGTACCCCCGGACCAACGGTAGAATATCCGTGGCCTGTGATACGTCTTGCCGAACTTTACCTGAACTATGCCGAAGCCTGTGTAGGATACGGTAAAGAAGGCTATCCCGAAAAAGGAATGGCTTATCTGGACAAAGTACGCGAACGCGCCGGACTCAAATCAGTACTGGAAAGCTGGGCAAATGCCAAAGTTCCTTTGACAAGCTATGACAGTCAATGCGGTCCCGACGGCAGAGTGATGAAAATCGTCAGACAAGAACGCATGATCGAGCTTTATCAGGAAAATCACAACTTTTGGGATATCCGCCGCTGGAAGATGGCAGATACTTACTTCAATGTCAAAGTACGTGGTCTGAACATTCTTGCCGAGACACTGGAAGACTTTGCCAAGATTGTGGAGATACAGGACAAGCGCACATTCGACGCCCCCCGCCAGTATCTGATGCCTATTCCGGCAGGTGAAGTAAGCAAGAACCCGAACATGGTGCAGAATCCGGGCTACTAATCAATGACGAATAACAATTATTAAAAACAATCTGATTATGAAAAAGATACTTATGACGATATGTCTTATCGGAGGATTAGCCATGCTCTGGTCTTGCAGCGATGACAAAGATTCCTATCCGGTACCCAGCGACATCGAAAATCTGAAAGCGACTCCCGCTCCGGGACAGATTACCCTAAGCTGGACCAACCCTGCCGATGAAAACTTATATTATGTACAGATAGAATATACCATCGGAGCCACAGGAAAGTCATACAGAAAACAAGTCAGTCAATATGCCAATGAATTGGTAATAG
>ERZ1673700.3332-NODE-3332-length-11049-cov-4.525377_pt1 | contig 11049 bp, 12 predicted proteins | sample MGYA00580230_ERZ1673700 | MGnify/ENA primary metagenome ERZ1673700 (study PRJEB41218, sample SAMN15661782) | gut metagenome | host: Homo sapiens | place: Canada: London | collected 2015-08-20/2019-03-30 | study: EMG produced TPA metagenomics assembly of...
ATATATTAAAAGTCGCATTAATTTGCGACTTTTACATTGTTTTTATTTTTAATCTACTCTATATTTTATATTTTCCAGCTTCATTTGATCTTTAATATATTTTATAGATGCATAAGTAAAAATGGTTTTATCGGTGTCAATCGTTTTTTATTTTATTTCTTTTGCCACAATATAAAAATTCATTTTTTCGTGTTCTGTTTCAATATATTTGTTTTTTCCCTCTTTTCCTATGTCAGTAGAATAAATTATATTGTCAAAATTTATATATTGAATTTCATAATTTGTAATTTCCTCAAAATACATTATAAAATCTATGTTGTTATATTTAATTTCTAATTCAGCATATTTTCTCCTAACTATTATGGATTTTTTATTTTAATTTTTTCAATATATCTTCTAATTGTTTCATTCCCTCTATCAAATCATCATAGTTTGCATTTGATTTTAATTTAAATCTAGCTAAATATAATGATTTCAATCCTTTTCTATTATAGTAACTTTGAGGTTGTAACTTTGTACTTATTTCTTTTATTTCCTTTTCTAATTGTTTTCTTAATTTCTCATTATATTGTACATTTTCTTTAAGATACGCCCTAATCCTTAAATCATTCACTGTAGCACTTAAATATATTTTATCAATATATCCATTATACCTTTTTGGTGGATTTATTTTGTACCAATCTAGATACCATCCATTTTGATTAATATACATTTTTAGATTACTATTAGTAATTTTTTTATTATATTCACTTGCAAATTTATAATATAATTCTTTATGATTTTCCCAATCACATAGTTTGAAACTTTTTATATTATTACAATTATTCTCTATTCTTTCTAAATATTTTTTATAATCCATATAAATATTATTGTCTATATCTTCATTTAATATTTCATTTAACATATCCTCTCTTTTTATATGAATAGTCCCTGGATTTATACTATATAATTCATCATATGGTTTATAATAACCAGTTATAATTCTATCATCTGGTAATTTAGTTATTTTCTTTATTTTTTCTTTATAATCTTTTAATTGATCCTTTCTCTCTGAAGTAAATTTTTTATCTTCTATTATAATCGCATATTCTAGCTTTCTATTGTCCTTATTTAATAACTCTATGTATACGTCAATCTTCTTATATTGTCTATGTGGTTTTATTATATAATCTTCTATATTTAATTCTTTTTGCTTAACTATATAATTTAAGAATTTTCTAGCCACATTATATAATTTTGTATTTTCTTTAAAATTAATCCAATTAATTAACCAACATAAATAAGCATCTTGTGATAATTCTCTAGTAGCAAAATCAAATAAATTATTTGTATTTGTTTCATTACTCATATTTTTCTCTCCTAAATATTTTTTCTTATCTAAAGTATATCAAATACTGACAAGTTTTTACACATTTCGTATAAATTTAATCTAAAATCCAATAACTCTTCTTTCTTTTTCCACTGGTTTACTTATTTGAAGGTCTACTAATGTATTTTGAATATCCTGTTTTGTTATCATATTAATATTTTTAGAATCTGTCCTAACTACTCTATCAGCTTGTTCGAACTTTATCTTTTCAAAAATATTTCTAACATATCTACCATTTCCAAAACTTTTTCCATGTCTTGCTTCTTCAAAATGTTGTAGTAAAATTTCATTACATCCTTTAGATAACCTATACTTTTCTTTTCTGCATAATCCATTGAATATTTCTAATAATTCTTCTGATGTATAATCTGGGAAATTAATAGTGAACTGTATTCTACTTTCAAAACCTGGATTTCGCTTAATTAATTCTTTCATTTCTTCTGTATATCCTGCTAATATAATGCAAATTTCATCTCTATGGTCTTCCATCTCCTTAATTAAAGTAGCAATTGCCTCATCTTCAAAACTGCCTGATCTATCTGAAACTAAACTATAAGCTTCATCTATAAATAGAACTCCTCCCATAGCTTTTGCAACAATATTATGCACTTGTGAAGCTGTCCAACCAACATATTTAGCAACTAAATCCCTTCCATGTACTTCTACAAATTCACCATTTCCAGGTAAAATTTTTTCTCCTTCAAACAATTTTCCTATAACTCTTGCAACACTTGTCTTACCTGTTCCAGGATTTCCATTAAAACACATATGTAAAGTTGGCATTTTCCCTCTAGATTTATTCAATTTAACATAATTTAATATCTTATTTACTTCGCTTTTTATTCCATCAAGACCTATAAGTTCTTCTAAATCGTCTTTTGCAGTTTGCTTTTTAATCTTTTTTGTTCTTCTTCTAACAGGTTTTGTTTTTGAATTTCCACTTTTCTTTCTTAGCATTTCGCAATTAACACGATCAATCTCATTTGCTTTACACTCTACAATTAATTGTAAAATATTATTTTTTAATTGCCAAAAAGGCTGATCTGCAAAATCTTGTAAATCCTGCCTTTTATACTTTATTTTGTTTGTATCTAGCATTTTTCTGCAATACATTAATTTATCATCTAAAGAAATTTTTTCTATTGTCATCTTCCAAGTTGCAATATTTCCTAATTCAGCATCCATTTGTCCTTCGCAAAAATCAGTATCTTCAAATACAAACAATTTATTTTGATATTTTTGTATTAATTTTTCTATATTTGGCATTTGTCTTTCAAAATCTACGTAACCTAATCTATTTTTACTAATAACTATAATACTATCTTGCTCATTTAATTCTACTTCAAATGGACCTTTTACTCTTTGATTTCTCTTTTGGTTTTTGGGTTCTCCTAGATAATAAATTTTATCGTTTGGGATAATATTATTTTTTACAAATAATTTAGCACATACCCTTAAATAATCAGTTAATAAATTATAAGAAGAATTATTTCTAATGATTATATTATAATTTCCAAACTGCATTTCATTGTCTTGTCTTAATTTAGCATACATTACCATATTTTTTAGGACTTCTTTATTCTGTATTACACCAAATAAATTATCTAGTTCATCAATAATTTTTTCATCTTCTGCATCTAAGACATATTCCTTTAACATAAAAATTCCTCCTTATTACATCTTATAAAATTATAATTTGTAATAAGGAGGCTTTCAATATGCCCGGTCATGTATTGTATTGTTGTTCTGTTTTATACTTTATGAAGTACCTAAGCTGATAGTCTATCAAATTTATTTATTATATCTTTTATCCGCATCCTTTATAATTTCTCTTAACTTATTTACAAGACTTTCTGGCTTTTTAACATCAACTAAATCTATATTTCTCATTGCCCATACCCTAAATCCTAAAGGATTTGCTCTTAATTTCATATTAAAGTGATGATTATCTATTGGTCTAACAGTAACATTTTCTCCAAATTTTTCCATTACATCTTCTAATATATAATAATGACATTCTGCTTCTATTTCTACTTCGTCACCACTAAACACTTCTACTGATGTATTAGCATATTCTTGTATATCTTTATCTGACTTTTTAATAGTAATTTTGTCTGGCAACTCTTTTAGATTTTTTATCCTGTCCAATCTATAATGGAAAAATTCAGTGTTACCCTCTTTAATTGCCAGCATATAAAACTGTTGTTTATCGTAGATAATTGCATATGGAGAAACAGTTGGTTCACTTACAATTTTCTTTTCTATTATGTCACCTACTATACAGAATTTCCAATATTCAAATTTTACTTTGTTTTTGTTCATTATACTGTTTGATATATCTTCTATATTCTTAATTACTTCTGCATTTGTTGTTCTTCCCTTCGGCGAAAACACTTTATAATTTTTTATTTTTTCATTTTCATAAACATTTTGTAGCTTTTTGCATTTTTTAATAATTCCCTTTGCTAAATTTTTTTCTACAAATGAAGAATAACTGAACGTATCTATTATCGCCCTAATTTCTCCTGGCTCAAAGTCAGTCTCTGGATCATTTGTAATATAGTAGCCTTGCTTATTTTCATTATATGTACTTATATCATATCCAAATTTTTCTTTTAATAGATTGATATTCCTTCTAATTGTTCTTGGATCTATTGCTTGTCCATATTCGCCTTGTATTTTTTCTTGTAATTGTGATATTAATAGAATATGGTCTGCATCCGTGTATTTTTTTAGCACGTTTAGTATATAAAGTATATTACCATTTTTCTCGTATAGTTCCATATTGTTTCTCCTTAACTTTTATTTTTGTAATCTATATATATGCTTCATCTTATGCCTAAAATCATATGTGTTCTCGGTTAATTAATAAAAGTATATCATTACATTATTAAATATTCAATTGTCTTTTTTATTACTTTGGCCAAGTTTTCAATATTAATAAAAGGCTCTGGAATAAACCAAAGCCTTAATTTATTACTCATTTTAACAACTCTTCTAAATTGTCCTTCATAATCCACATTATGTAAAAGATATTTTTAACTATTTTTTATATCTATCTTAACAAGTAAATTTCCTCTATTTAAATTTTCATCTTCATTTCCTTCACTATATACTAGTATTGCTTTTCCTTCTTTTATTTCTTTTGGTATTTTAACTTTTATTTTTACTTTTTTATTTTTTAGCTTATTTTCATTTTTATCAAAAAATTCACGTTTAATCTTAATATCTTTTTCGCATCCGTTTTTTACTTCTTCCTTAGTAATTTTACAGGTCTCCTCTATATCTAATGCACCAGCCTTATATTCTTGATTTAATATATCATAGAAATCTTTAAAAAAATCTTCCAAATTCTCCAAATGTATATCTTTAAAAAGATTATCTGCACAGCTTTCATTATATTTTATATGTTCGTATTTTTTTACTCCTAAATCTTTTTCTATGTCTCTTATAAACTTTTCTTTATCTATTTTCATAACTCTAACTCCCTCGTACAATAGGTAGTTTTATAAGTTTTATTAAATTTTATAAACCTATTTAACCTTTAATAAATATATAATTGTGTTTCTTTATTATTTTTACTATAAATGGCATTGTAAGGTCTTCTTCTATTTCTACTATTTTAATGTCATCTACATTAAGGAAATTTTCTGGTATTACACCTAATCCTGATGGATTAGAGTTCGTTGAGATAACCCTTCCTTCTTTTGTTAATGCAACAATATATAACACATCTGTAATTATCTTTTTATATGAGCAATTATTATTATATAAATAATAGTCTAACTTCGTCCATTCTTCTTTATTTCTATTTATTGGTATTATTTGATTTTTATTTGTAAAAGCATATATATTTAATCCATTAAGGAAATAAATATTATTTATTTCTCCTTCTATTAGTTCTCCATTTTCAAATAGATAACCATTCTTTAACAATACATAAACATTATTATAGTAATCTGTTTCTATCTGTTTTACCTCTTCTATATCAATTCCTTTTAAGCCATTTGTATTATTTTTTATATATTTTAATCTCTCATTTTCATCTTCTATTAAATAAATTTTATTTGATACTTTATCTATTGTTTCTCCATTTAAGGAATATTACTCATTCATTTTAGTCTCTTTGTTTAAATTTTTTATATTTTATATCCTTTCAAATATTGCTGTTCACAATATTATTTAATACTTTTAGAACTATAATATATAATCTGCTTATTACAATATAAATAATTTATTTATTAAGCATCTTTATGGCATTCACAAATTTTATTTCTCTATCTTCTCTTAATTTGTCATTAATATTATTATAATGTTGACTATATAATGCATTTAAAAAATCTTCATAATATTTATAAAATAAATCGTTTTTTAAACTAATATTATTTTCATATTTTTTAAAGAATTCATATAAATTATCATAAGTAACAATTCTATAGATTTTTTTTATTTTTTCGTAATTTTCTTCTAGATTTTCAATCTCATTTTCTATTTGTGACAAATTATAATTTGGAATAAATATTATTCCATATATATTTCTTTTTTCCTCATTTTCATCATCATTCTTATACTTTCCTTTGTGTACATCGTCTATATATTTAGATAATTGTGTTGTTTTATTTTCCTTATCTACATGATGCAACTTTGCCTTAATTTTATTTTCAATTATAATTACATTTTTAGAACTTTGTGCAAGCATATCCATTCTTCCGCTTCCTGATTTTGATTCTTTGGATAATGAATAATCATCTATAGGAATTTTTTTAATTCCTTGTTGTTTCATAAAATCCATCACAAACAATTCAAACATAGAATGCTCATTTATTTTTCTCGTAAACCAATAATAAAGCATATTAGTATAAATTTGTTCTTCGTTTTCCTTTTGACACATATGCAAAAAATTTACACTATTCTTCTTAGAATATCTTTCTATATTTACTTTTTCAGTTGTATCTTCTGCTTCCAAATTATCATTTTCCAATAATTGTTTTATGCTTTCATAATTATTTTTTTCTGCGTTTTCGCTAATTATAGCATACATCTTTTGACTTGGTAATTGTCGTATTTTTGTCTTTACTATATCATTTAAAATAATATACTTCTCTGGATTATTTAAAACTTTTGGATTATTTTCTTCAGCATAAGAATGGTTACATATAAATATATCTTTTTTAACCCTTAATATTTTCTTTACTTTATAAGATATATATATTGCTTTGCTATCTCCTTTATTGTACTGCATTATGTCGTATAATTTTTGGTTTCCATATCTTATATCTTTTTCATCAATAATTTCTTTCTGGAGTTGATTTATTTTTTCATCTCCATGTTCCTTTTCTAAATCAATTTGATTGATTATTTCATCATCTCTATCTATTTCAGCCATAGCTAACACTTTTACTCTATCATTTTCAATCCCTGTAGTTAGAATAATGTAATTTATTTTTTTATAATGACCTTTTCCCATTCCACCATAAGCAGGTATATAAATATATTCCTCTCCATTGTCTGTTTTAAAAAAATTTATAATCTCATGTCCTATATTTTCATTATTAAAATCACCTACATACATTTTTATTATTAATATTTCTTCTCCTATTTCACTCATAAAACTTTTACTTCCTTTTTTATTATTTTCTTTATAATCATTATAAACTTATATACATTCTATTTGTTATAATTATTATCTAACAATATCTCCTTAAATTTCATCCATATTTTTACCATTGCATATGTATCTAATCGGCAATATACCAATAATCCATGTCTAATTTCTTCTTGCTTTTCTTTTGATTTTCCTTTTAGACTTAAGAAAGCTTCGGATGCTTCTCCACCATTATGTACTACTGGTAAATTATGATAATCAAGTTCTGGGTCATCAGGATACAATGCTGGTAACACATATTTAATTGAAGCAGAACCTTGCATTTTTTTTGTATAATACTTTCTTTGTTTAAATGGTACTAGAAAATCTACCATATTGCTATTTATTCTTTCTAGTTCATCTTTCAACTCTGGATACATTTCTGCAATTTCTCTATTTCTAGCTGGTTCAAAAGCTTTATTATAAATAATAACACTTCCATTATCTGGTATATCTTTTATTAGCTGTTCCGCAAAATGCCTAATGAACTCTTTATCATCTATCTCTGCTAGAAATTCTTTATGCTCTAATGGTGCTCCTTCATTTTTAATAATATGTAACGAATACTGAAATGGCAATTGTTGATATGGCTTAGTTCCATCTATTTCAGGAATTGCTACTTGATATGTTTCATAGTCTAAAAAATATAGTGGATACGTCAAAGTTTTCATTATATCTTTGATTGCTTCTTTATCTATTTTTGGTGATAAATTATTTAATTCAAAATCTATTTGCTCCAAATATTTTGGATTTAAATTTTCATTTTGAAGGTCATCAAAGGAAATTTTTCCATCATAATATTTTTCGAACTTCTTGTCCAAATGCATTCCACCTTTAATATCAAATACATTAGGCTTAGGTAAATTTTTTGTGCAGTATTCCCAAAATTCGCATTCATAAGGTTTAAAGCATTTCATTCCTATATCATCTTTCGGTTCATTTTCTTTGTGTTCTTCCATATATTTATTCAATTCTGAAATATTGTTTTTTATTTCTTGTAGTTTTGACTTAGCAATTTCAGTTACGTCTTCAATATTAAATAATTTATTTAATTCTAGTTCTCCTCGCTTTACATATTTATTATTAATATATACTATGCTTGCTTTCTTTATATTAAAACCCAAACTATTTAATATATAATATTGATAAGAAACATCGTCTAAATAAATATCACTAATTTCTGTAGAACTTTTAACTTCATAGATTTCTACGCCATCTAAATCATTCTTTAATATATCAACACTACAAAAATTATTGTCATAATTAAATGAAGCTTCTGTTATAATGTTCGGCTTATTAGCTAATAATTTTTTGGTTTGCTCAATCATAATGTTAAGTTTTTCATTAAAATCTATATTTTCATATTTTCCAAATAAACTTTTTGCAAGTTGTCCAACTGCTGTTCCATTTTCTAATACAGTATCCCTTGCTTTTTGTATTGCACATTCAGGTTTATATTTTTTTAGCCAAATTATCTTTTTACATTGTACTGCCTTGCAATATCTTGACTTTGATAAATATATATTATTCATGGTATTTTAGTTTTTCCTCCGAATTTTTGATATTTTCTTAATATTTTATATCATTTGTTTTGTGATAATGTAAGTGGGTTGGTCACAAGATGCTTAGGGTTTTATGGTGATAATTTTTAAATACAACAGTATTTTCTATTCAAACTCATAATACTTCATTTCTATTTGCATACCTTTTCCAAATAAATCTATGTTATTTTTATAAAAATCATATAAATCTTTTTTGTATTCTACTCTATTTTCATTTATATCTTCGCTTAATTTGATTATATTAGGTTTATGCTCATCATTTGTATAACCCTCTCCAGAAAGCACATAAATTTTAGCATCTTTATATTCCTCTGTATTAAAATATTTTAAATCTATCTTTTCATCAACTTTAGTTTGAACATATGCTTGTTTATGAGTATCTTTTTCTACTAATATGTATTCAAATAATTTTGTTGTTTTTTTCCAAGATGAAATATATAAATAATAATTTAATTTGGCTTGTAAATATAAGCACACTAATTCTTCCAGCATATGAGTAGATAATGTGCTAATATAATTATCATGATTAATTGTTATTTTTTCAATATTGTAGTTTTGGTTTTCTTTTTCATTTATTAACAAATTTGATAAACTTATTTTATTTTCATCATTGGTTACAGTTATTGTATGTTCTCTTCTTTCCATGAACCATCCAACAATATTACTTGGCACATCATCTTCTCTTCCTAATTTATACCAATAAATTTTTCTTAACCAACTAGCCTCTTTTGCAAAAATCCATGTTACTTCATATTCCGCCAATATTGGATAATCGTCCATTACTCTTCCTACATAATATATATTTTCTTTAGATCTTGTAAAGCATATATCTCCTTTTGACATTTCGAATATATTATTGCTTGCATTCACAACCCCCATTCTGCTATCTGGTTTTTTATTGGTATCAATTTGTTTATCTTTATTTATATATGTTTTTAATGCTAATTTTTGATATTCCTCTTTCATTTTTTCAGCTAAATTACTACTAATATTATTACTTTTTAACTCTTTTTGATATTCTTTTTTAATGTTTAATTCATTAGTATTAACTGGCCAACCTATTGCAATATATCCTTTTCCCTCTTTTTCATTTTCACTTGGTAAGCATTTCTTTTGTATAATTTCCATATCTTCTAACTTCTTCGTGCCTATTTTTATATTTATTCTCCATACTTTTGTTTCATTTTCTTTCATAATTAATCTCCTTGTTTAGTTTGTTATATTTTATATTAAGTTGTTTTTATTAGCAATAGAAATGTGGTGATGTTATTTGTTGTTTCATTTTTTAAGTAACTTACCTTCGGGTTATGAGGGTTACATAACATATTTCATGGGTAGTATTGAATTGTATTGTATTGCTGTAATTTCAACGCTTTCAAAGATTTTTATTTTGTGTTGAATTTTGTTAAAATTGGGGTAGTTTTGAAAAATTGCTCCCCAATTTCTCCCCAATTTTTTATGGGATATTTTGTAAATTTTTTAAAATAATATTTGTAATTTTAGGAGGAAATTTTTATGGAATTAAATAATAATACAATTCAAGATTTAATGAAAAACTGGATAATTTTTAGAGATGAAAGTTTGTCTCAACTTACCAAAGAAGATAAAGAACATTTAATTAATTTTGATAAATATGCTGAAAACATTTTAAGAAATGTTTCACCTAGTAATAAAAAATATGTTGAAAAACAATTAGATAAGCTTGATGAAAATTATCTTGATTATATTGCTTATTGGAATGATAAATATTATAGAGCTGGTTTTGGTGATTGCTTAAATTTGGTTATTATGAGTTTAGGAGGTAATAATATTGCAACTAAATAAATATGGTAAATTAGCTAAAAGGTATTTAGAAGAATATAAACCTTTTAAATTTCAAAATTTAATTATGGATGGATCTATTATGGATTATTTATATGATTTTCAAAATCATTTGAATGGTTATGCTAATTTGGTTGAATTTGAACTTAAGAAAAAGTATCCTATGACTTCTGATAGAAATAGCTTTTGGAAAAAGGTTAAATATATTAATATGATTCAGGATATGGTGGATGAATTTGTGAAGGAAGAAATTAAGTTGGTATAGAAAAAAGCCCTACTGGGGCTTTTTTCCAGTTGTAGATATAGTATATGCTAAAAAAATCAATATAATTATATATAGTACTATATTTACACCAAAATTAATTATATTTGGGATCTTCACGCAAATAAATCCTAAAATTCCTGCTATTACAAAACACAATATCCCTGCCATAATATTGTTTACTGTAAATCTTCTTTCATTCTTTTTATCTTTAGTAAATGGCATTATTATTCCTACCAAAATAAATATCCATGACCCAGCTAGAAATTTTGCAATATTTTTTCCTCTATTTGTTTCCTTTTGAAAAATATTGTTTATATAATTATTACTTTGCTTATTCATATCATTTAATATACTATTATATTCCTCTTCTATTCTTTTATCTTTTTTT
>ERZ1673700.3340-NODE-3340-length-11032-cov-4.189032_pt1 | contig 11032 bp, 6 predicted proteins | sample MGYA00580230_ERZ1673700 | MGnify/ENA primary metagenome ERZ1673700 (study PRJEB41218, sample SAMN15661782) | gut metagenome | host: Homo sapiens | place: Canada: London | collected 2015-08-20/2019-03-30 | study: EMG produced TPA metagenomics assembly of...
ACAATTATTCCAAGGAAGTACAGTCCTCCCATGACAAGTCCGCCATGCTTCGGGAAAAATGCACTAACAAAGAATGCATAAATTGGCAATTTTGCCGAACAGCTCATAAACGGTGTGAGGAGTATAGTCATTCGACGGTCTCTCTCACTTGGCAGTGTACGTGTAGCCATGACAGCTGGCACCGTACATCCGAAGCCTATGAGCATTGGTACTATGCTTCGTCCTGAAAGTCCTATCTTACGAAGGAGCTTGTCCATGAAGAATGCAACCCTCGCTATGTATCCGCTGTCCTCCATGAGGGATAAGAAAAAGAACAGTGTCACGATAATCGGCAAAAAGCTTAATACGCTTCCGACACCCTGAAAGATGCCGTCTATTACCAGTCCGTGCAGCACCTCATTCACGCCTGCCGCTGTGAGTGCCTTATCCGTAAGCGCGGTCAGTGCTCCTATGCCCTGCTCCAAAAGCCACTGAAGGCCTGCTCCGATTACGTTGAAGGTGAGATAAAATACAGCAAGCATTATCACTATAAAGCACGGTATTGCCGTGTATTTGCCTGTAAGAACACGGTCGATGCGCTCACTTCTGATACGCTCCCTGCTCTCCTTCGGTTTTACCACGGTGCTCTCGCATATTTTCTCAATAAATGTAAAGCGCATATCCGCAATTGCAGCGCTTCTGTCAAGGCCTCGCTCCTTCTCCATCTGGACAATCAGATGCTCTATTGCCTCTTTTTCATTCTCATCAAGATGAAGCTGCTCTAATATAAGTGCATCTCCCTCGATAATTTTGGTTGCCGCAAAGCGAATCGGAACTCCGGCGAGCTTTGCATGATCCTCAATCAGGTGACTGACCGCGTGTATACATCTGTGCACGGCACCGCCAAAATCATTCTCATCACAGAAATCCTGTCTGCCCGGGCGCTCCTGATACTTTGCAATGTGTATCGCATGGCGCACCAGCTCATCAACACCCTGATTCTTTGCGGCAGAAATCGGTACAACAGGCACTCCTAACAGTCCCTCGATTTTATTTACATCGATTGAGCCTGAGTTTGCCGTCACCTCATCCATCATATTTAGAGCGATAACCATCGGTATATCCATCTCAAGAAGCTGCATGGTCAGATACAGGTTTCTCTCGATATTTGTCGCATCTACGATATTTATTATGGCCTTTGGCTTGTTATCGAGCACAAAGTTTCTCGACACAATCTCCTCATTCGTATATGGGCTCATTGAGTAAATTCCGGGCAGGTCAGTGATTGATGTATCCGGATGTCCTTTGATTGCGCCATCCTTTCTGTCCACCGTCACTCCCGGGAAATTGCCCACATGCTGGTTTGAGCCTGTAAGCTGGTTGAAAAGTGTTGTCTTGCCGCAGTTTTGGTTTCCCACAAGTGCGTATGTGAGCTTCTCACCATCCGGAAGGGGATTGCCACTGCCCTTCACATGGTATTTGCCCTCCTCACCAAGTCCGGGATGGGCTGTGTTGCTTATCTTTTTAGGGCCCTCATGCTTTCTTGAACGGCTGTCAATTAATTCTACCTCAATCTGTGCTGCATCATCAAGCCTCAATGTGAGCTCATAGCCGTGCACCTGAAGCTCCATCGGGTCTCCCATCGGTGCAAATTTGATTACTGTCACTTCGGCCTTTGGGATTACTCCCATATCCAGGAAATGCTGGCGCAGTGCGCCCTCACCGCCTACTGTAAGTATTCTGGCACTCTGTCCTATGCCAAGTTCTTTTAGTGTCATTTTATCGCTTCCTAGTGTATTTATTGATAATTTTTCTCAACTTATCACAAATATCTTACCACAAAGCGTGTGCCACTGCATTCATTTTTTTCATTTAATACATCTTTTTTACAATCCTCCACAAGGATATATCCATTGTCATGACGCACAATTGCTTCCGCGAGCGAAAGTCCTATGCCGATGCTGTCTGCCGGCTGTCCGCTGCCGCTGTAAAAACGCGTAAAAATATGCTTTTTGTCCTCATCACTTATGGCTTCTCCATCGTTTTGCACTGTTATCTCTGCATACATCTCATACCTGTAAAAGCCTATCCTTACCTCACTCTCTGCATGTTCCACTGCATTTTTTACTATGTTTGTAATGGCCTCACACTGCCAGTATGCATCAGCATGTATACAGGCATCCTTATCAGAGCCTTCATCTATAGACAGCCTTATGTCTCTCAAATCGCAAAGTGCCATCACATTGTCAGCTGCCTCAGACACAATTTCAGACAGCAGCGTATCCTTCTCATCAAACTCCACAACATCCGCTTCAAGCTTTGAAAGCTTTAAGATAGCCTGCACCATATGCGATATATTGTCCACATCGCGCTTTGCCCTGCGCATTATCCTGTTTCTGTTTTCAGATGCCATATCAGGATTTCCTTCCAGATTTTCCAGATTTATCGAAAGTGATGTGAGCGGTGTCTTAAGCTGATGCGATATGTCAGAAAGCGCATCCTTTAGCAAAAGCTTGTCTGCCTTTGCATTTTCCGCAGACTCCCTTAAATAGATTGCTGTCTTGTAAAGCTCTCCCTTTAGTATAGAAATCTCCCCCTCTGTGCTATCTGCCATAACAAGTCTGTAGTCTCCCTGATTTATGCGGCGCAGATAATCCGCAGCCTGTCTGACCTGTCTTTTAAAGCTAAATCTTATAAGCACAATGTAAAGGCAAAAGCCCCCTGCAAAAAGCACAACAAGAAATATGTCTAGCCAAAGCGCTCCTTTAAGCGCTTTTTCATTTGACAAAACCGCAGAATCCTTTTCCATATCAATGCCGTATTTTTTTAAGAGCGTCTCTGCGCTTTTTAAATTGGTATAATCGCTGTCGATGCTGCTGTCATTTAGAATCCCGGCTATACTGCCATCTGATACATCGGGATATTTTTCATGAATGAGTGCACATAGCTTAGCCACTGTGGCGTTATAGTTTTTCGTATATGCCCTGTACTGGAAAAAAACGGTAAAAGCCATAACCGTCACACATATACATGTATATATTATTGCAAAATACACAAAATGTTTTCTGTTCTCTAAATTATATTTTTTCTTTCTCATGCTTTCCCCCGGGAACTGTCTCTGTCGGCCGATACTGTTTAAAGAGTTTCATCTGAATCAACACGATACCCGATTCCCTTAACAGTCTTTATCACATCCTCACCAAGCTTTGCCCTGATGCGCTTCATATAGACAGTCACTGTATGGTCATAGACATCGTTGCCTGTCGCCTCCCAGATGCAGTCAAGCACGGCATTTCTGGACACAGCCTTGTCGTGATTGGTAAAAAGCAGATCAAGTATGCGGTTTTCAAGACTTGAAAGAGCAATCAACTGTCCATCCCTTCTTGCTTCCTTTTTGTCCAAATCATAGCTTATGCTTCCTGCGTGTATAACAGATGAGCTGTCATCACTTTTCCTTCGTAAAAATACGCGGTTTACCCTCGCCACAAGCTCTCTTACGGAAAAAGGCTTTGTGATGTAATCCTCCGCTCCAAGCTCGATTCCCTTTACTATATCGTTTTCCTCATCCCTTGCGGTAAGAAAAATCACCGGTGTTTTTTCTTTTTCCAGCCTTTCGCTGTAAAAATCAAAGCCGTTCCCATCCGGAAGCGACACATCAAGCAGCACAAGGCCGGGGTGCTCACTCAAAAGTGCCCCAGCCTCGTTTAAATTGCCTGCTATCAAAAGCTCATATTCAGGTTCTGTAAAGGTATCACACAGTCCCTCTGTTATTCCTTTGTTGTCCTCTATGAGAAGTATTTTTTTCATATCAACTCCCGCATTTCCTACAGATTTTCATTCTTGATCGTCTCAATAATGTTATTGTGTCTAAGCTTCGTCATTGATAGTTTCATGATAGCATAAATCAGCATTATTACAACCACTATACACAATATAATTGCTTTATACGGCGGCTCATAAATGATTGCGTCATCCATCCTGTTCATCATAACACATAAGAGATAGCTTATTAAAATACCAAGCGGTACTCCTATTACAAGCGCCTTCACAGATATAAACACACTCTCGAGTCTGACCATTCCCACAAACTGCTTATCTGTCATTCCAATGCTTCTTAATGTGGCAAACTCGCGACTTCTAAGCTCCATTCCGGTACTTAAGGTATTGATGATATTTGTGATTCCTATTAAGGCAATGACTACAATAAGTCCGTATGCAAATACTCCAAGCAGTGTAAAGAGTGACTTTTCATCGCGCATCTCCTTATCCAGATTGCTGACATAAAAACTAATCTGCGAATACTCAGGATTTTCCTCCGTCTCCTTTTCGAATGTATCCTGATATTCATCTGCATTTTCTGCAACCACATATGCTGAATATGATGCATATCCCGGTTTAATCTCATTACCGTTCTTACCATCACCCCATAGGCTTTCAAAGCCCTTTTGGTTCATAAACAAAAGCGTGTTGCTGTAGCCCTTATAACCTATTGGTACCTTGTCTGTGACACCTGCAATAGTTACATCCACAGTCTTTCTGACTCCGTTATTTATTGTTTCCTCGTCAACGTATCCACTGTTATCCTCTGTGCTGCTTTCAGTACCACCTTCCACGGCATTATCATCAGAAGGAGCATCATCATACACATTGTAGCCACACTCGATTGTATCTCCTGCTTTATATTTGTACAGCTCCATCTCTTTTTTGACGTATTTAGAGCTGTTCTCATTATACACATCAAATGTGCATTTATTCACAAGAATTGCTCCTGCAGCTGCATTTTTTATGCCTGCGTCAGACGCATACTTATCATACGATTTGTCATCCAAAACCGTGATTAAAAACATTTGCGAGACATCCTCACTGTCAGCATAAAGCTGCCTGCAATACTCTCCATACTCCTTTGTGTACTTAGGCTTACTGACATCGAAATCATAGCCTGCTCCAACCAGATAATCATCAACTCCTTCAATACCGCTCACAAGCTTAGTGAGCTTTTCGATATCAATGTCTTTTTTACATGACATATTTATTCCGATATTGTAATCTGTTGAAGCATATGACATCCCAACCATGCTAAAGGCCACAGACATGAAGTATGATATCACAATAAAGGTTACCGAGCAGATGACAATAGACGTCACTGTGGTTCTGTACTTTTTGTTGTTCCTCTTTATATTCTTATATGAGATAACACCTCCAATGCCCCAGATTCTGCCTATAATCGCCGGTGTCTTAAGCTTTGCTGACTTTATTTTAATCTCCTTTGTGTTTCTTATTGCTTCAAGCGGTGTGACCTTTGCAGCCCTTCTTGCACTGCCTGTTGCTGAGAAATAAATGGTTGCTATACTCAGTATCACAGCAAGAATAAGTGCAGGCAGTGATGTGTGAAAGCTCAAAGCAACGTTAAGCCAGCCTGCTGACAGCGCATTTACTACATTGACAAGTATAAGCGATGCTAAAATACCACTCATGGTACCCACAGGAATACCAATCACTCCAAGCATTGCTGCCTCTGTCTTAACGCTGCTTTTTATCTGGCGCCTCGTAGCACCAACGCTTGCAAGCATGCCATACTGCCTGATTTTTTCAGTGATTGATATGTTGAAGCTGTTTTTGATACAGTACACTGATGTCAGTATGATTATCAAAGCCACAACAGCAGCCACTGTAAACAGTGCTTTAAATGAACCGTCAATCGGAAAAACGCACTCATAGTTTATAAGGTATCCATTCATATATATATCATATTTTGCATTTTCCATCTCTTTAAGGAACCTGTCACTTTCCTCAGAAGACATTTCAACAGATGAATTATTTGCTTTCGCAAACAGCTTTTCATCCACACCAATTATATCTGCAGTCACAGCATCCTTGTTTCTTAAAGCCTTTTGAGTGTATCTGCTGTACACTGTGAGTGTAGTGTCAGCTTCGCTTGCCTCACTCTTTGTGCCGTTATCAATTGCTGCCAGTTCATCAGAGTATGTGACAAATGTATATCCGGCGGCACTATAGTCCTCCATTCCATAGCCCGGTCTTTCCATGATGCCTACCACCTTGTAGTGCTTTGTCACAGTATCGGTAAGTGTCTCTGCCTCATGCTCATATGCGCAGTTTTCCGATATGACACCTTCGGTGTTTGAATCATATCGCTTTCCGACATCCAGTGTTATCTCATCCCCCACCTTTATGTCGATTCGTCCGTTTGTCTTTAAGTGCCTTGGAATGACTATCTCATCCTCATTTTTTGCCATGCGCCCCTCTATCAGTTTAAAGCAGCCTCTCTCAAAGCCGGCCTCATCTGTTGCCATGACATATGCATACGGCTTATCCTCATTCTTGCAGCCGTCTAGCTTTGCAAAGCCCATTCCCATTGTCTCAAATGTGCTTTCAATATTTCTGTTGTTTTTAAACTCCGAAAGCTCAGACATTTTCACATTCGAAAATTTCACATGAAAGTCGCCGTCCTTTTGCTTCTGGTATTCGATCATACTGTACTGAAAGCTTGACACAAGTGTGACAAGCGCCGACAAAAGCGCTGTTGCAAGAATTATTCCGACTATCGTGACAATAGTTCTTTTCCTGTTGAGCTTTAAGTTTTTTAATGTGAGTGTCTTCATCAAATTCATCTGATTTTACCATCCTCTATCATTATTGTGCGGTCAGCCGCTTTTGCAAGCTCCATATTGTGTGTAATCATAATGATTGTCTGGTTGAGCTCACGGTTTGAGGTCTTTAAGAGATGCATAATCTCGTTGCTGGCCTTGGTATCCAAGTTTCCGGTCGGCTCATCCGCGAGCACTATAGATGGTCTCGTAATCAGGGCTCTTCCTATAGATGTGCGCTGCTGCTGGCCTCCTGAAAGCTCATTTGGCAGATGAGTGCGTCTCTCTGTAAGTCCAAGGCGCAAAAGCATGTCATCCATCTGTGCTTTTTCTACCTTTCTTCCATCAAGTTCCATCGGAATTGCCATGTTTTCCTCCACATTTAATATAGGTATCAGATTATAAAACTGATAAATGATGCCTACCTGTCTTCTTCTGAATATGGCAAGCTCATCATCATTCATTGCAAAAATATCAGTGCCGTTTATATACACCTTTCCGCTTGTTGGCCTGTCAACACCTCCGAGCAGATGAAGCAGTGTGGATTTTCCGGAGCCGCTCGCCCCGACTATTGCCACAAACTCTCCCTTTTCCACGCTCAATGACACATCGTCCAAAGCCTTGACCTGATTTTCTCCGGCTCCGTATATTTTTGATAAGTGTTCTACTCTAAGCAGTTCCATTTAATTCTCCTTTTCTTCTCTATGCATTTTTGAGTGCTGTGCGGTCTGCCATCTAAAGTGCAGCCGCCCCGCGATACAAGTGTATAATACATTATGTAAAGTTACAGGTAGGTTACTTTTAAAAAATATTACAGTATAATATAAAAACTCCGGTCAGAACAAAAAATTTTCTGTGCCGGAGCTTATATATTATATGTTTTATATCATATGTTTTATAATTATCTATGCCAATAATTATTTCTGCTTATATGAAGCCAAAAAGTCTGCAAGCTTGCCTGTGGCATCCTTTAATATCTCTGTTCGAGGCAGATATACCACTCTAAAATGATCAGGCTTATCCCAGTTGAAGCCGCCGCCGTGGATTATGAGTATCTTCTTCTCACGAAGCAGATCGAGTGCAAACTGTTCATCGTTTGTGATGTTGAACCTTGCAGTATCAATCTTTGGGAATATGTAAAATGCTGCCTTTGGCTTTACTGCCGAAATTCCCGGTATATCGTTTAATGCCTTGTAGACGTACTCTCTCTGCTCATAGATTCGTCCGCCCGGCACAATATACTCACCTACACTCTGATATCCGCCTAAAGCCGTCTGCACTATCGACTGCGCCGGAACATTCGAGCAAAGACGCATGTTTGAGAGCATGTTGAGACCCTCGATATAGTCCTTTCCGAGCGCCTTGTTGCCGCTTAAAACCATCCATCCGATACGATAGCCTGCTATCATATGTGACTTAGAAAGACCGCTGAAGGTCACACAGAAGAGGTCCGGTGCAAGCGATGCAATAGACACATGCTCATAGTCATCCATCACCAGCCTGTCATATATCTCATCCGAAAAAATCATGAGCTCGTGCTCTCTTGCCACATCAACTATCTGCTGCAGCACCTCCCTTGGATAGAGCGCTCCCGTAGGGTTGTTCGGGTTGATTATTACGATTGCCTTTGTCTTGTCTGTAATCTTCTTTTTGATATCCTCTATGTCCGGATACCACTCTGACTGCTCATCACAGATATAGTGCACTGCCGTGCCTCCCGCAAGTGTAACGCAGGCTGTCCAAAGCGGATAGTCTGGTGCCGGCACCAGCACCTCATCACCATTGTCAAGAAGCGCTGACATGCTTAAGTTTATAAGCTCGCTGACTCCGTTTCCGGTATAGATATCCTCAACCGTCACATTAGGAAGCTTTTTAAGCTGTGCATACTGCATGATTGCTTTTCTTGCAGAAAAAAGTCCCTTGGAGTTGGAATACCCCTCACAGTCCGTGAGCTGGCGAGACATATCATATATCACCTCATCAGGTGTCCTGAAGCCAAACGGTGCAGGATTTCCTATATTGAGCTTCAACACATTTGTGCCGTTTTCCTCCATACGGGCCGCCTCATCCACCACCGGTCCTCTTACATCATAAAGCACATTATCTAATTTTCTGGATTTTCCAAATTCTCTCATCCTGACAATCTCCTTTTATTTTCGTAACAATTCCTGTATCCGTAATCATATCCTGCTAGCCTAAAAGCTCAAAAACAGCCTCAGCGTCAAATACCACCTGCTTTACCTTATCAACCTCTATCTGATAAAGTGCATTTGCTGCCAGATGCTCTGCAGCCTGCTCGAGATCTCTTATGCCCGATGTGTTCTCGTGAAGCTTAATCACTGCATCAAGTCCGTCCTCTGTGAGAACGCACTCCTCCTCCTTCATTCCCATTCGCTCAAATACCTTGCGCAAGGCAAATCTCTGGAAGATGACCTTCTTCTCTTCATCGGTATAGTCCGGAATATCAATCACCGCAAAACGTGACATAAGCGGTGCAGAAATCTGGGATTTATCATTGGCTGTTGCAATCGGATATACTCCGACGGTCGGCACCATACACTCCATATAGTTGTCTGTAAAGCCCAGATTGTCAAGCAATGTCAAAAGCACATCTGCCGGATTTCCGTTGCCGTTTTTGCTTGATGCCTTGTCGAGCTCATTGATGATAAATACAAGATTTGACTCTCCTGCCTGTGAAAATGCCTCCATAATGATTCCCGGCTTTGCGTTTGAATAGATTCTTGAGCTTCCTGTGAGCTGCTCTGCATCATTTATGGAGCTCATATCGAGTGTGGTCCATGGAAGCTTGAGTATACGTGCAACAGCATATGCAATCTGTGACTTTCCGGTTCCTGCCGGTCCACAGAGCAGCAGTCCGTAGGCAGGAAGTGTATGAGTCCTGTTTATCTGGATAATTGTCTCAATGATTCTCTGCTTCACGCTCTCCATGCCATAGAGCTCCTCATCGAGTATGCGCCTTGCCTCCACAGGGTCAATTGCCTCAAAGTAATTTCCCTTCCACTGGATATTCATCATGATGGAAAGTGCTCTCTGTGCATGGCGTCTCTCCTCAGGTGATACCTCGCTTGAACGCGCAACTGCCAGATTTCTTCTGGCCCACAGCAGTATATTGTCAGGCAGTGTACGGCCTGCACAGGTCATAAAATCTGTGATGCTCTGTATACTGGTGAGCTTCATGCTGTCGCCCTCTTCCTCGTAATCATCGAGGTCAGGTTCATCCTCAGGCATGGTGCTGGCAAAGAGCCTTTCCATCATATACTGCAGGAATCCGTCCTCTGCAGACAGCTTTGTGCCTCTGCCGAGAGCCACCTCCCTCACCCTGTATACTGCGTATCCGTCAGGTGTATTGGCTCCTGAAAGCTGTACCTTTATGTGATTTTCGCCAAGCCACTTAAAAAGGCTAACGAAGCGGGAATCAATGCGCAGGATATCTGCACTGGTCACCCCATCACCATTCTCAAATTCAAAGGATGTACGCTTTATCGGATTTGTAAACATACCGAGCTCATGGTGCGCCCACTCCTTTTGCTTATTGTCTATCACAACAATCGGTTTATCGGCCGATGCCTTGGTCTCTGTCGAATGAAATGTCTCATATGTACACTCCGGATGCTCGTTTGCTACCGGTGTATCGCTAAAATCAAATACTGGCATTTTTATTCCTCTCTTTTCGTAATTGTATTCTTCATCATACCCTGTCAAAGGCTATGTCCTGTACCACCTCGCCCGCGATGATAAGTCCTGCCACTGATGGTACAAATGCAAGGCTTCCGGGAATATCCCTGCGCTCTGTGCACTTGTGTTCGGCACCCGGCGGGCAGATGCAGTTGGTTCTGCAGCTTATAGACATATCCTCTATCGGTCTTGTAGGCTTCTCCTCAGAGTATACCACCTTGAGCTTTTTCACGCCACGTTTTTTAAGCTCACGGCGCATGACCTTTGCAAGAGGACACATGCTGGTCTTATATATATCAGCCACCTTAAATGCACTTGCATCCAGCTTATTTCCCGCTCCCATACTGCTTATGATAGGGACATTTTTCTCCTGTGCCTTCATGACAAGCGCAATCTTTGCTGTGACCGTATCAACCGCGTCAACTATATAATCATACTCTTCAAACGGAAATTTATCAGCATTTTCCGGCAAAAAGAAGCACCTGTGCGTCACGACACTGACATCAGGATTAATATCATGAATCCTCTCCTCCATCACATCTGTCTTGTATTTTCCTATGGTCTTTCGGGTTGCGATTATCTGCCTGTTTAGGTTTGTAAGACACACCTTGTCATCATCGATAAGGTCAATCGCTCCCACGCCGCTTCTGACTAGTGCCTCGCAGACATATCCGCCCACTCCTCCTATTCCAAATACTGCGACTCTTGCGCCCTTTAGCCTATCCAACGCCTCTTTTCCAACCAAAAGATGT
>ERZ1673700.3392-NODE-3392-length-10852-cov-6.078633_pt1 | contig 10852 bp, 9 predicted proteins | sample MGYA00580230_ERZ1673700 | MGnify/ENA primary metagenome ERZ1673700 (study PRJEB41218, sample SAMN15661782) | gut metagenome | host: Homo sapiens | place: Canada: London | collected 2015-08-20/2019-03-30 | study: EMG produced TPA metagenomics assembly of...
GCTGACCTAATCTCTTAATAGCACCCTGGAAACCTTTACCTTTTGAAATAGCAGTTACATCAACCTTATCTCCTTCAGCGAAGATGTCAGCTTTGATTTCATCTGCTAAATTGTAATCTGCTGCGTTCTCAAACTTGAACTCACGAACAAATCTCTTGCCAGATACACCAGCTTTAGCGAAGTGACCCATCTGAGCCTTGTTAACGCCATGTCTGTTACGAATTTCTTTCTTTCCGTTAGCATCTTTGTTAACAACTTTTTCTTTCTTGTCAACAAAACCAACCTGAACTGCGCTGTATCCGTCGTTCTCAACTGTCTTCACCTGAGTAACAACACATGGACCAGCCTGTAATACAGTAACCGGCACCAATACGCCGTCTGCATTGAAGATCTGAGTCATTCCGACTTTTGTTGCTAAAATTGCTTTCTTCATTTTTTACCTCCTGTTTTCTACAGCGGAACGCTTCTTGCCCACTTTTACCGACCCGCGAAGATAATCGATTGTGGAGTAGCGGAACCGTTCATCCTAGAGCAGCCATATCTATATGAAATAACTAATCAGGACTTACGAAATAATTTGTCGAAACAGTTATTATTTCTGTTTCATTTTAATATCGATGTAAACACCTGCTGGCATCTCAAGACGTGATAAAGCATCAACAGTCTTCTGAGTTGGTGTAACGATATCAATCAGTCTCTTATGAGTTCTCTGCTCGAACTGTTCACGGGAATCTTTGTACTTGTGAGTAGCTCTAAGAATTGTAACTACTTCCTTCTTAGTAGGAAGAGGTACCGGTCCGCTCACCTGTGATCCGTTCTTCTTTACAGTCTCGATGATTTTCTTTGCTGATGAATCAACTAATTCGTGATCATAAGCTTTGAGAGTAATTCTCATTACTTGACTTGCCATAAAAAAAGTCGCCTCCTTTTCGCACTTTTAAATAGTACGACAAGCGGTGACTGTACACATACCCGTGTGTTTCCTGTCATAAGGGCGGTTGTCTGCGGCGGATTCCATATAACCGATTTCCGTCATCCTTCCAAAGGATTGTCGCTTACAGCTAATCTCTTCGCAACCTTACAGTCGTTTATCTGTCATGCTCCATCCCTTAAGCATTCTTCACACATCATTCTACTTTACTGTAGACCATATTGTTTGTACAGTGACTTGTCGTCAGTTTCCTAACTTGACATTCGCTCCACGGAAAACCTGCTAATTTGTAAGCAGCAACCTCACGCTTCACAGCTATCAATGCCACAGCACTTGCTATTATATATGGTATTTTCAAAAAATGCAAGTATTTTTTTAATATTTTTTATTTGCTTGCAGCCCTTCCATTTCTATTATATGATTAAAGGGTCAAAAGACCTTTTGGCCATCACATCATTATATATAGAAGAAAGAGGAAATCATATGTGGTTAGCAGATAAATGGAAAGATTATGAAGTCATTGATTGTTCACAGGGTGAAAAGCTCGAGCGTTGGGGCAAATACACGCTGGTACGCCCAGACCCACAGGTCATCTGGGATACCCCAAAGAAAGAAAAAGGCTGGAAACACATGAACGGACATTACCATAGAAGTTCCAAAGGTGGCGGTGAATGGGAATTCTTCAATTTGCCAGAAGAGTGGACCATACACTATTCTCTTCCTATTAATAAGGAGCTTACCTTTCACCTGAAGCCATTCAGTTTTAAACATACCGGTCTTTTCCCGGAACAGGCAACAAACTGGAACTGGTTCTCACAGCTCATTCATGCCGAGGTAAAGAAAGGACGTCCTGTTAAGGTATTAAACCTCTTTGCCTATACAGGTGGTGCCACACTGGCTGCCGCTGCTTCCGGAGCAAGCGTAACGCACGTGGATGCTTCCAAAGGAATGGTTACCTGGGCAAAAGAAAACGCAGTATCTTCCGGATTAGGTGATGCACCAATTCGCTGGCTGGTGGATGATTGTGTCAAATTCGTAGAACGTGAAATCCGTCGCGGCAATCATTACGATGCGATTATCATGGATCCACCATCTTACGGTCGTGGACCAAAGGGTGAAATCTGGAAAATCGAAGAAAGCATTTATCCACTGGTTCAGTTATGCAGCCAGATTCTGACGGACGATCCGCTTTTCTTCCTTATTAATTCCTATACGACAGGTCTGCAGCCTGCCGTTCTGTCTTACATGATTCATACCGTTCTCGGAAAATATAATGGCACCATTACAGCAGAAGAAATCGGGCTTCCTGTCTCTTCCAACGGGCTGGTTCTTCCATGCGGTGCCAGCGGACGTTTTCAACGTAAATAAATAATAACGATTAAAGTCAGTCCTGTATCTGTATACAACGGACTGACTTTTCATTTACTTTCTCTCTTCCTTCTGAATCACTTTCTGATAACGGTTCACCTCTTCTACAATCACACCGCTCATCGCCAACATACAGATCAGATTTGGAATCGCCATCAATGCATTGGCTATATCTGAGAAATTCCATGCAATCTTCAATGTCGTGGTTGCTCCCACAAACGCCATGAGTGAAAAAACAATACGATAGATCAGATTAAACCGATGGGTACCAAATAAATACTCAAATGCCTTTTCTCCGTGATACTCCCATCCAAGAATTGTCGAGAATGCAAACAGTGCAATCGCAATACATACCAGCCAGCCTCCCGGTTCTCCAAGTATCGTTTCAAATGCTGAAATTGTAAGCGCAGATCCAACAACAAGTTCGCGATATTCCAGCTTTCCATCATCTTCAAATACATATTCATTCGCTGAGTCATCTTCCCATGTTCCTGTCAGATTTTTGTTTTCTGTATCTCCCAGAGGCGATGCATTTCCTCCCAACGTGAGTGTCAAAGTGTCTGATCCGTCTGCAAGAACCATCTGCGTTTTGTCTTCCGTTGTCTGATAATCCGAGATTGTATATCTCGTGGTAGATGTTTTGCCGTCATTTCCTTCCAGCGAAAATGTCAACGCTTCATCTGCCGCTTCATAATAATACGTTCCCGTTGCAGAAGTATCTGTGCTTCCCAACACACCGGAACTTGCGATGCAAAGACCTGTGATCGTACATACAACAATCGTATCCCAGAATGTACCTGTCATGTTGATGTATCCCTGACGCACCGGATCATTGGTGCTTGCTGCAGCTGCCGTAATCGCTGCAGATCCCATGCCCGCTTCATTGGAAAATACACCACGGGCTACGCCAAAACGTATTGCCTGCATCATCGATGCGACAATACTTCCGCAAAGTCCGCCGCCGACCGCTTTTACGGAAAATGCCATCTTAAATATCATCGCAACACCGGCCGGTACATTCCGTATATTTCCGATGATAATGATCAGTCCTGCCACAACATAAAACACTGCCATAAGCGGCACAACCACCTGTGACACTTTTGAGATTGATTTGATTCCACCGAGAATAATTGCAAGCGCAAGCACGGTAATGACAATTCCGGTCACCCAGACAGGGACACCAAATGTCGTGTCCAATGCAGAAGAAATAGAATTGCCCTGTGTCAGGTTTCCAATTCCGAATGATGCAATTACTGCAAACAATGCAAACAGCCAGCCAAGCACCGCTCCGAACTTCTTATTCTTGAATCCTTTTTTCATGGTATACATCGGGCCGCCGGACATTTCGCCTTTTTCGTTTACTTCCCGATATTTGATTGCAAGCATACACTCACTGAACTTTGATGTCAGGCCAAATGCTGCAGAAATCCACATCCAGACAAGTGCGCCGGGGCCACCAGATACCATAGCAGTAGCCACTCCAACGATATTTCCTGTTCCAATGGTTGCTGCAAGCGCCGTCGTCAATGCCGAAAACGGTGACACATCGCCTTCGCCCTTTTTCTGTCTTGCCTCCTTACTGAGCACACTACGCAATGCATAGGGAAGATTTCTCCAGCAAAGCGCTTTGGTCCGAATCGTAAGAAACACGCCGGTGCCGACCAGAAGAATCAGCATCACCGGTCCCCACACAAAATCATCGATTTTTACCAGTACATCCGATAACATTTTCATAATCCTCTACTCCTTTCAGGTTATTCAAAAATAAGAAAAAGCCAAAATTCAGTCCCTCTTCGGACATAAATCTTGGCTTTTGCACTTCTTATTCTGTTGTATGTGATATTATATCACAAAATTCTCTTTTTTCGAAGTAAAAGAAAAATTAACACACAAATAATTACGATAATTCCGCATATAATGCTGAATCCGTATGCAGTATTTGCAAATGGTACCCATTTTGCATTGACATTCATTCCATAGATTCCGGAGATTACTGTCGGAATAGCCATAATCAGCGTGATGACCGTCAGGGATTTCATGATACTGTTCATCCGGTTATCAATGACAGAAGAAAGCAACTCTCTGGTACCATTGATGATGTCTCGATAAATACCTGTCATCTCAATGGCCTGCTTATTCTCCACAATAACATCTCCAAGTAATTCCTTATCTTCCGGATACTGTTCGAGACGTTTGTAACGTGTCAAACGATCAAGCACAACGCCATTGGCACGCAGGGATGTCGCAAAATATACCAGCGTCGACTCCAGTTCATGTAACGCAATCAGATCGACTTCCTCAGTATCATCCCCTACTCTTTCCTCGATCTCAGTTCGCATCTTATCAATAATACGAAGATCACTCTGATAAAGTACTGCGATACGATATAGAATCTGATATACAAAGCGAAGCTTTTTCTTTGTACTGAATTCCTTCACACGATTATTCAAAAATGCCTGGAGCACCGGCGTATCCTCTGTACAGACAGTTACAATCTCATCTGCGGTAATGATAATGCCAAGAGGAATGGTCGTATAGGATTCCTTCTCGTGTCGAATTTCGATTGATGGAATATCGACCAGAATCAGTGTATATCCATCCTGTAATTCGATACGGGAACTTTCTTCTTCATCCAATGCAGCAAGGATATCTTCGATATCCACCCCAAGGACATCCGCGACCATCTGTCCTTCCGCTACACTCGGGTTTACCATCTGCACCCACACACCGGTCTGGATGGCATGTTCTTCATGAATCTTCCGATCATCCGTCTTGTAATATTTAACCACAGGATTGGCCTCCTTTTTCTCTATAGAACTCTATGCAATTTACCAACCAGGCTCTTGTTACGAATCATGGAGAGATTATTAAGAAAGAGCACATCCTGCACTTTGTTTTCCTGCGCGAACTTGCTGATGCTTCCGGTCCAATACCGATAATCAATTACATATATTTTCTGATAATGATCGACTAAAAACGGTACAAACGCATTACCAAAAGATTCCTTCACAACAATACACGAACTTCCATCGTTCAAATCCTTGTTCTCGATTACCGTATAAGGATTATCACTTGCAATAAAAGCACTGTATTTCAAAGCTGCTCCATAATTTGTGACATCATAAATCACTGGCCAGTCATATTTCTGTCCGTCCGACGCAGTCACATGCATCACACTGTCATTGTGTGGATAATATGCCGTAACCACATCCGGATTTTTCTTTAACTTTGCGTCACTAGTATCATTATAAAAAGAACCGAGGAATCCGTCAAACTCTTTTGTATCATATGAATCAAGTTCTTCCGGTTCGATACCTTTTGCCTTGCAAAAATCGGTGTATGCATAGTATGCACCAAGTGTTGTCCAGTGATGATCGGTGCGGTAATATTCGTATTCATCGCGATGTTTCATCAGCGTATCATAGACATCTACACTTTTTACTTTATCGCTCATCTTATCCTGAATTTTTGTCATCGCCTCACGCTGATCGGATGATTTAATCTCATCCCGCAAATTGTCCGGAAACGTTATTCCCGAGCTGAGAGGAATAACCAGATCATAGACATCCGCCTTGCCATCCAGATTCTTTGCCACCTGGTTGATACTTTTCGCATAGTTGTCTGCCACATCATCCAGATATGTGTACAGTTCATAAGCGGCATCGTCCACTACGACCACACTGCTGTAATCCTTCACATTTCCATCCGATGTAATCTCCGGATAATTTGCCATGCTACTTTCTTCCTGTGTCTGTGTAGCTTCTTCCGTGGTCACTTCTGTCTGTACATTTTCCGTTGCAGATGCATTATTATTGTCCTGTTTATCTTTCTGGCTTCCGCATCCTGCCAGCATAGATACGGTAAGTGCCGCCATCAGAATTGCCGCATTTATTTTTTTGCGAACCATTTATATAACCTCTTTTCTTTCTGTCATCCATTGTTGTATTGATTTAAATTCCGCCCGTCAGCTTATGAAGATTTCGATCGGAAATAAAATTTGAAATATTATAAAGCACTAATACATCGGTAATATTATGTTCCTGTAAATAAGACTTCATATCTCCATTGTAATACCGGAGGTCAACCATATATATATTCTCATAATCCTGCGTTACAAAAGGCACAAAGCTGTTCGCAAAAGAATCTTTTATAATAAGAATATTCTTTCCTTTTGCCTTTGATGCAGCTTTCTGATTCTGTATATGAACCTGACCATAATTACCACTAAGGAAATATGCATATTTGTCTTTTTTCTGCAGCTTTTCATCATCATAGATGCTGTCGAGCTGCTGCTTTTCATCAATCGTCACGGTACAGTCTTTGCTGCCAAAAGCATCATCTTTCTGTAATCCATATGTCCAGATTTCATCATAGGCAGAATCGGCATCCAGAATTTTTGAATACAGGCTTCCGCGGAATTTATCACTCACCACATTTTTTACAAGTCCATCTTCCGTCTCAGCTTCTCCACCTGTGCGTTCACTCCACACATCATATGCCAGACAGGCCCCTGCCGATGTCCAATGATGATCTGTCTTATAATAAATATATTCATCATTGTGATCCATAAGCGTATCCCGCACATCCACGAAATTGTAATCTTTCATCGCCTTTTGAACCTGATCAATGTATTTTGCCTGATCAAAAAGCCGCGCATTCTTCGGAAGTTTCTCCTGCATTACAAGTCCAGAAGTCGGTACGAGTAAAAAAGATAATTTCTGTTTGTCAATTGTCTCGGATGCCGTCATAAAATAGTCTTCAACTGCTTTGATGTTCCGGTCAACCTGCTTTTCATCCACATCCTCCGGCGTGATCTTCTCAAAGTCATAACCATCTTTTCCAACGTATGCACCACCGATATCGGTATCACCACAGGCTTTCTGAATTCCGGTCTTTACCGTGATCCATCCGTCACGAAAGCACACCTGATCACGAAGATAATCCTCAAGCCCATCCTGAAACTTTCCACTCAGGATATTGTCCCACGAAAGTTCCGGTGTCTCCGCCAGATATCGGTTCTCATTCGGCGAAAATTCACGATCTTTGATTATCAGACTTGTCCCTGATATCAATACAAAAAAACCGATAAATACAATTATAATTATTATTCTAACTTTCTTCATCTCTAACCTCTAGCAACTATCATTTAAAAGCGGAAATACAAAAACGGATTGTAACTGTCTCCCACCAGAAAAGCGAACGATACCACAAGCAACACGACCATAATAATCGGCTTTGCATAGGTCAGTCCACGCGACAGTTCGCACCATTGGTAAATATTATCGTCTTCTGTATTTTCAGAATCAACGGATTTCTTACAAATCTTTCGCAACCAGAAACGATGATCGATGGAACATACCACCAGCAGAATTAATAACACAGCATTGGTTGACAGGAAATAGAAGAAATCTGCATCCGCTCCACCATGCGCACCAATTCCGAACATTGTTTTGAGATAGCGTCCTAACTGGCTCATATCCGTCTGTGCAAAAATGGTCCATCCGATTACCACCAAAAACATGCTGTAAATATGTCCAATCCATGCAGGTGCTTTCTTCAGCCACTTCAATAAGAACAACTTTTCAATCATGAGCAATATACCATAATATATGCCCCAAAGGACAAAATTCCAATTTGCTCCATGCCACAATCCGGTCAGCATCCATACAACCATAATATTAAACAGCTGCCGTCCCATGCCCTTGCGATTTCCACCAAGTGGAATGTACACATATTCCCTGAACCATGAACTTAAGGATATATGCCAGCGTCTCCAGAACTCCGTAATGGTCTTTGACATATATGGGAAATTAAAATTTTCAAGGAAGTGGAACCCAAACATTTTTCCCAAACCGATTGCCATATCGGAATAGCCCGAGAAATCGAAATAAATCTGGAAACTGTATGCAATTGCCCCCAACCAAGCAGTCGCCGCAGACATCTGGTGTAACTGTGAAATTGTATCCCACAGACTTCCGATCTGGTTTGCCAGAAGCACTTTCTTTGCCAGACCAATAGTAAATCGAAAGGCTCCTTCGGAGAAATCTGTCAGTGTCACCTTGCGGTCGCTCAATTCTGATGCAACAGTTTTGTACTGTACGATCGGTCCTGCGATCAACTGCGGGAACAGTGTGACATATGTTGCAAATGCAACAATGTTATGCTGCGCCGGCACAACTTTGCGATACACATCAATGGTATAAGACATCGTCTGGAAAGTGTAGAACGAAATACCGATCGGCAGCGCGATATGAAGCAACGTAAGTCCTGCCCCTGTAATGCTGTTGATATTTCCAATGACAAAATCCGCATACTTAAAAAAGCCGAGGATTCCAAGGTTGCCCACTAAATCAATCACCAAGACAACCTTTGCTTTCCCCGGACGGTTCTTGTTCTGAAAATATTCAATTAAGCGTCCGTTGGTATAATCAAATACAGTAGAAAAGAGCATGATCAGCACATATACCGGCTCTCCCCAGGCATAAAACAGAAGGCTGGCAATCAAAAGCACCAGATTTCTGACTTTGCCCGGGCATACATAATAAATCAATAATACCAACAGTAAAAATGCGAGTAAAAATACAAAACTACTGAATACCATATTATTTGAACGCCTTTTCTATAATTTCTTTTGCCTTGTCAGAATCTCCACACACGCAGAGAACTACGTATTTCCCTTTCTTCTCAAGGACTGCATTGCTGATACGTTTGGTTTCTTCCGGAATATATTTTTCGAAAGAATCCGATTGATCATCCAGGAAAGACTGTACATTTTCTTCCGTTGTACGCGCAGTCTCCTCATCCGGTGCTGTAAATACAGCGACTTCCTCCGCCGTAGAACCGCTTCCCATATACATAATGGCATCCACACCCTTAGGGACATCAATGGAATAGGAAATATCCTCATCATTGATCTGTTCTAATTGATCGTCATACGTAATATCCGATACCAAAGATTTCGCCAATGCTGCCGCATCAATCTCTTTCTGCGTGCTTCCGCATCCAGCCAGCAGAATCATGCCTGCTGCTAATGTTGCAATAAAACCTGATTTCTTCATGGTCTCATTTCCTTTCTTCTTTTCAACAACGATTCAAAGCTGCTTTTTGCACAGATTCCGGGGAGAATCCGCACATCTGCATCCAATATACCCCCCGCATCTGGCCGTGTAAAGCTTCCCTGTTCAGAATTAAGTAAATCTTAAATTCTGTAACAGTTTCGTTACTTTTCTTTTATTTAGTCGCTGATTCCAGAGTATTTTTCGCTCTGTGCACGAATCAATTCCTCATCATCAAAGTAGTTGATTTTCATGGCGCGCTTTACTTCAGAAAGTGTCTGTGCTGCTGCCTCACGAGCTACATCACTGCCCTTCTTTAAAATCTCATAAACAGCAGGAATATCCTTCTCGAACTCTGCTCTGCGCGCACGGATCGGTGCCAGTTCCTCCTGAATGACATTGTTGAGGAACTTCTTAATCTTGACATCTCCAAGTCCACCTCTCTGATAGTGTTCCTTTAATTCGTCCAGATTATGATATTCCGGCAGATATTCTTCAAAATGTTCCGGCTTGCTGAATGCATCCAGATAAGTAAATACACTGTTGCCCTCGATATGACCCGGATCCGATACCTGAATATGGGTTGGATCTGTGTACATGCTCATGATTTTTTTCTTCACATCTGCCTCGGTATCTGCAAGATAAATACAGTTTCCAAGCGATTTACTCATCTTCTGTTTTCCATCAGTACCCGGAAGACGCATACATGCTTCATTATCCGGAAGAAGCACCTCCGGCTCCACCAATACTTCATCGTAAATGCTGTTGAACTTGCGGACAATCTCTCTTGTCTGCTCGATCATAGGGAGTTGGTCTTCCCCTGCCGGAACAGTCGTTGCCTTAAATGCTGTAATATCTGCAGCCTGACTGATTGGATAGTTAAAAAAGCCAACCGGAATACTCGCCTCAAAATTGCGCATCTTAATCTCCGACTTTACGGTAGGATTACGCTGTAAACGTGATACTGTAACAAGATTGGAGTAGAAAAACGTAAGCTCGGTCAATTCAGATATCTGTGACTGAATAAACAACGTCGATTTTGCCGGGTCAAGTCCTGCGGAAAGATAGTCCAGTGCCACCTCAATAATATTCTGACGCACTTTCTCCGGATTATCGAAATTGTCTGTAAGTGCCTGTGCATCTGCAATCATAATAAAAATTTTATCGAATTCTCCGGAATTCTGTAACTCTACTCTTCTGCGCAGAGAGCCAACGTAATGTCCTACGTGTAATCTTCCTGTAGGGCGATCTCCTGTTAATATAATCTTTGCCATATCTATCCTCCATTATCCACACACCTGGTGTAATATTTCTTATTTATATAGTAATGGGCCTTACCCACATAAACTTTAACAAAAGCGTGTGTCAATGTCAACACGGCAAGCCATTTCTGCACTCTATTTATTAGACGAACAAGTGATTGAAAAAGTTTCAAAAAAATCACCGGGATAATTCCCGGTGATTTTCCTAAAAGTCATAATGAAATTTTACTGAATTG
>ERZ1673700.3397-NODE-3397-length-10832-cov-12.964925_pt1 | contig 10832 bp, 5 predicted proteins | sample MGYA00580230_ERZ1673700 | MGnify/ENA primary metagenome ERZ1673700 (study PRJEB41218, sample SAMN15661782) | gut metagenome | host: Homo sapiens | place: Canada: London | collected 2015-08-20/2019-03-30 | study: EMG produced TPA metagenomics assembly of...
TACTGGGGAGACAGCATGAACATGGAAGGCCAGATCACCTCGACGGCTTCCCAGAACATCTATCTTTCCGACAGCCAGACCATTTCCCAGGTTCTCGTCAAAGAGGGCGATGTGGTAAATGCCGGAGACACGCTGATGACATACGATACCAGCATGATCGAGCTGGATCTGGAAACGCAGCAGTTACAGCTTGCACAGACAAAGCTGAAAATCCAGCAGAGTGAAAAAGAACTGGAAAAGCTGAAAAAGACAAAACCGGTATCGGATACGCCGCTGAATCCGGTGGAGCCGGATTTCCCGGATTTCCCGGATTTTCCAGATGAACCCATCGATCCGGATTTCCCGGACGAACCGATTCCGACCCCAGAACCGGAGCCGACGTACGAGGATGCTGTTCTGTACAGCAGTACGAATAAGCTTGTATTTGGTTCCAAACCATACAAAGGAGAAGGAACGCAGGAAGACCCATACACCTATCTCTGCGCACCGGGAACAGTCCTAACAGGCGGATTCCTGAATCAGATGGCAGGATACGCGGATGAAAAGGGAACGAAAAAAGAAGAGGACAGCGAAGGATACTGGTTTCGCCTGGAGATTCATGAGGAAAACAAAGCCGCAGAGGCGCTGGAAACCGTGTGGGAGCAGGATGGAACGAAGATTGCGAAAGCATACGAGACTTCGTATGAAGCAGTCCTGAGTCTGAAAGAATCCGAATCGGCGGATGCACCGGAAATAAAAATCACCACGCCGCTTGCCAACACAGAGGTGGCAGAGGGCGGCGAGCTGAAGCTGAAAATCGGAATCAATGAGAAGAAAGATACCGAAGAGAAGCCGGATGAGAAAGCCGACGATAAAACGGATGATAGAACCGAGAGTCCGTCCGAGGACGATGTGACACAGCCGGGTGAAGCCGGAAATGGAAGCGGTGAGGCAGACGATTCCACGGAAAACACCGAAACGGATGTCACTTACACATACGTCTGGAAACACAACGGAAAGACAATCGACGGAGATTTTAAGGATACTTACACAAAAGAAAACATCACAAAAGAGGATGCCGGAATCTATACAGTAGAAGTGACAGCGAAAAATGACAAGGGTACTTCCATGGCAGTCAGCACTGCAAATGTGGCGGTAAAAGAAGGAACGATTACCCCGACACCAAGTGTAACTCCGACCCCGAGCGTTACGCCGGGACCGAGTGTAACTCCGGAGCCGACCGTCAGCCCGGAACCAAGTACAACACCGATTCCGACCACAGAGCCGGTTCCAACAGAAACTCCGGTGCCGAGCGAGACCCCAGTTCCGACGGAAACGCCGACGCCGACCGAAGCCCCGGCAGAACCGGAAGCGGAACCGCAGAGCGAAGATGCGCCGGAAGCAGTGCAGACGACAGCAAAAACCGTATTCTACGGTGAAAAAGCATCGGTACAGTCCCTCTTTACATCATCCACAGGAAGCAGCGCAAATAACAATACTTCTTCCGGTGATGATACCCAGATGACCTACACAAAAGATGAGTTGAAAAAAGCCATCAGCGAAAAAGAAAGCCAGATCCGTAATCTGAAGCTGGATCAGAAGGAAGAGGAACTCAAAGTCAAAAATACGCAGAAATCCCTGGATTCCCAGACCGTAAAAGCGACGATCAGCGGTGTGGTAAAGAAGGTTGGAAATGCAGAAAACCCGTCCAACGACGGAAGCGCCTTTATCCAGGTCAGTGGAAACGAGGGTCTGTACGTGCGCGGCTACTTAAGCGAGACGTATCTCGATCAGGTAAAAGTCGGCGATGAACTCAACGTGACTTCCTGGTCTTCGGGTGCTTTTGCAGCGGCAACCGTAACCGAGATTTCTCCGTACCCGACAACAAGCTACATGTCGTACAGCGAGACACCAGCCTCCTTCTATCCGTTCACAGCCGTTATCCCGGAAGGCGGAGAAGGTTTTGAAAACGGTGACTGGATCGAGATTGCAATCACTGTCGGAAACGATGTAGAAAACGGCAACGGCCTGTACGTCAGCAAAGAATTCATCCGCGAGGAAAACGGACAGAAATTCGTTTATATCCGGGATGAAAATGATAAATTAAAGAAACAGAATGTGGTAACCGGAAAACTTCTGTGGGGCAGTTATTACGAAGTGAAGAGCGGTCTTTCCGAAGAGGATTACATTGCATTTCCGTACGGCAAAACCGTGGTGGAAGGCGCAGACACGAAGGAATCCAGTTCATCGGATTATTACAACAGTTAAGGAGGCGCATTATGTTAGAAAATGTAAGACTTTCCTTTCAGGGAATCTGGTCACACAAAATGCGTTCCTTCCTGACGATGCTGGGCATTATCATCGGAATTGCGTCGATCATCTCAATTGTCTCCACGATCAAGGGAACGAATGAGCAGATCAAACAGAACCTGATCGGAGCCGGAAACAACAACGTGACCGTCAGTTTAAAGCAGGGCGACGGCGATTACTGGATGGACAACGGACTGCCAAGCGGCGTGTCGAAACTGTCTGATGATCAGAAAAAGCGGATCCGCGAGCAGGATCAGGTGGAAAATGCATCGTTTTACACCGAAAGAACGTATGTGAGCGGCATCGCAAAAGGAAACACAACACTGGACAGTGCGAAGGCGCTTGGCGTGGATGAAAATTATCTGTCGACGTGCGGATATCAGATTTATCAGGGACGCGGCTTTGTGGAGAGCGATTTCTCGAAGACCCACAAAGTTGTCCTCCTCGACGATACCGCAGTGCTGACACTCTTCCCGGATGAGTCGCCGGTCGGCAAAACGATCGAGATCATGGGAGAGCCGTTCACGGTGATCGGCGTGATCAAAAAAGCCGATTCGTTCCAGCCGGTCATCAATTCCAGAGATGACTACTATACGTACAATCAGGAATCCTATCCGCTGGTGCTGATGCCGGATGTCTGCTGGCCGATCGTATTCCAGTATGATGAACCGGAAAATGCCGTTGTGATGGCAAAAACGACTGAGGATATGAGCACGGTGGGAAAGACAACAGCGGATATCATGAACGAATCCGTGACCAATACAACTGATTCTCTTTCCTATCAGGCAGAGGATCTGCTGGAGAAAGCAAAGAGTCTGCAGGAGTTAGGCCAGAGCACGAACCAGCAGCTGATCTGGATCGCGAGCATTTCGCTTCTGGTCGGCGGTATCGGTGTTATGAATATTATGCTGGTATCTGTAACGGAACGTACAAGCGAGATCGGCCTGAAAAAGGCGATCGGAGCAAGAAAACGCAGAATTCTGTTCCAGTTCCTGACCGAGGCGGCGGTGCTCACCAGCATCGGCGGACTGCTCGGCGTGCTGGGCGGCATTATCATGGCACAGGTGATTTCGAGGGTATCGCAGACGCCTGTGGCGATCAGTATTCCGGCGATCATTTTCTCCGTGGTCTTCTCCATGGTGATCGGTATCGTATTTGGACTGCTACCGTCGGTAAAAGCAGCGAACCTGAATCCGATCGATGCGCTGCGAAGAGAATAGAACAAAAAAGAGTTGAAAAATCCGTGCGGGTACAGCGTAGGTGCTGGATCCGTGCGGATTTTTTGTACGGCGTGTGCGGATGAAACTTAAGATCTTTACTTTTTGCAGAAAGTCGGTTATACTGGAAAATAAGCGCAATTTGCGGCGCAGCAAAGAGGCATTCGAGTTTCGGATTCGGTATGTTTATGAAAATATAAGAAAGATTCAAAGACATTTCACATTCGTTTATGGTATAATCAAACAAGAGTATGACCAACGAAAAGGAGTATACGCGAATGAATATTTTGTTTTTTATCACACCGAAAAGTGAAACGGCTTATCTGTATGACGACTGCTCACTTCGGCAGGCCATCGAGAAGATCGAATATCATAAATACACGGCGGTTCCGGTACTGAACAAAAAGGGCTGCTACGTGGGAACACTGACGGAAGGAGATCTGCTCCGCATCATAAAAGAACGGTATCTGCTGAATTACCATGAAGCAGAGGATATCCCGCTCTGGCAGGTTCCGAAACGGTGGAATTATGAGTCCGTCAACATCAACAGCAACATCGAGGACCTGATCGAGATGTCCATGCGGCAGAATTTCGTTCCAGTTGTGGATGACGAGGGAATCTTCATCGGCATCATCCGAAGAAGAGATATCATCCAGTACTGTTATCAGAAAAGCGGCATCAAAGAAGAGGAAGAAGCCCGGCGCAGCGCGCGGAAACAAAACGCAGAACAGATGATTCTGCAGTAAAGAAGAAAATGAGGGAAACATTATGAAAAAACTGATCGATCTTATCCAGGAAGAGCTGGTAAAAGCCTTTACCGCTGCGGAGATGGACCCGTCCTATGCAAGGGTTTCCGTTTCCAACCGCCCGGATCTGTGCGAATACCAGTGCAACGGCGCAATGGCAGCTGCAAAAGCATACCACAAAGCACCGATCCAGCTGGCTGAAGCAGTTGTAGAAAAAGTGACCGATCACAGCGTGATCGGTGAAATTGAAGCCGTAAAACCGGGATTCATCAACCTGAAAATCAACCCGGAATTTCTGGCAGATTATCTTTCCAAAATGCAGAACGACGAAGATCTTTCTGTAGAGAAAGCAAAAAATCCGAAAACCATCATCGTAGATTACGGCGGAGCAAACGTGGCAAAACCGCTTCACGTCGGCCATCTCCGTTCCGCGATCATCGGCGAGAGCATCAAGCGTATGGGACGCTTCATGGGGCACAACATGATCGGTGACGTTCATCTTGGAGACTGGGGTCTGCAGATGGGACTGATCATCACCGAGCTGCAGGAGCGCCATCCGGAGCTTGTTTATTTTGATGAGTCCTTTACGGGAGAGTACCCGGAGGAAGCACCGTTTACGATCAGCGAGCTCGAGGAGATTTATCCTTGCGCAAGCGGCAAATCGAAAGAGGACGAGGACTATAAGAAACGTGCACTCGAGGCAACGAGAGAGCTGCAGCAGGGCAGAAGAGGATATCGTGCGATCTGGAAACACATTATGAACGTTTCTGTTGCCGATCTGAAAAAGAACTATGGAAACCTCGACGTTCATTTCGATCTGTGGATGGGTGAGTCCGATGCACAGGAGTACATTCCAGACATGGTAGATTACCTGAAAGACAATGGTTATGCACATTATGACCAGGGCGCACTCGTTGTTGATGTCAAAGAAGAGACAGACACAAAAGAGATCCCGCCGTGCATGATCTTAAAATCCGATGGGGCAGCTCTGTATGATACGACAGACCTGGCAACCATCATCCAGCGTATGAAACTGTACAAGCCGGACGAGATCTGCTATCTGGCAGACAAACGTCAGGAGCTTCACTTCGTACAGTGTTTCCGCTGTGCAAGAAAAGCAAAACTGGTGAATGATGATACCGTTCTTTCCTTTATCGGCTTTGGTACCATGAACGGAAAAGACGGAAAACCGTTCAAGACCCGTGAGGGCGGCGTTATGCGTCTGGAGCGTCTGATCGGCGAGATCAACGATGAGATGTATCAGAAGATCGTGGAGAACCGCAGCGTAAAAGATACGGATGCAAGAGGAACGGCACAGATTGTCGGACTGTCTGCTATTAAATACGGTGACCTGTCCAACCAGGCATCGAAAGATTATGTATTCGATGTTGAGAGATTTACTTCCTTCGAGGGAAACACCGGTCCGTACATCCTGTACACGATCGTTCGTACAAAATCCATCCTCGGAAAATATAAAGAAGAGGGAAATGAACTGAAGAAAGGCGCACTTCTGGCACCGAAGAGCGACAGCGAGAAAGCTCTGATGCTTTCCGTATCCCGTTTCAACGGCGTTGTGGAGAACGCATTCGAGGAGAAAGCACCGCATAAGATCTGTGCTTATATCTACGAGCTTGCAAACGAGTTCAACCATTTCTACCACGAGACCAAGATCTTAAGTGAGCAGGATGAGGCAAGAAAAGCATCTTACCTGGCACTGCTGGATCTTGTCCGCGAGGTACTTGAGACCTGCATCGACCTGCTGGGATTCTCGGCACCGGAACGGATGTAAGATTCGTCAAGAGGGAAAAAATAGATAAAAAACAGGCGATTTTTTTGGCAGCCGTCGGCTTCTGTAGTTCTTGCAGAAACGGCGGCTGTTGTGTTATACTTACATCACGATTTTTCATCCGCTTGGACATTCGTCCTGAAAAATCGATTCTATATTACTCTATCGAAGAGCCATTCGGCTCAATTTATATCCATGTACAAAAACAGAATATCGGACTGACAAACACTTTGACGTAAAAAGAGGAGGCGGGATCATTGGAAAAGTAGAACTTCCGGGAGGGAAGTATCGCCTGCTGTCAGTGCTCGGAAGAGGGGCAACGTCTGTCGTTTATCTTGCAGAGAAAACTGGATCCGGAAAGCGGTATGCAGTCAAGGTAAGTATATGTGACAGGGAAAAACTGCGCCGGGAAGCGTTTCTTTTACAGAAGTTTTCATATCCCGGGATTCCCTGTGCGGTGGAACTTCTGGAAAGTGGGACAAAAAGCTTTCTGGTGATGGAAGCTGTAAACGGAAAATCTATCGGACAGCGTATGCGTAAGGGAGAACGGTTTTCCAGCCGGGAAATTCTGAAAACGGGAATTGCCCTGAGCGGGATTCTCTGTTATCTCCATGCACAGAACCCGCCGGTTTTCTACCGGGATCTGAAGCCGGACAACGTGATGATAACAGAGCGTGGTGAAATATACCTTGTGGATTTCGGTGCAGCCGGAACAGAAGAAACGGGTGTGGAAGTCCGTTATGGAACCCGCGGTTATGCAGCGCCGGAGCAGTATGACGGGAAGTGTGACGCCCGTTCCGATCTTTATGCACTCGGCGCACTGCTTGCGGCAATGGCGAAGCATGCGAAAAAGCGGCAGAAAAGAGGACTCTGGCGGGTGATGGAAAAGTGTATGCAGAAAAAGCCGGAGGAGCGGTATGCGTCTGCCGGAGAAGTCAAAAAGGCACTGCGGCGGCTGGAAAGAAAGCAAAAAGGCAGGAAGACTCTGCGGATCTTTGCAGTTTTTGCTTTTCTGACAGGAGGAGCGGCTGCGGTTGCCAGCAGGATGCCATGGGGGCAGTTTCCGGCGGCAGACGAATGGGAGGAGCAGGGAGATCTCTGGTTCTGCGGAAATCCGGTGGAAGAAGGCAGTCTGCCGAACTACCAGAAAGCGCGGGAAGCGTTCTTAAAGGCAGACCATCTCAGTCAGGCGGGGCGTGTGGAGCAGGAACTTGTGGAATACTGTCTGGCGGATGATGCGGCAAGGGAAAAAATGCAGATGGAGCCATTGCTGGCTGAATTTTATGATGACACGCAGCAGGAGCCGGAAAAAGAAAAACGCTGCCGCAGATATCTTGCTGTTGCAGGAATGTATTTCAGTTTTTCCGAAGAACTGGCGCGTGAAAATGACACAGACGCCATGCGGAAAGGAATCGAAGTGCTGGAAAAGGCCGCAGGCGAGAATATGGAGGGGCAGTGGGAGGCGGTTATCTGGCAGAGACTGGCGGATGCGTGCTATCTTGGCGGAAAATCCGGGGATGGGGAAAGAGAACAGGACTGGTGCCAGGAGAGTTTTCTCTATTACGAACGGCTTCTGTGCAGCAGACAGGATGGAAACCGGCGGAAAAATCTGCTCAGGGCCGCAGAGCTGGCACTTCAGTTCGACATGCAGGAAAAAGCAGAACAGTACCTCAACGAGGCAGCAGAAATTCTGGGAATGGAGGAGGACATTTTTTATCAGCAGATCAGAAAAAGATGGGAGGAAGCAGGATGAGAAAAAAGACCATATGCGCAATGATGACAGGATTCCTGGCAGTCCAGGGAATCGAAGTCCACGCGGAGACACAGCAGACGACAGGCGAGGCCGCAAGTGCGGTGGAAAGCGTGGAATTAGAAGCTGAAATCATCGAGAACAGTGATGTGACAGATGCGGACGGGAAAGCCGGACCGGAGGAACTGCTGCCGGACGAAAAGTCAGAAGAAGAACCGCCTATAGAAGAGAAACCAGAGCAGGAACCAGAGCCGCCGGAAGAGAAAACAGATCCGGCAGAGATCGGAAAGAAAGAGACAGAAGGAGAAGAAAAAATGCTTCCCCCGACGGTAATTCCGGATCCGGAGAAAGAACCAGCGGAAAGGTGGGAAGAAGAGGAGAAAGAAATTTCGGAAGATTCAGAATCGGGGAAGCCAGGAGAATTGCCGGAGGCAGGAGATATGGGTTCCGGGGAATCGGAATCAGAGGAAGGATGTGAAGAAACAGATACAAAAGAATCAGAGACAGAAGAGTCAGATTCGGAGAGAACGGATTTTGGAGAAATGGACACAGAAAAACCAGATTATGAAGATACAGGTTCAGAAAAATCCGGAACGGAAAATTTGATGCCAGAAGATCCGGAACCGGAAAAGCCTGATATGGAAGAAACGAAGCAGGAATCTCCGTCAACCGAAAAAGAGTCAGAAAATCAAACCTCGGAAACAAAAGCACCAGAAAAAGAGGAGCCTACCGTAATGCCAGATGCCGGAAAGTCAAACACAGAAAAGCAGGAACAAACGGAGCCCGGGCAATCGTCTCCGGAGAAAGAAGAACTCAAAACAGACGAACAGCTGCCCGTTGCTGCAGCCACGCCCGAGGAGGTGACCCAAGATCCAGATGATATTCCGCTACAAACAGAAGAAAGCAGTCCTCCGCCTGCCGAAACTCCATCTAAGAGTGCCGGGGAGGAGCCATCTCAAATACGGCCGCAGATCATCGCCGATTTCATATTATCACAGATAGCAGACGAAGATTTCGAAGCGCCGAACCCCCTGATTATCCGCCCGGCCGACACCAGCGTCGAAATAGATCCCGGTTATACCCCGGAAATTCTGCTCGAGGGAGCCGCCGACACGGCTGAAATTCTTTCCTGCATGGTAAATGGCTCCGAAGCCGAATACGAATGGAAAGAAAACAAAATCTGTCTGAAAGCCGAGAGCCTTTCCGAAGGCTACAACCGCATCACTGTAAAAGTGCGTGGCGCAGACGGCATTGTTCGAACCATGAAACCGTGGGAAGTCAACGTGAAACCAAAAACTTCCACACTTGTCAGCCAAAGAACCAGCCAGAAACCAAAAGGAACCCGCCTCTGGCAGTCCCTGAGGCGCCTCTGGAACCTGATTCGTGCCATTGCCGAAATTCAGAATCAGACCACCCGCTATCTGCGTGCACTCTGCAGAAAATAGCCTGATCCGGTTTTGTTTGTATTTCTAATTTCGATATGCTAGAATAAAAGACATGTCATACGATAAAAAAAGTAAAAGAGGAAATAAGAGTATGTCAGATATGATATTATTTGATCTGGACGGAACCCTGACCGATTCCGGTCCTGGAATTACAAGATGCGTACAGTATGCGCTGGCATCCTTTGGCATCGAAGAGCCGGATCTGGAAAAACTGAACTGTTACGTGGGGCCGCCGCTTCTGGAATCTTTCATGAATTTTGCAGGCCTTGGCTGCGAAGAAGCACAGCAGGCCATCACAAAATACCGGGAGCGGTACGAGGCAGAGGGCATTTTTGAAAATGAAGTATACGAGGGAATCCCGGAGGTTCTGGCGTATCTGAAAGAGAAGGGAAAAATTCTGGCGGTAGCATCGTCCAAACCGGAAAAATACGTGGAGCAGATCCTGGAGCATTTCGAAATCAGAAAGTATTTTACCGTAGTAACCGGTTCAGAAATGAACGAAACCAGAACCGACAAAGGAGAAGTCATCGCAGAGACGCTGCGCCGACTCGGAGCAGAAGACAGCCGTTCCGACGTGGTGATGGTTGGTGACAGAAGCTATGACGTAATCGGGGCAAGAGAAAACGGACTGCTCTGTGTCGGCGTATCGTATGGGTACGGCGGAAGAGAAGAACTCGAGGCAGCAGGTGCCGCAAAGGTATGTGATACACCGGAAGAACTGAAACTGCTGGCGGAGGATCCGAAAGAAGAGAAGAAAAGACGCGACCGCATCAAAAAAATGAAGCCGGAGCGTATCCCGTGGCTGACAAGAGGAGAAAGTGGAACAGGAATCTTTGCGCCGAAAGAGAAAAAAGCAGAGAATATAAAAGAAAAAAGGACAGCGAAAACAGAGCCAAAAACGGAGGAAATCGTAATTCCTATCCAGCGGAAGCTATGGCGTCTTTTAAAACCGCTTCTGACGTACGAACTGTTTCTGATCGGAGCAACCGTACTTCTGGCGCTGATCCTGATGACGTTTACGACCGGCGGTTATCTGGAAGAGCGTATGCACGCGACATCCGTTCTTGCATCAGCAATCGGCAGTCTGGCGGCGATCCCGGTTCTCTGGAAACAGTACAAAAAAGATGAAGGCATGTTCCCGAAACCGGAAAAACGGTGGAGTGCTACAGAGGCAACCGCCTGTATTCTGCTGGTTATGACCTTCGGCCATCTCCTGAACACTGTCATGAACGTGACCGGCTTTACCAGAATCTTTTCCGGCTATCAGGACATGGCATCAAAGATTTATGAAGGACAGAACCCGCTGCTTCTGATCCTGTCCGTCGGTGTGCTGAGCGCGGCCGCAGAGGAAATTGTTTTCCGCGGCATGATTTACCGCAGGGCAAAAGATTTCTGGGGAACCGGCTGGGGCATCGCAGCATCATGTCTGCTGTTCGGTGCATATCACGGCAATGTGACGCAGTTTGTCTATGCAGCCGTGGTAAGTGTGCTTCTGATCCTTATTTATGAGCGGTGCGGAACACTCCTTGCCCCGGTTCTTGCGCACATGGCAGAAAATATCTGGGGACTTTACCGGAGCCAGTTCGTATCCTGGATGAC
>ERZ1673700.3399-NODE-3399-length-10831-cov-6.684577_pt1 | contig 10831 bp, 3 predicted proteins | sample MGYA00580230_ERZ1673700 | MGnify/ENA primary metagenome ERZ1673700 (study PRJEB41218, sample SAMN15661782) | gut metagenome | host: Homo sapiens | place: Canada: London | collected 2015-08-20/2019-03-30 | study: EMG produced TPA metagenomics assembly of...
CACCGATATCCTCCGCCGGGATGCCCAGGTCCAGCAGGGCCTGGGTCAGCTCCTTGTAAGAGGACTTGGTGGCGCTGATGGTGCGGCTGTCGCCGTCGCGGAACAGGGTGATCTCGACGCCCAGCCAGGCGTAGTCGCCATCCACCGGAAGAACGTTCTTCGCCTGGACATCCCGCCAGGCGGCGTCATACAGGGCCTGGGCCTCCTCCGCCGTCAGCTCCCGGCTTTCGCCGGCGGCGTTCAGCCACAGCCCGCCGCCGGTGGGCTGCCAGCCGGACGGGGGAACGTTGCCGTTGAACATAACATAGGTCTGCACCTCCTCCAGCCGGGCCACCTGCTCCAGAGCTGCCTTGACCGGCTCCGTCATCGCCAACCGGTAGCACCGGGCCATGGAGGTGCCGTCCTTCAGAACATAGTGCACCACAAAGGTCATCCGGCAGTTCACATCTGCGGCGCGATTCTCCGCCAGCTCCGCCTGGGCCTTTACCAGGGTCTCCAGGGACCGGGGATCCTCCAGGGTAAAGCTGGTGTCCAGGCAATATACCCGGGCCCGGGCCACATCCTCCGCCTGGGGCGTCCGGTCGGCGTAGCCGAAAACGTCCGCCCGCAGGGCCACGCACAGCAGCACCAGCACCAGCGCCGTCACCGCCGCGCCGGGCAGGCGCTTGGGCAGCACCCGCAGGGTCTTGCCCACCAGCATGGCCGCCGCCAGATAGCACACGATGCCCATCACGGCCATGCACACGCACAGACGGGCGGGGCTGAAGTCGCCGCTGCGGCCCACGGACACCAGGACATACAGCAGCATACCCAGGGGCAGACCGCCTACCAGCCCCACGCCCAGCCGGAACACCGGCCGCATCCAGGGGAAGGCCGCCGCATCGCCGGACAGCTCGCTTTTCCGCCGGCCGTACAGCAGCCGGGACAGGACCGTCAGCACCAGGGCCACGGCGGTGAAGATCAGCAGGGTCCGCCAGCCCTGGGGAACCAGGCCGCTGGCGCAGTCGGCGTTCTGTATGCGGTCATCGGGCAGCTTGCCGGTGAGAAACGGCGAATAGCTGGGACCGCTCTGGCCCAGGTCGCAGATCAGCTGATACACCGGCGTCAGCCACCGGGTAATGACGGGCTGGGCGTCCGGCATGGTGAAGCCGTCCAGCAGAAGCTCCGCCAGTTGCTGGCCCAGCCAGGTCAGCGCCACCGCCAGGCAGTTGACGGCGGCGTACAGCACCGGCACCGCCAGCAGCCACCCGGTGACCATGGCGCACAGGGTCCCCAGGGCCAGGAAGATCAGGTCCAGCAGGGTGGCCACCACGAACCACGTCAGCAGGGCCGGCGTCAGAGCCAGGCCGCCCAGCAGGGCCGCCAGGGCCGTCACTGCCAGCACCAGCAGGTTCCCCGCCGCCAGCATGGCCCAGCCGGTGAGAAAATGGGTCCAGAACAGGGTCCCCCGCCGCTGGGGCAGGGCGTGCATGGCCCCCACGGACCGGGTCTGCATCAGATAGGAAAACACCGCCGTGGCCATGATGCCGCCGAAGATCAGCGCCAGCACCACGGCGGCGGCGTAGGTGTCGGCGCACAACTCGGTCAGGTTCACCAGGGCGGGATTCCGCTCCGCGGCCCGGTTCCACACCGGGATGGGCAGGAAAATGATCCACAGCCCCACATACAGGAACAGGGCCGGCCAATACCGCCGCAGGTCGCTGCGGGCCAGGGCCCCGTTAAAGAATGATGTCGCGGACCGCATAGTCAGCACCTCCCAGCTCATAGATGAAAATCTCCTCCAGGGTCAGGGGAATGGCCTCCAGCAGCAGGGGAGACAGGGCCTGCATCCGGTGCAGGATGTCCTCCCGCTTGCCCCGGACAATGTAGGTGATGACCCGGCCCACGGCGGACCGGTGCAGCACCCGGATGCCCTCCGGCAGCGGCGGCTCCTCCGCTGCGGCATAGGCCGCCTGGATTTTCACCGTGTTGTCCTGCAGCTCCGACAGGCTCCGCTCCAGCAGCACCTGCCCCTTGTTCATAATGCCCACATGGTCGCACACGTCCTCCAGCTCCCGGAGGTTGTGGCTGGACACCAGCACCGTGGTGCCCCGGTCGGCCACGTCTCCCAGCAGCAGGGACCATACCTGCCGCCGCATCACCGGGTCCAGACCGTCCACCGGCTCGTCCAGCACCAGCACCTCCGGCATGCAGCTCATGACCAGCCAGAAGGCCGCCTGCTTCTGCATGCCCTTGCTCATCCGGCGCAGCAGCTGCTTTTCCGGCAGGGGAAAGGCCTCCCGCAGCTTGTGATACCGGTCCCAGCTGAAAAAGGGGTGGGTCCCGGCATACAGCCGGGCCATGTCCCGGATGCTGGCCTGTGGGAAATAGTACCAGTCGTCAGGGATCACCGCCATGCGGCTTTTGGCGGCGGGATTTTCATATACCGGCTGGCCGTCCAGGGTCACCTGGCCGCTGTCGGGCCGGTACACGCCGGTGAAGTGGCGGATGATGGTGGATTTGCCTGCCCCGTTGGGGCCCACCAGGCCGTATACCGCCCCCCGGGGCACCGTCATGTTGGCCCCGTCCAGAGCCCGGAAGCCGTCAAAGGTTTTTACCACGTTATTCGCTTCAAGCATCGCGATCCCCTCCCTTCCAAAGGTCCGTCCATTCCTCCCGGGTCATGCCCAGGTCCCGCAGCTCCGCCATCAGCGGCAGCACCCGGGCCGTCACCTCTCTGCGCCGCTGGCGGTTTTGCTCCTGGCCCTCGGAGACGAAGGTGCCCCGGCCCGACACGGTGTAAACATATCCCTCCGCCTCCAGCTGGGTATAGGTCCGCTGGATGGTGTTGGGACTGATGGCCAGCTCCGTGGCCAGGCTCCGCACGGAGGGCAGCTTGTCTCCCGCCGCCAGCACGCCCGTCACCATCATGCTCCGCAGGCCGTCCCGCACCTGCTCATAGATGGGCCGCGCATCCCGGTAATCCAAGCGTATCACGCATATGACCTCCTTTCTGCGTGTATTATCTGTATTGATACACTCATTATATTCTATCCCGGGACCGGTTGTCAAGAGAAAAAACCGGGAAAGTCCCGCCGGATTGCCGTGAATACCGGCTGAATATTTTCAATTTGCGAAAGGAAGAGCACCTGACCGCGGTTGGCGGCAGGGAATGACCGCTTCCGGATTTTTCACGGAACCCACAAATTTTCGGCGGGATATTTGCACACATCGCATTATTGCGCTGAACTGCGAAAGATGGTACAATACAAAGAGTGCGCCATACTTTTATGCATGGCGTCCGACTTACACTTATAGGAGGAACGAGATGACAGCTATCAAACGGTGCTGCGCACTGGCCCTGGCGGTTCTGATGATCCTGACCGCCCTGCCGGTGACAGCCTTCGCCGAGACGGCTGCGCACGAGACCAACGCCTCTCTCCATGAGACGACGTTGGATGGTATCGCCAACGATATCACCCGCCAGGTCCTGCGCAGCAGCCAGAAGGACGGCGAAAGAATCCAGATGGAAAACACCGCCAAGCTCGACGACAGCGATGAAGTCGAGATCATCGTGGTGGTAAACGACTCCGTGGCCGACCCCGATTCCCGGGCCCAGGTCAACGCCCTGCTGCGCACGCAGAAGAGCGCCCTGTCCCAGATCGAACGCGCCCTCGACACCAAGGTGGAGCCCCAGCGGCAGTACACCACCCTGCTCAACGGCTTCTCCGCCACGGTGACCTATGGCCAGTACAAGGCCATCCGCCGGCTGGACTGCGTCCAGTCCGCCTTCATTTCCCCCACGTTTGAGCTGCTGCCTGACACCGCCAACAGCAACAAGATGATCGGCGGCGGCAGCTATAACACCACCGGCTTTACCGGCGAGGGAATGCTGGTGGCCATTCTGGATACCGGCGTGGACATGGGCCACGAGGTGTTCAAGGCCGCGCCCAAGAGCCCCTCCCTGACCCAGGAAAAGCTCCGGACCCTGCTGGAGACCTATGATTTCCAGGTGGAGAGCATCATCAAGGGCATCAGCGTGTCCAACCTGTACTACAGCGCCAAGATCCCCTTCCAGTTCGACTACGGCGACAAGGATAAGGACGGCAATCCCGGCGAAAAGGGCAGCCACGGCACCCATGTGGCCTCCACCGCCGCCGGTAATGTGGGCGTCAACGATGCCGTCATGGGCGTGGCGCCCCAGGCCCAGATCATCAACATGAACGTGTTCAAGAGCAGCGGCGGCGCGTCCTATTCCGATATTCTGGCCGCCCTGGAGGACTGCATCCTGCTGGGCGTGGACGTGGCCAACCTGAGCCTGGGCTCCGACTGCGGCTACATCGACTATGACAGCGAGGATGCCTTCACCAAGAGCCTGCTGGACGTGTTCGAGCGCACCGGCGAGAGCGGCGTGTCCCTGGCTGTGGCCGCCGGCAACGCCTATAACGCCGCCTATGGCGACGCCTTCGGCGGCAAGGCCCTGGCCTCCAACCCCGATTACGGCCTGGTCAGCGAGCCCTCTACCTATGGCGAGTCCCTGTCCGTGGCTGCCGTGTCCAACGGCGTGGTCAACAGCCCCTATGTCACCGTGGGCGGCAAGAACCTGGCCTATCAGGACAGCGCCACCATCAGCGACGACGAGAATGCCAAGCCCTTCCGCAGCCTGTCCTCCCGGGGTTCCCTGGAGTATGTGGTGGTGCCCAACTACGGCGCCGAGGCCGACTATGAGGGCCTGGATGTTCAGGGCAAGATCGCCCTGGTCCAGCGGGGCGGCGGTATGTACTACGAGCAGAAGGAGCGCGCCGCCGCCAATGCCGGCGCCATCGGTATGCTGGTGTACAACAACGTCCCCGGCATGCTGTATATGTCCATCACCGACTGGAAGATCCCCTGCGCGTTTGTCTCCCAGGCTGCCGGCGAATACATGAAGCAGCAGCAGACCAAGACCCTGTCCGTGGCTGCGGCCGACGCCCTGGTGGAGTCTCCCACCTACGGCATGGCCGATTTCTCCAGCTGGGGCGCCACCACCGAGCTGACCCTGAAGCCGGAGCTCACCGCCCCCGGCGCGGGCATCTATGCCGCCGTGCCCGGCGGCTATGAGAGCATGGACGGCACCTCCATGGCCTCCCCCCATGTGGCGGGCGGCATGGCCATCGTCCAGCAGGCCCTGAAGGCCCGCGATGCCTCTATGTCCGGCGCGGACCGCAAGCACATGACCGATACCCTGCTCATGAGCACCGCCCATGTGATCTATGACAACGACGGCGTGCCCTATTCTCCCCGCAAGCAGGGCGCCGGCCTGATGAGCATCAACGACGCCGTGAATACCCGGGGTTATCTGTCCGTGGCGGGCATGGAGCGTCCCAAGCTGGAGCTGAAGGACGATCCCGCTATGAAGGGCGTGTATACCATGACCTTCACCGTTCACAACACCGGCAGTGACACCCTGTATTACGACGTGACCCCCATCGTCCTGACGGACACCACCGAGAGCTACGTCAACGGCGATCAGCAGGAGTTCTCCACCATCAGCGGAAGCTCCCGGCTGCTGCCCCACACCTTCACCACCAACTGCGAGAATAACCGCGTGTCCGTGGCTCCCGGCAAGACCGCCGATGTCACCGTCACCGTCACCGTCACCGACGAGGGCCGGACGATGCTGGCCCAGTTCCCCAACGGCGGCTATGTGGAGGGCTTCGTGACCCTGACCCAGGTGGCCGCAGACGGCAGCAGCCTCACGGATCCCATTGATCTGGGCGTGCCCTTCCTGGCCTTCTACGGCGACTGGACCAAGGCCCCCATCATGGACTCCACCGATTACTGGGAGACTCTGGACGGCTCCGCCAGCCAGGCCCAGGCCTATATGAACACCGCCTTCTCCTCCTCCAGCGAGAACACGGTGGACACCTACCTGGGTGACAACAACTACACCAGCGTGCCGTATCTGGCAGACCGCAACGCCATCTCTCCCAACAACGATGACTTTATGGACAGCCTCACCGGCATCTACACCGGTCTGCTGCGCAATACCAAGAGCCTGAAATACACCATCACCGGCGCCAACGGCCAGGTGTACTACAGCAAGGATTGCGAGTATGTGGGCAAGTCCATCTACAGCTACGACTATTACCGCATCGTGCCCGCCGGCGTGGACGCCGAATATGACGGCATCGAGCCCTGGTACGGCACCGACGCCCACAACGCCAAGCTGCCCAACAACACCAAGGCCACCGTGACCATCGAGGCCACCCTGCCCTATGGCGACGGCGTGGGGACCAACCAGAAGCACTCCTGGTCCTTCCCCATCACCATCGACACCGAGGAGCCTCATGCCGACAACCTGAAGGTCACCGAGTCCGAGGGCCGGTATTACCTGAACCTGGACGTGTCCGATAACCAGTATGTGGCGGCCGTGGTGTTCTACAACGTGGCCAATACCCAGATGCTGTACGGCATGCAGGGCTTCGGCGAGCTGCAGCCCGGCGTCACCAGCCATGTCAGCGAGTATGACATCACCGGCTTCGGCGAGACCTTCGGCATGATCGTCCATGACTACGCCGGCAACTCCAAGGTGTATACCGTCCGCGCTCCCGGCAACCCCGACGATCACGGCACCATCACGCCCACCAACATCCTCTGGACCGAGAACTTCAACGAGAAGTGGCTCCCCGACGACTGGAGCGTCCAGAGCAAGGGCAACTCTCTGAACACCTGGTACCGCGACGAGGACTACATGGCCGCCGTGGATCATGACGACGACAACCAGCAGAACGAGTGGCTGATCTCCCGCACCACGGATATCAGCGGCGTGGATACCGATGTCCACATGGTGTTTGACTTCTACACCACCTATTGGTACACCGTGGAGTATAAGCACTGCAACCTCCAGGTCATGGCCTCCGGCGACGGCGGCGCCACCTGGCAGGAGATCTGGAACCTGCAGCGGGATTCCGGCCTGTTCACCGCCTGGACCAAGACCCAGGCCAAGGTCAACATTCCCGAGAGCCTGCAAAACAGCAAGGACCTGCGCTTCGCCTTTGTCTACACCGGCAAGGGCGGCTCCGACCTGTCGCTGGACAACGTTCAGCTGTACGCCGAGGAGCGGGACAACTATGTGGCCGTCACCGCCTCCGCCGGTGAGGGCGGCGCCATTGACCCCGCCGGTCAGACCCTGGTGAAGAAGGGCACCAGCAAAACCTTCACCGTTACCCCCGCCCAGGGCTATGAGATCGTCAACGTCACCGTGGACGGCACGGATCTGGGCCCCATCAGCTACTATACCTTCCAGCGGGTGGGCGTGGACCACACCATCTCCGCCACCTTCCAGAAGGCCCAGCCGTCCGGCGACGTGGTGCTGTTCGACAACGACTTTGAATCTGTGACCGGTGAGAGCTTCCCCTTCCACGGCTGGAGCCTGAAGGGTGTCAACACCAACGGCTACACCTGGAAGCAGCAGACCTACTGGAACTGGAAGGATGTCAACGACACCAAGCACGCCTATATCTCCGATGACTGGAACGGCGGCGCGCAGGACGAGTATCTGATCTCCCCGGCGGTGAATCTGACCGGCAAGGAAGCAACCCTGTCCTTCGACTATGGCTACGGCTACTACGGAGCACAGAACAAGACCTACACAGCCACCGTGGAGGTATCCACTGACGGCGGCCAGACCTGGACCGCTCTGTGGAACTTCTTCGACAGCTACAATGGCGAGAAGTCCGGCGTTGTTTCCGGACGCAAGGAGCTGGCTATCCCGGCCCAGTATGCAGTGGACGGCGTTCAGTTCGCCTTCCATTATGTGAATCCCACTCACGAAACCGGTCCTCTGGCCGTGGACAACGTCAAGCTCACCGCCCCCGGCGGCAGCAGCGACACCGTGACCCTGACCACCACCGCCTCCGACGGCGGTACCGTGGCCCCCGCCGGTCAGACCACCTATGTCTCCGGCCAGGCCGTGGACGTTACCTTCACCCCGGACCAGGGCTATCAGCTGGCCTCCGTGAAGGTCAACGGCTGCACCGCCTCCGTTACCGGCAATGTCCTGACCCTGACCATGGACCAGAGCTACGCCGTTTCCGCCGTATTTGAGAAGATCCCCGATGTCCCCACCGTGATGTTCGAGAACGACTTCGAGTCCGTCACCGGTGACAGCTTCCCCTTCCACGGCTGGACACTGAAGGGCGTCAACCCCAACGGCTACACCTGGAAGCAGTATACCTATTACAACTGGAAGAGCCTGGGCAACGACACCAAGCACGCCTACATTTCCGACGACTGGAACGGCGGCCCGCAGGACGAGTGGCTGATCTCCCCGTCCGTGAACCTGTCCGGCACCCGGGATGGCGTTCTGTATTTCGACTATGCCTACGGCATTTACGGCATCAAGAACAAGACCTTCACCGCCACCGTGGAGGCCTCCACCGACGGCGGCCAGACCTGGACCCCCATCTGGAACTTCCAGGACAGCTACACCGGCCAGGAAACCAGCGGCTATGCCTTGGCGGGCAGCGCTGAGGTCAAGGTTCCCGCCCAGTATGCAGTGGACGGCGTCCAGTTCGCCTTCCGCTATGTGAACACCACCCACGACACCGCCCCCCTGGCGGTGGATAACGTGAAGCTGATGGCGGTGGAGGACGGCCCCGTGGCCCAGAAGTACACCATCACCGCCACCGCCGGTGAGGGCGGCTTCATCACCCCCGCCGGTGAGGTGTCCGTGAAGGAGGGCGCGTCCCAGGCCTTCACCATCACCGCCTCCGAGGGCTATGCCATTGCCGACGTGCTGGTGGACGGCCAGAGCGTGGGCGCGGTGGACAGCTACACCTTCGAGAATGTCACCGCCAACCACACCATCGCCGCCCTGTTCACCAAGACGGCCTCCGACGTGCAGTTCGACAACGACTTCGAGTCCGAGACCTTCCCCGGCCACGGCTGGACCGTGAAGGGCACCCGTACCGACAGCCCCTATACCTGGTACAAGGGCACCAATACCAAGCTCAATTCCACCAAGCAGGCCCGCATCGACATGGATTACTATGAAGATACCTGGGGCGGCTGGAGCGTGGGCGGCATCCGCAAACCTCTGCTGCCTATGGCAGGCGGCAGCGATAAGCTGCAGGATGAGTATCTCATCTCCCCCGTGGTGGACCTGACCGGCAAGACCCCCGCCCTGACCTTTGATTACCTGCTGTTCAAGTCTGTCATCGGCAACTACTGCTCCGTGACCGTGGAGGCCAGCACCGACGGCGGCCAGACCTGGACCACCATCTGGACCGCAGCCGATCTGGAGCCGGTAAGCGGTTATTGGTTCATGGGCACGGCCAACGTTGCCGTTCCCGCCGCCTTCTGCACGGACAATGCCCAGTTCGCCTTCCACTTCTATAAGAAGGCCAACCAGGGCTATGACGATACCGACGCCATGTTCGCCATCGACAACGTGACCATGACCTACGGCGCCACCGATCCCTGCGCCGACGGCCATACTCTCACCGCGGTACCTGAGGTGCCCGCCACCTGCGAGGAGACCGGCGTCAAGGCCCACTGGGTGTGCTCCGTCTGCGGCAAGCTGTTCAGCGACGCCGATGGCAAGAACGAGACTACCCTGGAGGCTCTGACCATCCCTGCCACCGGCCACGCCTGGGGTCAGCCTGCCTGGACCTGGACCGGAACGGAGTCCGCCTCCGCCGTGTTCACCTGCGGCAATGATGCGTCCCATACCAAGACGCTGACCGCTGCGGTGACCAGCCAGGTGACCACCGAGCCCGGCTGCGAGAGCACCGGCGTCCGGACGTACACCGCCACGGTGACCTTCGAGGGCCAGACCTACACGGATACCAAGACTGAGACGCTGCCCGCCGCTGGCCATGTCTGGGGTCAGCCCGTGTGGCAGTGGACCGGCTTCGCTGCCCAGGCTGTCTTTGCCTGCGCCCGTGACGCTGGCCATACCCAGACGCTGACCGCTGCGGTGACCAGCCAGGTGACCACCAAGCCCGGCTGCGAGAGCACCGGTGTCCGGACGTACACCGCCACCGTGACCCTGGACGGCAAGAACTATACCGACACCCGCACCGAGACCCTGCCCTCCCTGGGCCACAAGACCCAGCTGGTGGGCGCTAAGGCCGCCACCTGCACGGAAGACGGCTACACCGGCGACGAGGTCTGCACCGTGTGCCAGGAGATCGTGAAGAAGGGCGAGGTCATCCCCGCCACCGGCCACGACACCGAGATCGTGGGTGCCAAGGATGCCACCTGCACCGAGGACGGCTATACCGGCGATGAGGTCTGCAAGACCTGCGGCGTCACCGTGAAGAAGGGCGAGACCATCCCCGCCACCGGCCACGACACCCAGCTGGTGGGTGCCAAGCCCGCTACCTGCACCCAGGACGGCTACACCGGCGATGAGGTCTGCAAGACCTGCGGCGTCACCGTGAAGAAGGGCGAGGTCATCCCCGCCACCGGTCACGACACCCAGCTGGTAGGCGCTAAGGCCGCCACCTGCACGGAAGATGGCTACACCGGCGACGAGGTCTGCACCGTGTGCGGCGAGACCGTCACCAAGGGCGAAGTCGTCAAGGCCACCGGCCATCACTACAAGGATGGCAAGTGCACCGACTGCGGCGAAAAGGATCCCAACTATCAGCCTGCTCAGCCCGGCGTCAAGACCGGTGATGCCAGCTCCGTGACCCTGTGGGTCATGCTGCTGACTGTCTCCGCTCTGCTGGCTGCCGCTGTGGTGGTCCTGCCCCGCAGAAAGCACAATTGATCGCGGCTGATTCCACGACATAACAAAAAAGGCGGACGCTTCCGCTACTCCTGATAGGGGTACCTTGAAGCGTGTCCTCGGATTAGGCAGGCA
>ERZ1673700.3400-NODE-3400-length-10825-cov-16.997679_pt1 | contig 10825 bp, 9 predicted proteins | sample MGYA00580230_ERZ1673700 | MGnify/ENA primary metagenome ERZ1673700 (study PRJEB41218, sample SAMN15661782) | gut metagenome | host: Homo sapiens | place: Canada: London | collected 2015-08-20/2019-03-30 | study: EMG produced TPA metagenomics assembly of...
TCTGAGCCAGAATCTCCAGAAGATATGTGAGCATTCTCAAAAGGGCGCGCTGAATCTTGCGGAGATTCAGCACCAGAACGGACATGGCAATCACATGGGCCGCAGTCTCCCACAGCTTTGCAGTGACCAGCCCCATGCCACATTTACGCTTCGCCAGACTGAATCTGCGCTCCACTTCCACGCGCTCACACTCATCCCGATAGTCCTGAGCTTTGTCTCTGGTTTCACCCTTCTTAGGGCGTCCCAGAGCCGAACCGGAAAGACGGATCCCATGTGCCTTGCAATAGCTGAGATTCTCCCGGTTTCGGTAGATTTTGTCCGCCAGGATCCGGCTCGCGCTCGGAACCGCTCTGCCATTTCCCGCAGATTTCCCGCCTCATTGTAGGCGTCAAAAGAACAGCACTCCAGCCGCGTCCATCCGTCAACGACACTGATGTCCAACTTCGCGCCAAACTCCACCGGCTTTCCCGCTTTTCCCCGCACAATGGGCCGAACAAAGGGCTGGCTCACGCTGACGATCCGATCAGGTACGCTGTGGGTACGGTTATCGTACATGTACTTCTGCTGCTCATAGACGGCGCGGATCGTGCCCAAACGCTCCGCCTGGCGAGGGGGCAGATTTTTTCCGAGGGACAGTTTGCCATCGATGGCATTCAGGTCGCGCCGGAGGTAAGCCAGCTGCTTCCCAATGGCTTTGCGGGTCATTTTCGCGATGTGTTTACGGCATCTTGTGTATTTCAGGTAATCTTTCCGGGCGCGTTTGCGGTACGTTCGAGGCTTCTTTCCGTCCGCGGGATCGTGAAGAACATCCAAAAGCGTTTCGCCGTTCTCCCTGGCCTCGTTGAGCAGGGAAACATCCTGAGGATAACGGATATTGGACGGCGCGCAGGTGGCGTCCACGATCATAGTGCCTCTGTTTCCGCCGGTTCCCGGCTGGCCGTCAGAATCATCATCGTCATCCTTGGATTCGGCTTCTTTGACCTGACGCTCCTTTGCGTCCCGCACGATCATCTCATTGATCTCACCCAGCACTTCCGGCGTCAGGCGCTTGCGGAAATACACCATCAAAGACGGATCAAAGGGCAGCTTTTCATCATCATAACCAGGATACCCGCAGAAATATTGAAGATATGGGTTCTCCTGGATCTGAAGCGCGGTTTCCTCGTCAGAATAGCCATACTCCGCCTGAATGATGCAGGCTCCCAAGGCCAGACGCAGCGGTTTAGCCACATTGCCTTTCCGGTTGGTGAATAAGGCGGCGTAGCGCTTCTCAATCTCCAGCCAGGGGATCGTCTGGGCTTTCTTTACCCAACGGTTGCTTTCCTTCAGATTCATGCCCACCGGCTGTTTGAAATCCGCCAAGCTGATCTGTCCATTGCTGTAACGATACATGGTTGCCCTCCAAGTGCAAGGTTTTTGCTGGATTTTTGCCAGTTCTCTTTCTCCAATTATACCACGGATTGGCCTCTATCAATTGAAATATAAGGCTTTTTCTATTATTCAGTGCACATTATGATAATTGTAACGCTGAAAAAATCAGGGTACAAGGATACCAATCAGATGCGTGATTGCGTTTCACAGTGCATAATGAATAGAACAATCAGTCAAAAGAGAGTGTATTGACGTCAACAGTTTTTGATAGTAAAATTTTGTAAGATTAACTAGTTTTGTGAACCTATCGGAGGAAAAACGTATGCAGTGCTATGATAGATTTGTTAAAGAGATTACTGATATTCGTAGATGGTTTTTTACTACGCTTTATTCATATTTAAAAGTCAGAGATCAGTTTTCGGAATGTATTAAAGAAGGAGAATCCGTTGATGCAGAACTTGAACTTGCATTTAAGGAGTCTGGATGCAATTCATTTAGTTTAGTTCGGCGGTTATCCTCTGACAATATAAAAATGTGTAAAGAATTGGCTTTGATACGAAGTATATCTGCGTTGGAAGTCTTTACAGTAGATGCAGTTCGAGAGGTCTACTCTTCCAATAAAAGCCCTTTTATGGTCAATACGAGCATTGAATATAATATCTCTGAAATACTTTCTTGTGAAAATATCCAGACTCTACAAGATAAATATATCAATAGTAGATGTAGGAATTTACATAGTGGTGGTTTCTTAGAAATTCAAAAGTATTATAAAAAGATTTTCAAGATAAATTTTTCTGAATTTAGTCATAGAATTGGCGAAAAAGACTTTGGTATAACCTACCTGACACAATATCATCAAATTCGCCATTTAATAGTTCACCGATTGGGTAATACCGATGAGCAATATAGGAAGAACTATAATTGTCCAGATGCTAATGTAATCCGACTTAACGAAGAGGATTTATCTATATGGTTTGAAGTAATATTATCCTTTGCTTTTTTCATCGATAAGAAGATGAATAAGTATATTCTGACTCCTCCAGCCGCAAATGAAGTTGAAATAAAAGCAGAAATACTCGCTGATCTAGCTTTCGATTATTTTGATCCTGCATTTCCAATTCGCATAAAAAAGAATAAGTCTATTCCACTATCTATGATATTAAAATCAAAAGAATTTGAAGAAGGTAACATTGTAACAGTTCACTTACAGGGTTTATTCGCTTATATGCGAAAATATTATAAAACATTGTTGAAGAAGTGTTCAGCCGGAGAAATAAAGATTATATCATATAATGTTCTTTCACTAATTCCATCTTATAAAAACCAAAAACAATTTCCGTGGGAAGATGTTGAAAAGGTTATCGCTTTGCTTCCTGAAAAGCCATGGGAAAAACATATTCATAAAAGAATAGCAAAACAATTAGGTTGGTCGAACTCAAAGGTTAGCCAAATAATAAATAATATACTAGCCGAACAGCCTGCAAAAATAAGTATAGAAGCAAAAACACTAGAACTAAAGATAGATGACTCGCATACATTTACACTTGTTGTTGAACCTCCGGAATTATCCAACAAAGTAGTATGGCAAAGTTCCAATCCATCCATAGCAGAAGTAAACAACGGAGTTGTTGTGGCTACTTCTCCAGGTACTGCAACAATATTAGCACGACTTCCTGGCAGCATGTATAAAGCATTCTGTACAGTTACAGTATCAGAATAAGTATTTAAGCGGGTATAGTAACTACGATAGTGACTATACCCGCCTTGCACCTAGAACTCAACTAGAAGTGCTAATTTTTTCAGCAGATCGGACAGCGCCCTCCAGAGGTCAGCGTAGTCTCGTTGCAGGGCCTTGATCTCGTTGGGGTAAATGCCGCCGTAGGTGTTCACATGGATCGCCACTTGATTGAGGTTGTTGGCGCATCGCCGCTGGAGGGCCACTAGCTCCCGGATGTCCGAGAGGTCAACATGGAGAACATAGCCGTTGAGCGCCATTTTCCGCATATAAGCCCCTGCATTTCCGCATCGTCCCGGACACCAAAGGGATGATTTTTGAACGGATGCAGGTCAGACAGGTTGAGATAGACGATCTCCTCTTTTACCGGTCGATTGGCGTCACGGGGCGCAGATGGCTCCGGCGTGACCTCCGCACCGGCGGGAACGCCACCTTTATCCGTGACAGGCTTCTCCGGGGCAACCTTACTTTGGGACTTTTTGTCCCGAGGTTTGGGCTGCTTGGCCTTATCGGGAGCAGCCTTGTTCTCCTTGGGCGGTCGGCCTCTGCCGGGCTTGGCGGTCTTGTCACTTTCGGTGGGCGGTTTCTGCTTGAGCACCTTTTTCTCCTCCTTAGCCGCCTCGTCACGGGCGGCGGCAAAATTCAACACCTTGCCGGAATGTGCCGGGGTAGGATCGTCCTTGCCGGGAGTGAGCGGCTGCTCCTGTTCCTTTTCAGCCTTGGGGACTTCGGGCGCGGCAGGCTCCTCCACCTCGGCGTGGGTAACAGCGTCGGCGGGATCGGGTACGGCCTCGCCCATTTCAAAAAGCACCGCCTTCCACTCATGCTCCAGCATGACCGCCTCTGCGTCGGTCAGCGCAGGCCCAGGAGAGGGCTGCTCCAGCACGGCGGCATTTTCTACCGCAGGAGCAGGAGCCTCGGTGGGCGGGGCTGCCTCGGGAATATTTTTCTTATCATCTGCCATTTGCAAACCTCCTTTTTGTGGCATGAAAAAAAACAGTCCGCAGACTGGCCGGGTGGAAGTGACCTCCCTTCATGGTGTTATATATGAAAACGCCGCCCGTTGTCCTGTTGGGGTAGCGAAATTCATGATGATATGTTACAATAAATATAAATACTTTTGATGTGATGTGAGGTAACCTATGGAAACTTTAATCGCCAAGAATGAAGCAAGGAACAGATGGTACCCCCAGTCAGTAGAGTCATATAAAATGAGTATCAAAATTCCTTATGACACACAAGAAAACAAAAGACTGAATAGCAACTTCGCATATAGTATGCAATACATCGAGTACATTGAAAAGCAAATAAAAGAACTCAAATTATCAGAAGTGTTGCTCACTATGCTATATAAATCATATATCATAACAGGAATGGGCATTACTGAGATGCTATTTGTCTATTTGCTAAAAAGTACGGGAAACTGGAATAAAACGGAATGGGAAGAATACTCAAACTTTAAAGCTAACCCCATAGAGACAGATGGAGTAACTATCAAAGCAGAAACGAAATTATATAAAAAAGTACCGTCTTATGAAATGAGAATGGATTTAGATTCAATGATTAAAAGAATTGAGAAAAAACACATTCTGACAATAGATCATAATATTTTCCCAGCACTCAAGAGATTACGAGAATTGAGAAATCGAGTACATCTCCAAACGGGTAGAGATGCATATGACCACGATTACAATAGCATCGGCTTTAATGAAATTCAGATGATGCGCCGCATACTGTATGCCATATTAACAACTCCAGAAATATGCAATAATGCTGCAAGGTTTGAATTTATAAATGCAAGCTACACTGATGGATTGCGAAAAGAATAAATACCTCTTGCCGACTGCCAGCAAACCGTTGATATATCTGCGTTTTCTGAAATCCTATAATTACACTACGACCATATATAGGCGTCAAAATCTTTTTTATGAGGTTTTGACGTCTTTTATTTTTGTATTTTATTTGCTGCTTCGGAAAATTGTAGAAAAAATTTGAAAAATTTAAAAAATGGCTTGCTTTTTATAAAATTCTATGCTATGATAATTTTCGTTCCGGGGTGTGGCTCAGCTTGGTTAGAGCGCCGTCTTAGGGAGGCGGAGGTCGCGAGTTCGAATCCCGCCACTCCGATCCAAAAAAGTCCTTGATTTTTCAAGGACTTTTTTGTGTTGCATTTCATGTTGCAATCCGATATTCACTTTTTGTAACGCTTCCGGCATAGCTCCTTTACATGGACAGACATGTCATGAATGCTCTTTCACATACTGCAGAAATTCCGGTGTTTTTGACCAGTATTTTACACCCCAGTTTTCAAAATTCCATTCTTCCATGTAATCGTTACACTCGAAATCTACATAATATATTTCTTCGTTATGTACAACAAAATTCGTTGGAAAATAATCAATATTTGTATTGGCAGCATATAACAGCGCACACATTCTATGCAATTGCTCGATATAGTCCGTTTTCATCTTGTCTTCTAAAACCAACTGATAAATCGTATCGCCGTCAATAAACTCCTTCAAAATGCGTTCATTTTTCACATCTGCTTCAAGCATGGCAGGCATTTTTATTCCGATTTCTTTCAATTTCTTGTAATCCCTGATTTCTGCCTCAAGCTTGTTTCCGAACTGATAATAATCACAAGGTTCATGATGTATCTGCTTCAAAACATACCTGTTATTTCCGGACTCTGCCAAATAAGAATAACCGCCTTTCCCCTTTCCCAGCAATTTAATTATTGTATAGCTTTTCCCATTTACGGTCATTTCTTTATTCATATGTTTTCCTCTGTTCTACGCCACATAGATTACTGATTTTTAAAATTCCGCAAACCTTTCCCGGCTTGCGGAACCTTCCAAACATATTATATTTTTTCCACGCACCGGATCAGTGCATCCACATTTTCTTCCTTCGTCGCCCAGCCGGTACAGAATCGCACGCAACTGTGTGCGGCATCGATCCGCTGGTCATAGCTGTACTCGAACTGCTCTGCGATTTTTTCAAGATGAGCATCCGGTACAATGACGAAGATCTGATTCGTCCGGTTGGGTGCCAGATAAGTGTAGCCCTTTGCCGTAAATGCTTCCCGCAGCTTCTCCGCCATGGCAATGGCATGGGCGGAGATCTCCTGATAGAGACCATCAGTGAAAAGAGCGTCAAACTGCAGACCCAACAGTCTTCCCTTGGCCAGCATGCCACCGTTCTGCTTGATGAGATATCGGAAATCCTGTGCAAGCTCCGGGTTTTTGATCACTACTGCTTCTCCGAACAATGCTCCGACCTTGGTTCCACCAATATAAAACACATCACAAAGCGCCGCGATATCCGGCAATGTCAGATCGTTGTCCGGTGCTGCCAGTCCGTAGCCCAGTCTGGCGCCATCTAAGAACAGATACAGTCCGTATTTGTGACAGGTCTCAGACAAAGCGGTCAGTTCTGCTTTACTATAAATGGTTCCAACCTCTGTGGGATTGGAAATGTACACCATTTTCGGCTGTACCATATGTTCAAAGCTGTCGTTGTGAATATGGGCTTCGTAAGCCTCTGCTACCTGCGCTGCCGTGATCTTGCCGTCAGGACTTGGCAGTCCCAGTACCTTATGTCCGCAGGCTTCCACCGCACCGGTCTCATGGACATTGATATGTCCTGTGACAGCGCAGAGCACGCCCTGGTGCCTGCGAAGTGCCGCATTGATCACGGTGACATTGGTCTGGGTTCCACCTACCAGAAAATGTACTGCCAGGCTGTCATCCCCACAGGCCTTACGGATCTTTGCGCGCGCCTCTTCACAGTATTTGTCCTCACTGTAGCCCGGTGTCTGCTCCATATTGGTCTGCACCAGACGCTCTAATACCTTGGGATGCGCTCCCTCGTTGTAATCACACTGAAATAATATTTTCTCACTCATGCTTTACTCTCATTTATAACGCCTTTCTTATAAAGGCGCTACATCCTTTCTGCTACTCTGTTCCGGTGCATTGTCGCCATTTTTCTCCCGTCACCCACATTCCCTTGTGACCCTAGAGTAACTTGCCTCGGTAGCCGTTTTGTAATCATTGCCTTTGCAGTTCATTCATCAGTCTTTGGTCCCCAACACCTTCACAAGATATTCCCACACTCTCTTCGTGGAGGAAATGCTTAAGGTCTCTTCTGTCGTGTGAATATCCTTCATATCGGGTCCCATGGATACGCAATCCAAATCCGAAATCTTGCTGCCTAACAGTCCGCATTCCAGGCCTGCATGGATAGCCTCCACCTTGGGCTCAGTACCGTACATTTCCGCATACAGCTTCACCATTTTTTCCCGCAGTGGAGAATGCACACGATATTTCCAACCGGGATAATCTCCGGTCACCACGTAATTGCCGCCTGTCAGCTCCACCAGTGCGGAAACCTTTGCGATCAGGTTATCCTTCTCGCTTTCCACGCTGCTTCTGACAGAATACTCTGCCCGTAAAACTTCCGCATCCGCTTTCAGGATCCCCAGATTCAGGGAAGTCTGTACCAGCCCCGGCATATCTGCGCTCATGGCCTGTACTCCATTGGGCGTTGCCTGCAAAAAGGCTGCCACACGTTTTGTCTCTTCCGGTGCAGCACAGGTTATTGTCTCTGCAGTGTCTGTTAACTTTTTCGCGGTTACCTTTACGTCCGGATCCTTGGTAGCCAGCTCGTCCCCCAATGCTGCTGCCAAAGCTGCTACCTGCTGCTCTAAGCTTACCGCATCTGTTTCCTCTACTACGACAACCGCTTTCGTCTGTCTGGGAATCGCATTGTCTGCCAGTCCTCCGTCCGCAGATACCAGTCCTACGGGCATTTTCTCAGACAGTTTCCACAGAAGTCTTCCCAGGATACAGTTGGAATTGCCTCTTTCCTTGTGGATCTCTCCGCCGGAATGTCCTCCTAAGAGGCCGGAGACTTCCAGCTCATAGCGCACGCCCGTAAGCTCCTGTTTTTTCATCGGAAAACGGCAGTTCACTCTGGCACCGCCGGCACAGCTGGTCAGGAAAATGCCTTCATCCTCGGAATCCAGGTTGATCATGCGATGTCCCTGTAACATAGACAGATCGATCTCTCTGGCACCGTCCATCCCGACTTCCTCATCCACCGTAATGATGACCTCCAAACGGGGATGCCTGATGTCCTCGGAATCCAATAATGCCAATGCATAAGCCACAGCGATACCATCATCGCCGCCGAGGCTGGTACCCTCTGCGTAGATATTGTCTCCGTCAATGCCAATCTTCAATCCTTCCGTCTTCATATCCATGGTGCATTCCGGTGTCTGCACCGCTACCATATCCATGTGTCCCTGCAGGATCACTACCGGCTCATTCTCATATCCGGGAGTTGCTTCCTTGACAATGATTACATTTTTCATAGCATCCTGTATATAGAAGAGATTGTGTGCTTTTGCAAAATCTACCAGAAAATCACTGATCTGCTCCACATTGCCGGATCCGTGAGGGATCTTCGTGATCTCTTCAAAATAGTAAAATACTTTCTTCGGTTCTAAATTCGCTAAAACAGCCATTTTCATTTCCTCATTTCTGTTCTTTGTTTGGATCCATTTTGCCTGCAGATCGTCCTATACAATCTCAAAGCTCGTAACGATCCGCACAATCCCAGTATAAGTATTTGCTATTTTTCTGTCAAGAATAGAAAAAGGCACACGGATTACGCATAATGATATTGTTTCCTCTTCGCAATCAAAAATCCGATGGTCACGAACAGCGCTAAAAATTCCGCAATCACGATGGACAACCATACGCCGGTAATACCGATCAGTCCCGGCAGGATCAACACGATAATGATCTGGAACACAAAGGTCCGCAGGAAAGAGATTGCCGCAGACACTGCTCCGTTATTCAGTGCCGTGAAGAAAGAAGATCCCCAGACATTCATGCCTCTCACCAGGAATGCGATAGCATAGATCCGAAATCCCCAAGTCGTCATCTCTAGCAATTTCTGGTCATAGTTTGCAAAAATCTTCACCAACGGCCCTGCCAGAATCTGGGAAGCCGTAAGTAATATCACACCGCAGGCCGATATGATGACCAGACTTTTCCGGCACAGATTCTTCAATTCCACATGATTGCCCGCACCGTAGTGGAAGCTTACGATAGGTGCAGATCCCAGGGAATAACCGAGATACAAGGTCATGAAGATAATATCCACATACATAATGATACCATATGCCGCCACGCCGTTTTCTCCGGCCGCTTCCATCAGCTGAAAGTTATAGAGCACACCGACAATGGATGTAGACAGATTCGTCACCAGTTCGGAAGAACCGTTCATACAAGTCTGCCAGATAACTTTTCCGTGCCACTTTGTCTTTCCAAGTCGTAACAGACTGCTGTTTTTTCCGGCAAAATAAATGATCGGAATCACTCCACCGACGGCTTGTCCTGCTGCCGTTGCCAGCGCCGCTCCTGCCAGTCCCAGGGGGAATACCACGATCAACACATAATCCAGCACCGCATTGGTCAGTCCCGCCAGGACATTGATCTTCAGGCTGAGTGTCGGTTTCTCCGCTGCGATGAAAAAGCTCTGAAACAAATACTGCATGACAAATGCCGGTGTGGATAAAAACAAGATACGGGAATATAACACACAATCCGCCTCCAGATTACCGCTTGCTCCCAGTGTCAATGCGATCTGCGGTGCAAATGCATATCCGATCAGTCCCAGGACAACAGACGCAACCAGTGTCACGTATACGATCAGAGAAAAATATTCATTCGCCAGTTCCTTTTTCCCCTCTCCCAGAGTCATGGATACCACGGCGCTTCCACCGGTCCCCGCCATGAAACCGATCGTTCCTACGCCCATCAGCACCGGCATCACCAGATTCAGCGCTGCAAAAGGTGTTTTCCCCACAAAGTTAGACACAAAAAATCCATCTACAATACTGTAGATTGAAGTACATAACAACATTAAAATGGATGGTGCCACGAAACGCAGCAATCGTTTATAGTCAAAATGATCTGATAATTGTATTTTCATAAAACCCCTCATTTCTGAGTGAAGCATATTTTTCACACTACTCTCTTTCTTTCTTGATATTTGCAATTTCCTCCCGGAATAATTCTGTCTGCCTTTTCATGATCTGCAGGAACTTTTCCATTTCCTGCTCTCCTAAGCTTTCCGTTGCCCGTACTTCAGCATCCATCAGGGGATCTACGATCTGTTCCACCAGCTTTTCTCCCTTTTCCGTCAGGTATATCTTCTTATTCTTGCGGTTGCCTTCTGCTGCACGAAGTGTGAGCAAGCCATCCTCTTCCATATGTTTCAAAGCGGAATTCACCGTCTGCGGCGTGTAAAACCAATAGTTGCAGATTTCTCTCTGTGTGAAAGTCTCTCCTTCCCTCTCCCTGATGCAATAGAGGATCCAGAACGCGGTTTCCGACAGGTTACAGTTCTTAGCATACACACGGTAAATATCATCCAATTCCTTCAATAACTGATTATATAGAGCCATTTGTTTCATAGCTTTTCTTTTCTGCTCTTCCATACGCTTCCAGTCTCCTTTTAAATACATTTTATCCGATATCGGATAATTTTGTATTATAATCCGAAATCGGATGATTGTCAACTCATAAAAAAGTGCACTGAAAGAACACATCCCATTGTGTCTTTCCATGCATCGTTGTATAATAACTTCAGCATCAGTTCCGGGAGGAGTGCGGTACGCCCGTATCGCCAGTGTCTAGGTTCACC
>ERZ1673700.3409-NODE-3409-length-10816-cov-6.696682_pt1 | contig 10816 bp, 6 predicted proteins | sample MGYA00580230_ERZ1673700 | MGnify/ENA primary metagenome ERZ1673700 (study PRJEB41218, sample SAMN15661782) | gut metagenome | host: Homo sapiens | place: Canada: London | collected 2015-08-20/2019-03-30 | study: EMG produced TPA metagenomics assembly of...
CAAGCCGCTCTGTCAGCGCAGGAAGCTCCTGCGGCGGAATCGCCCGACGCCCCGTGAAGCAGACGGAAATGTCCTTTCGCCCGTTCTCCTGCGACGCAAACACGTCGGCAATGTGGCTGCGGGAAATGTAGGAAAGCGGCTGATGCAGCGCAGTGGGCGCTTGGAGCGGCGCCCGAAGCCAGCGGTCGCTGACCTGAGCCTTGCGGTACAGCATGTTTTTTCCTCCTGACAGCGTCAGTTGCTGTCCATCTTCAGCACGGCAAGGAATGCCTCGCTGGGCACTTGCACCGTGCCGAACTGCCGCATTCGCTTCTTGCCCTCTTTCTGCTTTTCCAGCAGCTTTTTCTTTCGGCTGATGTCGCCGCCGTAGCACTTGGCCAGCACGTCCTTGCGCATGGCCTTCACTGTCTCCCGGGCGATGATCCGTCCGCCGATAGCCGCCTGGATGGGCACCTCAAACAGCTGGCGGGGAATGTTATCCTTGAGCTTTTCACACAGGCGGCGGGCCCGGGGATAGGCCTTGTCCTTGTGGGCGATGAAGCTCAGGGCGTCCACGCCGTCGCCGTTGAGCAGCAGATCCACCTTCACCAGCTCACTGGGACGGTAGCCGGAGAGCTCATAGTCCAGGGAGGCATAGCCCTTGGTGTTGGCCTTCAGCGTGTCGAAAAAGTCATAGATGATCTCGTTGAGGGGCATCTGATAGTGAAGCTCTACCAGATGGGTGTCCAGATACTGCATGTCCTTGAACTCGCCCCGGCGGTCCTGGCACATGGGCATGATGTTGCCCACATACTCGTTGGGGCTGATAATGGACACCTTCACATACGGCTCCTCCGCGTGCTCGATAACCGTGGGGTCCGGATAGTTGTGGGGATTGTCCACCTTCACCATGGTGCCGTCGGATTTGTATACATGATAGATGACGCTGGGCAGGGTGGTCACCAGGTCCAGGTTGAACTCCCGCTCCAGCCGCTCCTGGATGATCTCCATGTGGAGCATGCCCAAAAAGCCGCACCGGAAGCCGAAGCCCAGGGCCACGGAGCTCTCCGGCTCGAAGGTCAGGGAGGCGTCATTGAGCTGGAGCTTTTCCAGGGCGTCCCGCAGGTCGGGATATTTGCTGCCGTCCTCGGTGTAAATGCCGCAGTAGACCATGGACTGGGCGGGCCGGTAGCCGGGCAGAGGCTGGGCGGCGGGGTTCTCCGCATCGGTGATGGTGTCGCCCACCTGGGTGTCCTTCACGTTCTTGATGGAGGCGGTGAAATAGCCCACCTCGCCGGCCTGGAGGGCGTCCGTGGGCTCGTTGCCCAGGGGCTTCAGGTAGCCGCACTCCAGAATGGTATACTGGGCTCCGGTGGCCATCATGCGCACCGTCTGGCCCCGGCGGATGGTGCCCTGCTTGATGCGGAACAGCACCACCACGCCTACATAGGGGTCGTACTGGCTGTCGAAGATCAGCGCCTGAAGGGGGGCGTTGGGGTCGCCGTCGGGGGCGGGCACGTTGCGGACCACGTCCTCCAGCACCGCCTCCACGTTAAGTCCCAGCTTGGCGGAGATCTCCGGCGCGTCCATGGCGGGCAGGCCGATGATGTCCTCCACCTCCTGCTTGGCCTTCATGGGATCGGCGGCAGGCAGATCGATCTTGTTGAATACGGGCAGGATCTCCAGCTCGTGCTCCATGGCCAGATAGGTGTTGGCCAGGGTCTGGGCCTCCACCCCCTGAGTGGCGTCCACCACCAGCACAGCGCCCTCGCAGGCGGCCAGGGACCGGGAGACCTCATAGTTGAAGTCCACATGGCCCGGGGTATCGATCAGGTTCAGAGCATAAATTTCGCCGTCCTGAGCCTTGTAAAAAAGATGGACGGCACGGGACTTGATGGTGATGCCCCGCTCTCGCTCCAGGTCCATATTGTCCAGGATCTGGTTTTCCATCTCCCGCTGAGGCACGGCGTCGCACAGCTCCAGCAGCCGGTCCGCCAGCGTGGACTTGCCGTGGTCGATGTGGGCGATAATGGAAAAGTTGCGGATATGGGATTGGTCAAACATGTATGGTTTCCTCCTTGGGGAGATGTATCGGATGATCTTTGCTTATTATACCGGATATTCCGGCAAAATGCAATTCCTGTTGCCGCCGCTGGGAAAAAGTGTTACAATAAGGTCACCAACTTTTTGAGAGGAAAGGACGAATGCCATGAAGCTGAGTTTTTTCGGCGCTGACCAGTGTGTCACCGGCAGCTGCCATTGTCTGGAGGTAGGCGGCAAGCGCATCCTCATCGACTGCGGATTGCAGCAGGGCCGGGACGAGGTGGACAACCGCTCCCTGCCATTTGCCCCGGGCAGCATCGACTATGCGCTTATCACCCACGCTCACATCGACCACTCCGGCCGGGTGCCTATGCTCATCAAAAACGGCTTTCAGGGCCGTATTCTCACCACCCGGCTCACCGCCCAGCTCATGAGCATCATGCTCCAGGACTCCGCCCACATTCAGGAGAGCGATGCCGAGTATAAAAACCGCAAGAACCGCCGGGCCGGCCGGCCCGAGGAGGAGCCGCTGTATACCGTGGCCGATGCCCAGCGGGTGCCGGAATTCATCGACACCTGCGAGTATGGCCAGCCCGTTCACCTGTGCGATGGGGTGGACGCGGTGTTTATCGACGCGGGCCATCTGCTTGGCTCCGCCTCCATCCGCCTGACCCTCACCGAGGGAGGCCAGACGAAAACCATCGTGTTCTCCGGCGATATCGGCAACGTGGACCAGCCCATCATCCGGGATCCCCAGTTTTTCACCGGGGCGGACTATGTGGTCATGGAGAGCACCTACGGTGACCGCAACCACACAGAGGTGTGGAGCTATACCGGCCAGCTGGCCCAGATCATCGACGAGACTCTGGGCAAGGGCGGCAACGTGGTGATTCCCTCCTTTGCCGTGGGCCGCACCCAGGAGCTGCTGTATTTCATCCGGGAGATCAAGGATCAGGGCCTGGTGACCTCCGTGCCGAATTTCCCCGTGTATGTGGACAGTCCCTTGGCCAAGAGCGCCACCACCATTTTCTGCGGCGATCTGCGGGGCTATCTGGACGAGGACGCTTTGGAGCTGGTGAAGGACGGCACCCATATGTTCAACTTTCCGGGCCTGCATCTGACGGAGACCGTGGACGAGTCCAAATCTCTGAACGAGGACCACACCCCCAAGGTCATCATCTCCGCCTCCGGCATGTGCGACGCGGGCCGCATCCGCCACCATCTGAAGTATAACCTGTGGCGGGCGGACAGTGCCGTGGTGTTCGTGGGCTTCCAGTCCCCGGGCACCCTGGGCCGGACCCTGCTGGACGGGACTCCCTCCGTGAAGCTGTTCGGCGAGGACGTGGCCGTCCGGGCCAAGGTGGTGAATTTCCAGGGCCTCAGCTCCCACGCCGACCACGACCATCTGCTGGACTGGATCGGCCATTTCAAGGAGCCCAAGCCCCAGCATGTGTTCGTGGTCCACGGCGACCGGGAGGTGGCTCCGGTGTTTGCCCAGACGGTGAGCCAGCTGGGCTTCACGGCCCACGCTCCCCAGTATACCGAGGAGTATGACCTGCTGACCTGCACCCAACTGGCGGCGGGCTATCTGCCCCAGCGCAAGACCCGTACCTTCGATGGCGCGCCCCGGGTCACCGCGGCGTATCAGAAGCTGGTGCAGCTGGGCGATTCCCTGGTGGGCCTTATCCGCCGCAGCAAGGGCCGGGACAACAAGACCCTGGCCGCCTTTGCCGAGGCCCTGCGCAAGGTGCTGGACAAGTTCGAATTCTAAGCGGACGGGATGTGATATTCCATCGCTTGCAGGGGCGGGACCCGTGTGCCCCGCCCCTGTGCTTTACCGGAAAGGAGGGCGCTTATGCCCGGATTGGAGAAAAACCGCATTTACCGCGCCCATATCGACGGCTATTCCAGCGAGGGCCTGGGTATCGCCCGCATAGACGGCCAGGTGGTGTTCGTCCACGGGGCCGTCCGGGGCGAGACCTGCGACGTTCTGGTGATGAAGGTGCTGAAAAACGCCGCCTTCGGCAAGATCGCCGCCCTGGCAGAGCCGTCTCCCGCCCGGCGGCAGCCGGACTGTCCGTATTATGGCCGCTGCGGCGGCTGCGATTTCCGGCATATGTCCTATGACGAGGAGCTGTGGGCCAAGCGTACCCGGGTCCAGGACGCCCTGACCCGTATCGGCGGCGCGGAGGTGACGGTGGAGGAAATTCTGGGTGCGGAGCAGCCCCTGCACTACCGCAACAAGAGCATCTATCCCATTTCCCCGGCGGGGGAGGTGGGCTTTTACCGGGCCCGCAGCCACCAGGTGGTGCATGTGGAGCACTGTCTCATCCAAAAGCCGGAGGCCGATGCCCTGGCTCAGGCGGTGCGGGACTATATCGCCCGGTTTCAGGTGGAGCCGTATAACGAGGCCACTGGCCGGGGCCTGCTGCGGCACCTGTACGTCCGCACCAGCTGCCGGGGGGAGTCCCTGGCGTGTCTGCTGGTCAACGGCTCCCGCCTGCCCCATGAGCAGGAGCTGGTGGATATGCTCCGGGCCGCCGCGCCCGGAGTCTGCGGCGTGGTGCTGGGGGAGAATACCCGCCGGGGCAACGCCATTTTAGGGGATCGGTACCGGACCCTCTGGGGCCGGGACTATCTGACGGATACCCTCTGCGGGCTGGAGCTGCGGCTGTCGGTGCCGTCGTTTTACCAGGTGAACCACGACCAGGCCCAGCGTCTGTACGAAAAGGCCCTGGAGTACGCCGGACTCACCGGCCGGGAGCTGGCGGTGGACCTGTACTGCGGTGCGGGTACCATCACCCAGGTGCTGGCTCGCCGGGCCCGGCACGTCATCGGCGGCGAGATCGTGCCGGAGGCTATCCGGGACGCGGAGGACAGCGCCCGCCGCAACGGCGTGGAGAACGTGGAGTTCCTGTGCGGCGATGCCTCCCGGCTGGCGGCGGAGCTGCGGCAGCGGGGCCTGCGGCCCGACGTGATCTGCGTGGACCCGCCCCGGAAGGGCTTGGCGCCCGATGTGGTAGAGGCTGCCGCCTCTATGACACCCGGCCGCATTGTGTATGTATCCTGCGACCCGGCCACTCTGGCCCGGGATGTGGCCCGCTTTGCCCCCTTGGGCTATTGCCCCGTCCGCGCCTGCGCCGTGGATCTTTTCCCTGGCACGGCCCATGTGGAGACAGTATGTTTGTTGTCCAAACTTCAAAGCAAGGAACATATCGAGATCGAAGTGAAGATGGACGAGTTGGATTTGACTTCGGCGGAGAGTAAGGCAACCTACGAGGAAATCAAGGCGTATGTTCTGGAACATACCGGATTGAAGGTCAGCTACCTCTATATCGCACAGGTGAAGCAGAAATACGGCATTATTGAGCGTGAGAACTACAATAAACCGAAATCCGAGGATACCAGGCAGCCACAATGCCCGCCGGAAAAGGAAAAAGCGATCACGGAGGCATTACATCACTTTGGGATGATTTGAGGCGGATGTCTTAATCATTAAAGGAACGGTGAGGGTATGAAGTACAAAATTGCGATTTGCGACGACTCCGGTGCGGACAGACAGTTTGTTTTGAATATGGTGCGCGCCTGGGCTTCGTCCGCTGGTCACACGGTGCATATCGACGATTTTCCCTCCGCCGAGAGCTTCCTGTTCCGCTACGCAGAAGAAAGCGACTACGACATTCTTCTGCTGGATATCGAAATGGGCGCAATGGACGGCGTCACGATGGCAAAAGAGCTTCGCAAGAGCAACGACACGGTGCAGATCATTTTCATCACCGGCTATTCCGATTATATTTCAGAGGGCTACGAGGTGGCAGCGCTCCACTATCTGATGAAGCCCGTGAAGGAAGAAAAGCTCCGGTCGGTGCTGGACCGCGCCGTGGAAAAGATAACGAAAAACGAACGGGTTTTGCATTTCGAGGCTGGCGGAGAAATGGTGCGTGTGCCGATTTATCAGATTCGATATGCAGATGTGCTCGGCAACTATGTGACCGTTCACGCGCGAACGGATGTGACGGTGAAAATGACATTGGGCGAGCTTGAGAAGCAGCTCGACGAGTGCTTCTACCGCGTGGGGCGCTCTGCGCTCGTGAATCTGACGCAGATCAGCCGCGTCACCAAGACGGAGATCCGGCTCAGCGACGGAACCGCCATCCCGCTGCCGAGGGGCGCGTATGAGGGCGTCAACCGTGCCATTATCAACATGAGGTAAGGCGTATGGAATTGTTTGCAAAGAAAATCGAAAAGCAGCTCGCCTCCTATCAGCAGGAGCTGATCGAAACGCATTACCGGGAGGTAGACAATATGTACCGCCAGATCCGCGGCTGGCGGCATGACTACCGCAACCATATTCAGACCATGAAGGCTTACGCTGCCGCGGGAGATTGGGACGCCATCCAAAACTACCTCGACCTGCTGGACACCGATCTGCAAACCGTGGACACGGTCATCAAGACCGGCAATCCCATGACCGACGCCATCTTGAACTCCAAAATCTCCCTTGCAAAGGCAAAGGGCATCGAGGTAGTGGCGGATGCCCACATCCCCGTCCGGCTGAAGTCCTCGGAGATCGATCTCTGCTGCATCCTCGGCAATCTCTTCGACAACGCCATTGAGGCCAGCATGAAGCTGCCGGAGGATAAGCGCCTCATCCGGGTCTATATGGATATGAAAAACACCCAGCTCTACATCTCCTTCACCAATTTTACCGCCGGGAAGAAAATGCAGAAGGAGGGAGGGCTGTTCCGCAGCACCAAGGGCGAGGGGCATGGCTTTGGCCTTGTTCGCATCGACGCCATCGTGGAGCGGCTGGACGGATACATCAGCCGCAACAGCGAGGACGGTGCATTCACCACTGAAATACTGCTTCCGCAGGAGTGAGAGCTGCAATTCATCCCCCGGAAAAAGCGATTCGTCCCCGGAATCAACCGGGGACGATTTTTTCTGCTATGCTATGCGCGTGAGGTGAAACGACATGAAACACAGAGAAAAACCAAAGTACAGTGTCCGGCAAAATGTCTGCTTTATGGTGCGGACCGCTTGGGAGAAGCGCAGGAGAGTGCTGTTCCTTTGCGTTGTGGTCGCGGCCATCAAAGTGGCGTTGGATTTGGCGCAGCTCTATGTCACACCGGAAATTCTTACGAGGGTGGAGCAGGGCGTTCCCGTGGGGGAGTTGCTGACAACTATCGGATTTTTCACAGCGGCACTTCTTCTCTTACAGGGGGCTGCGGCGTATTGCGATGCCATCCGGATGCCCGGTGAGGTCGATGTTCGCTGTGCCATCATCCGCATGATCTCCCGGAAAAGCGGCGAGACCTCCTACCCAAATGTCCACGACTCCAAAATTCTGAAGCTGGAGGAGCAGGCGCAGCGGGCCACCAGCGGCAACGACGATGCGGCGGAGCATATTTGGCGAACGCTGACGGAGCTGCTGGCAAATCTCGGCGGCTTTGCCGTATATCTGCTGCTGTTCTCCCGCTTGAGCCGCTTTTTGATCCTGCTGGTGGTGCTGACCGCCGCAGCAGACTTCTTCGTTTCCCACTACATCAGTGAGTGGGAGTACCGCCACCGGGATGAACGGGAACAGTATGACAAGGAACTGCACTATTTTCTGACGCAGCCTCGGCAGATACAGCTTGCCAAGGACATCCGCGTCTTTGGTTTAGTCCCTTGGCTGCGGGAATTGCGGGAAAAATCCATGAAGGCACTCTCCGCCTTCATCGCCCGCCGGGAAAGGACTTATCTCTGGGCTAATGTGGCTGACGTGGCGCTGACGCTTCTTCGCAACGGCATCGCGTATGCGTATCTGATTCGGCAAACTCTGGTACATGGCTGGCCTGCATCGACATTTTTGCTCTACTTTACCGCCGTCAGCGGCGCTGCATCGTGGGTGACCGGCATCCTGACCCAGTGCAGCCAACTGCATAAGGAGAGCATCGACCTGTCCAAAATACAGGAATATCTGAACATTCCGGAGCCGTTTCAGTTTGAGGGCGGAGCGCAGCCGCCCGCAGCCGACGGATATGAGCTGCGGCTGGAGAACGTGTCCTTCCACTATCCGGGCACGGAGAGGGATATTCTCAGGCACATAGACCTGACCATCCATCCCGGCGAAAAGCTGGCGGTGGTGGGCTTGAACGGTGCGGGCAAGACCACCATGGTGATGCTGCTTTGCGGCTTCTACGACCCCACCGAGGGGCGCGTGCTGCTAAACGGGCAGGATATTCGTGAATTTGACCGCAGCGCGTATTACCGCCTGTTTTCCGCTGTATTTCAGGGGTTTTCCATTTTGGATACCACCATTGCGGAATGTGTTGCCCAGACCACCGAGCATATTGACAGAGTAAAAGTCGATCACTGCCTTGCACAGGCCGGCTTGACAGAGGCTATTGCCAAATTCCCCCAAGGGGTGGATACCCACTTTGGCCGGGAGGTGTATCTGGACGGCGTACAGCTCTCCGGCGGCCAGACCCAGCGGCTGATGCTGGCGAGAGCGCTTTATAAGGACGGGCCCATCCTCGTTCTGGACGAGCCTACGGCGGCGCTGGATCCCATTGCGGAAAACGATATTTACCAAAAGTACAGCGATATGACGGCGGGTAAGACCTCCGTGTTCATCTCCCACCGGCTGGCGTCTACCCGCTTCTGTGACCGCATCCTCTTTATAGCAGACGGCGGCATCGCCGAGGAGGGTACCCACAAGGAGTTACTGGCAAAGGGCGGTGCTTATGCGGAGCTATTTGCCGTGCAGAGCCGCTATTATCAGGAAGGAGGTGTGCAGGATGAAGAAGAAAGCTGAGGGCATGAGCCTGCGGGAGACCTTTGCCATCCACCGCCGGGCGGCACGAGATATGCGCCGGATCGCACCGGGCTGCTTTATGCCGTTTATCCTCTGTGCTGTTGTGGAGGCAGCATCGCCCTATGCGGTCATCTGGCTCTCCGCCCGGCTTGTCGATGAACTATCCACCCTTCGCAGACCGGAGATTCTGGCCAAATGGGTCCTTTGGATCGTAGCGGTCAGTGCTGCGGCAGAGCTGCTCAAGGCCGTGCTGGAGAGGTGGAAAAATGTCCGGAGCGAACTGCTTGACAGACAGAAAGAAGTTTTGTATACCGAGAAATTTCTGCGGATGGATTATGCCGACTGTGACAGGCAGGAAACACGTGATCTGTTCTCTCAGATCCGGCAGAATGCCGACTGGTCCGGTTGGGGCTTTGCCCATCTCAAGCTGTACTATACGCAGGCAGTCCAAGGCATCACCGGCATTTTAGGGGCTGCCGCCTTGACGGTGAGCCTGTTCACCCGGCAAGTCCCGACCTCGGCGGGAAAATTGACCGCTCTCAATCACCCGCTTTTCCTTGTGGGCATCCTTCTGCTGATTGCCGCCGTTACCTGCCTTGGTCCGGCGCTGGTCGGCAGAGCCTATTCTGCCTGGAACACGCTGGCAGAGCAGGTATGCTTCGGCAATCGCGTGTTCAGCCACTTCGTTTTCATGCAGCCGGGGGACAAGGAAAAAGACATGGATCGCAGAATGTACCGCCAGAGCGAACTGGCGGAGCATTATGTCCGCACAGTGAATATCTTCGGCGTGGGCTCTCCCGTGGCAAAGGCGTCCCAAACCACTGTGGGACTGAGCAAGGCGCTGGCCGCCTCTCTATCCGCTGTTCTCTCCGGCGTTGTGTATGTGTTCGTATGCTTGAAGGCGCTGGGCGGTGCCTTCGGCATCGGCAGCGTGACCCAGTATGTCAGCGCCGTGACCACATTTTCCGGCAACGCCGCCCTGCTACTGAGCACCGTCAGTCATATGCGGGCCAATGCTGAGTTTCTCAAGGCCATCTATACGTTTCTCGACATTCCCAATTCCATGTATCAGGGGAGTCTCACCACCGAAAAGAGGTCGGATCGTCAGTATGACGTGGAGTTTCGGGATGTATCCTTCCGTTATCCCGGCTCGGACATCTGGGCGCTGCGCCATGTGAATATGAGGTTCAAGGTCGGAAAAAGGCTTGCCATCGTGGGCGAAAACGGCAGCGGCAAGACCACCTTCATCAAGCTCCTGTGCCGCCTGTACGACCCGCAGGAGGGGCAGATTTTGCTCAACGGCATCGACATCCGCAAGTACCGCTATGATGATTACATGGGCATATTTTCCGTGGTATTTCAGGATTTCCAGCTCATCTGCCAGCCTTTGGGCGCGAATGTGGCGGGCAGCATGGAATATGACCGTGACCGGGCAAGGAAAGCTCTGATCGATGCAGGCTTCGCAGACCGTCTTGCAGCGATGGAAAAGGGTCTGGACACCATGCTTTACAAAAATCTCTCCGAGGACGGTGTCGAGGTTTCCGGCGGCGAGGCGCAGAAGATCGCCATTGCCCGCGCGCTCTATAAGGACGCGCCTTTCATCATCCTCGACGAGCCAACGGCGGCGCTGGACCCCATCGCCGAGGCGGAGATCTACAGTAAGTTCGATGAGATCGCAGGCAATAAGACTGCCATCTATATCTCCCACCGCCTGTCCTCCTGCAAATTCTGTGACGAGATCGCCGTGTTCCACGAGGGCGCGGTCATCCAGCAGGGCAGTCACACCGAATTGCTCGCCGATCGGGGCGGCAAATACTACGCGCTCTGGAACGCCCAGGCACAGTATTATACGGAGTAAAGCCGCTCTGTGCGTCAGAAAGAAACCGCTGTAATCCCCATCCCGCGCAGGATGGAGATTACAGCGGTTTTGCATTGGCCATCAAAGACAACCCCCGGCTCTGCCGGGGGGAAAAATAGCCTATGGCGAGGGGCAAA
>ERZ1673700.3412-NODE-3412-length-10808-cov-4.769088_pt1 | contig 10808 bp, 8 predicted proteins | sample MGYA00580230_ERZ1673700 | MGnify/ENA primary metagenome ERZ1673700 (study PRJEB41218, sample SAMN15661782) | gut metagenome | host: Homo sapiens | place: Canada: London | collected 2015-08-20/2019-03-30 | study: EMG produced TPA metagenomics assembly of...
AAATATAGAGGAGAGTTAAGATGAGTAAACCAGTAGTTGCTATTGTGGGAAGACCAAATGTCGGTAAGTCGACCCTTTTTAATGTACTGGCGGGAGAGATGATTTCGATCGTCAAAGATACGCCTGGAGTAACAAGAGACCGTATCTATGCCGATGTTACATGGCTGGATAAAGAATTTACTATGATCGACACAGGGGGTATTGAACCGGAGAGCAAGGACATTATCCTTTCTCAGATGAGAGAACAGGCACAGATTGCCATTGATACTGCAGATGTGATTATTTTTATCACAGATGTAAGACAGGGGCTTGTAGATGCAGATTCCAAGGTTGCGGATATGCTTCGAAGATCCGGGAAACCAGTTGTACTGGCTGTGAATAAAGTTGACAATTTTGATAAGTTCATGCCGGATGTATATGAATTCTATAATCTGGGAATTGGTGATCCGGTGCCGGTATCGGCTGCTTCCAGACTGGGAATCGGTGATATGTTAGATGCAGTGATCGCACATTTCCCGGAACATGAAGCGGAAGAAAAAGAAGATGAACGTCCGAGAGTGGCAATCGTAGGAAAACCGAACGTAGGAAAATCTTCTATCATTAACAAGTTGACAGGAAAGCAGCGTGTGATCGTATCTGACGTAGCCGGAACGACCAGAGATGCAATTGATACAAACGTTAAGTATAACGGAAAAGATTATGTCTTCATTGATACTGCCGGACTTCGAAGAAAGAGCAAAATTAAAGAAGAACTGGAACGTTACAGTATCATCCGTACTGTAACGGCGGTAGAACGTGCAGATGTAGTACTGGTCGTGATCGATGCGACAGAAGGTGTCACCGAACAGGATGCCAAGATTGCAGGTATTGCACATGAAAGAGGAAAAGGTATCATTATTGTTGTAAATAAATGGGATGCCATTGAAAAGAATGACAAGACCATGAGAGAGTATGAGAATAACGTACGTCGTGTGCTTTCATTCATGCCATATGCAGAGATTATGTATGTGTCAGCAGAGACAGGACAGCGTTTGAACAAATTATATGATATGATCGATATGGTGATCGAGAATCAGACACTGCGTGTTGCGACCGGTGTCCTGAACGAGATTATGACAGAAGCAGTTGCGATGCAGCAGCCACCGTCAGATAAAGGAAAGAGATTGAAACTGTATTACATGACACAGGTAGCGGTAAAACCACCATCATTCGTAATTTTTGTAAATAATAAAGAACTGATGCACTTTTCTTATACCAGATATCTGGAGAATAAAATTCGTGAGGCCTTTGGATTCCGTGGTACAGCTTTGAAATTCTTCATCAGGGAAAGAAAGGAAAAGGATCAGTAATCATGGAACGGTTGATATGTGTGCTTGTCGGATATGTGTTCGGACTGATTCAGACCGGATATCTATACGGGAAAAAGAATGGTGTTGACTTAAGAAAAAAAGGAAGCGGAAATGCGGGAACAACAAATGCACTCCGTACTATGGGATGGAAAGCCGGAGGAGTTACGCTGCTGGGGGACTGCTTTAAATGTGTTGCGGCAGTAGTGGTTGTACACATGATTTATGGGAAGACTCATACGGATATGATGCCGTTACTTTCTATGTATGCAGGAATGGGCGTGGTTCTTGGACATAACTATCCATTTTATCTGAAGTTCAAAGGTGGAAAGGGAATTGCGGCAACGGCAGGACTTATCATCAGTACAACAAATATATGGATCGTACTGATCTGTCTTGCAGCATTTATTGCAATCGTCGCAACAACAAGATATGTATCACTTGGATCTATGACAGTTGTTACGATTTATCTGATCAGTGTGATTGTATATGGTCAACACGGAGGATTTCATGTGGAAAATGTAGCGTATCTGCATGAGATGTATGGGATTGCAACATTTTTGATGATACTGGCATTCTGGAGACACAGAGCGAATATAAAGAGACTTTTAAGCGGCACGGAAAATAAGATCAGTGTCGGGGGAAAAGATAAAAAATAGTCAGAGACGATAAAAGAAAGGACAGGCTCTTATGGCAAAAGTAAGTGTGATCGGAGCCGGAAGCTGGGGAACAGCGCTGGCACTGCTCTTATATAAAAACGGACATGATGTGACAGTCTGGTCATATCAGGAAGAAGAAGTCCGCATGCTGAGTGAGAAGAGAGAACATGTGAGTAAGCTTCCTGGAGTAAAGATTCCAGAGGGAATATTCTTTACCGCGGATATAAAAGAGGCAGTAGAAGAAAAGGATGTAGTTGTACTTGCAGTACCGTCAATCCATGTAAGAAATACCGCAAAAAAGATCAATCCATATGTAAAAGATGGACAGATCTTAGTGGATGTAGCAAAAGGAATAGAAGAAGATACGCTGATGACTCTGTCTCAGCAAATTGAAGAAGAGATACCGCAGGCAGATGTGGCGGTCCTTTCCGGACCAAGTCATGCCGAGGAAGTAGGAAGAGGCCTTCCCACGACGGTCTGCATTGGAGCACATACAGAGGCGACTGCAAAGTATTTACAGCAGCTCTTTATGAATGAAGTGTTCCGTGTATATATTAGTCCGGATATTCTGGGAATTGAGCTTGGTGGATCGCTTAAGAATGTTATTGCACTTGCGGCAGGAGTTGCAGATGGCATGGGATACGGAGATAATACCAAAGCAGCATTAATTACCCGTGGAATTGCCGAGATATCAAGACTTGGTGTAAAGATGGGAGGTGCGGCTGAGACATTTGGCGGTCTGGCAGGTATTGGAGATCTTATTGTAACCTGTGCAAGTGTACACAGCCGTAACCGCAAAGCCGGATATCTGATGGGACAGGGTAAAACTATGAAGGAAGCCATGGATGAAGTTAAGATGGTGGTAGAAGGCGTATATTCTGCAAAGGCAGCGGCAAAGCTCGGAAAGAAATACAATGTATCACTTCCGATTATTGAGGAAGTAAATAAGGTACTGTTTGAAGATAAGAGTCCGAAAGAAGCGGTAAATGAACTGATGCTGCGTGTCGGAAAAGCAGAACACACAGCTCTTCCGTGGGAATAATAAAAAGATTAAGCAGATATGATATAAAGATAACAGAGACGAAAGTTTTTTAACAATTTTTCGTCTCTGTTATTTTTTACAGGTCTGCGTGTTCGGTTACGTATTTTTTAAAATCCATGATAACAGGCGCCTGATAAACATTCTTTAAAGTAGCCATATAAAAGAGTCTTTCCCAGGAAGGCTTTTCGATTTCGATAATGGATACAGGCATATAGGAAAGAACCGGCATCTTTGGAACAACTGCGATACCGAAGCCTGCACCGACAAGACCGGCAACTCCCTGGTCTTCTTCCATAGAGTAGGCAATTTGCGGATAACCTCCGCATTTTTTAAACAATTTGTCAATGACATGCCTTAAGCCGCTTCGCTTGGAAAATGCAATGTGCGGATAAGCAAGTGTATCTTTCAGATCAATAGAGCTGCGTCCTTCCAGTGGATGACCTTTGGGTACGATCAACACCAGTTCCTGCTTTGCGACAGGTGTGAATTCAATCAGCGGCTCATTGTCCATCATAGAGCAAAATGCGATGTCATATTTCCGGTCTTTTAATCCCTGAATCATATCAGAAGTAAGACCTGTGGAACTATGAAAATAAAAATCAATTTTTTTATCCGGCGTAGAATCCAGAAATCCTTTTACGAAATTGGGAACAACGGTACTGCTTAGAGCACGAAGTTCCACGATATCGATACGACCTTCGCCACGACCTGTCATCTGAAGCTTGTTAACGCTGGAATCAATCATATCCAAAGCCTGTTCAACATCAATAAGAAAAGCCTGTCCACATTTGGTAAGTGCTACATTACGGCCCTCCTTCTCGAAAAGTTTTACCCCTAGTTCCTTTTCAAGAGATGCAATAGCATGACTCAGACTTGGCTGAGTGATGGCAAGAATTTCAGCGGCTTTTGTGTAATGCTCCAGATGGGCCAGTGTGGCAAATATCTTAGATGATACAGATTCATAAAGCCGGCCCCCTTTCTTTCGTTATATTTATATATGTCTATATCTTATCATGAACGGAAGGTAAAAACCTATGAATAAAATCTATAAATTAAAATAAAATAACTAATTTGTTTTTTATTTAACAAGGATATATAATCAAACCATAGCAAATATTACTAGATTGAACATTAAGAAAAAATGGAATCTGTTCAATTTTAACAATGGAGGTAGAATTATGTCAAAAAAGAATCCAATCACAGTAAGTTCATGGACACTTGGAGATCAGTGCAAATTTGAAGATCGTGTTATCGCTGCAAAAGAAGCAGGATACGAAGGAATCGGTCTTCGTGCAGAGACTTATGTTGATGCTTTGAATGAAGGACTTCATGATGAAGACATTCTTGCAATTCTTGACAAACATGACATGAAAGTAACAGAAGTTGAGTACATCGTTCAGTGGTGTGAAGAACATCGTTCATACGAGCAGAAATACAAAGAGCAGATGTGTTTCCATATGTGTGAACTCTTTGGAGTTGGCCATATCAACTGTGGACTGATGGAAAACTACTCAGTAGAATATACAGCTCAGAAATTAAAAGAACTCTGCCAGAGAGCTGGAAAATATATCATCGGTGTTGAGCCAATGCCATACAGTGGTATTCCAAACCTTCAGAAAGGCTGGGAAGTTGTAAAAGCTTCTGGATGTGAGAATGCAATGCTTATCCTTGATACATGGCACTGGGTAAGAGCTAATCAGCCATATGACATCCTGACACCGGAAATCGCTAAGAAAGTTATTTCTATCCAGATCAACGATGCTTATGAGAGACCATACGCAGATTCAATCTTAAGAGATGAGTCAATGCATGATCGTCTTGCACCTGGAACAGGAGCAAAAGACACAGCCGGATTTGTTAAGATGATCAAAGATGCCGGAGTTGATCCAAAGGTTATCGGTGTAGAAGTAATTTCTGATGAGATCCTTGGAAGAGGACTTAAAGAAGCAGCTACTTATACATATGAAAATACAGAAAAAGTATTAAAAGAAGCTTGGCCAGAAATGGTTGACTAATTTAGAAAACACATTTGATCAAAAGAGAGAGGTAAAAAAATAATGAAGTTCAAACATATGTTTTCTCCGATTCAGATCGGACCAATGACAGTAAAGAACCGTTTCGTAGTACCACCAATGGGAAACAACTTTGCAAAAACAGATGGAACATGGAGCGATGAGTCTGTTGCATACTATGCTGAACGTGCAAAAGGTCAGTTCGGTCTGATCACAATTGAAGCAACAGTAGTTCATAAAGGTGCAAAGGGCGGCCCAAGAAAACCTTGTCTGTATGATGATAACAGCATCGAGAGCCTGAAGAAGATTACCGATGCCTGTCATGCAGAAGGTGCTAAGATTTCTATTCAGCTTCAGAATGCAGGTCCGGAAGGAAATGCTAAGAATGCAGGAGCACCAATCCAGGCGGCAACATCTATTGCAGCAGCTGATGGAAGAGATATTCCGGAAGCAGTTCCTACAGAGCAGGTATATGAGCTCATTAAAGGATACGGAGATGCAGCAGTCCGCGCAATGAAGGGCGGAGCCGATGCAGTAGAAATTCACATGGCACATGGTTATCTTGTGAATTCTTTTATGTCACCAAGAACGAACAAACGTGTAGACGAATTTGGTGGAAACTTCGAAAACAGAATGAGATTTTCCCGTCTGATCGTTGAAGAAGTAAAGAAGAGAACAGAAGGTAAAATCGCAGTTCTTGCACGTATTAACAGTACAGAAGATATGTTTGGCGGTCTGGATAATCACGATATGTGTGCAGTCGCTTCTTATCTTGAAGACTGTGGAGTCGATGGACTTCACGTATCACGTGCAGTGCATCTGAAAGATGAATATATGTGGGCTCCAACAGGAATTCATGGCGGATTCTCTGCAGAGCTCGTAGCAAATATCAAAAAATGTGTATCCGTTCCGGTTATCACAGTCGGACGTTACACAGAGCCACAGTTCGCTGAACAGATGGTAAAACTTGGAAAAGCGGATCTGGTAGCATTCGGACGTCAGTCACTGGCTGATCCTCATACTCCGAAAAAGGCTCAGGAAGAAAGACTGGAAGATATGACACCTTGTATCGCATGTCTGCAGGGATGCGTTGCCAACATGTATGCAGGTAAACCTCTTTGCTGTCTGGTAAACCCAGTACTTGGACGTGAAGTTGAGGGACTTCCGAAAGCGGAAAAAGCAAAGAAAGTATACGTTATCGGTGGCGGTGTAGCAGGTATGTGTGCAGCATTCACAGCTAAGAGACGTGGACATGATGTAACATTATTTGAAGCAACAGATAAACTTGGCGGAAACATGAGACTGGCTGCTTACCCGCCGGGAAAAGGTGACATCACAGGTATGATCAGAAGCTATATCATAAAATGCGAAAAAGCCGGTGTAAATATCAAGATGAACACAAAAGTAACAGCTCAGATGTTAAAAGAAGATACACCGGATGCTGTTATCCTCGCAACAGGATCTGAAACATTAGTTCTTCCATTTATCAAAGGTATCCATAATCCTGATATCGTATATGGTGTGGACTGCCTGGAAGGAACACGTCCGGTAGGACATAAAGTTTTAGTTGTAGGTGGAGGTATGGTAGGTGCCGAGACAGCAGATTTCCTTGCTGAACAGGGACATGAAGTATCTGTTATCGAGATGAGAGATGCGATCGGACCAGACGTAATCCACGAGCATCGTATCTTCCTTATGGAAGCCTTCGAAAAATACGGAATCGAGCAGATTACAAGCGCTGCTGTATCTGAAATCTTCTCAGATGGAGTAAGCTACAAGAATGCAGCGGATAAGTCTGATGAGACTATCTATGAAGCAAGAGGATTCGATACTGTAGTTCTTTCTATGGGATTCAGCTCCCGTTATACACACCGCGATGGTCAGAATGTTGTATATGACTTCGCTGATGAATTAAAGGACATCGTTCCGGAAGTTCATGTAGTAGGTGATGCAGTAAGAGCACGTCGTGCACTGGATGCTACAAAAGAAGCTTATGATGTGGCATTAAAACTTTAATCATTATATATAGAAATTGTAAGAAATGTGTATGTGACAGCTCGTAGTATGCGGGCTGTTATGAATAAAAGAAAACCAGGAGGGTTAAGATCATGGAAAAAAGAATTTCCGGACATACAGGCTTAATGGCATTATTTGGAACACCAGTTGGACATTCAGGATCTCCTGCAATGTACAACTTCAGCTTCCAGCATGATGGCTTAGATTATGCTTATATGGCATTTGACGTAACAGAAGAGGAAATGCCAAAAGTATTCGAGTCTATTCGTTTATTAAATATGCGTGGTGGTAACTTCACTATGCCATGCAAGAACATCGCAGCACAGTTGGTAGATAAGCTGTCACCTGCAGCTGAGATTATCGGAGCCTGCAATGTATTTGTTAACGATGACGGAGTGATCACAGGACACATTACAGATGGTGTCGGATTTGTTAAGAATCTGGAACTCAACGGAGTACCTGTAAAAGACAAAAAGGTTGTTGTTCTTGGAGCAGGCGGAGCTGCTACAGCAATTCAGGTTCAGCTGGCACTGGACGGAGCAAAAGAAGTAAATATCTTCAATATTAAAGATAAATTCTTCGAAAGAGCAGAAGGAACAAAGGCCAAATTAGCTGAAAAGTGCCCAGAGTGTGTAGTTACAGTAGACGACCTTGACGACAAGGCAAAACTGGAAGAAGCAATCAAAGCATGTGATATTCTTGTAAATGCTACAATTATGGGAATGAAACCACACCAGGATGTAACACTGGTAGATAAATCATTATTCCGTAAGGATCTGGTTGTTGCAGATACTGTATACAGCCCGGAAAAAACAAAGATGATCCTGGAAGCAGAAGAAGCAGGATGCAAGGCAATTGGCGGAGTAGGAATGCTTCAGCAGCAGGGAGCAGTAAACTATGGGCTGTTCGTAGGAAAAGAAATGCCGCTTGCTGAGTATCAGGAATTTCAGAAAGCACAGGCAAAATAAAACAACTTGATAAAGGAGAATGAGGGAATGAAAGCAAAGAAATATTTATGGTCTATCATCTGTGTATATTTTTGCTATCTGACACATGGTATTCAGGCAATCATTTTAAGCCAGAATAATGTGAATTTCGCAAAACAGTGGGGATTCAATATGTCAGATCCGCAGTCGGCAGCATATGCAGCAGGACTTGCAGCAGTAAGTACCGCAGTAGCATGGACTGGATTTGGTAAATTCGTAAGCGTATGGATCGGTGGAGAGATCTCAGACCGTGTCGGACGTAAGAAACTGATGATCGGTGGAGCAGCGTTATATATTATCTGCTTCCTTGGATTCTTATTTACTAAGAGTGCACTGGTTGCTTCTGTATGCGGTTTTGCATCTGGAGTTGCAACTTCTGGATTCTGGGATGCTTCAGGATATCCTGCAGTACAGGAAGCTTATCCGGCAGCACCTGGATCAGCACTTGTAGGAATCAAATTCTTCGTTTCACTGTCAGGTATGGTATATCCACTTCTGGTTGTACATAACGCAAACAGCGGAAACTGGAAATTAAATGTTATGATTCCGGTAGTTATGTCAATTATCTGTCTGGTACTTGCAATTATCGCACCATTCGTATATGATGATCAGAAGAAGGCATCAGAAGGAACTGATGGCAAATCAAAAGATGCAGTGCAAGCAGAGATCGATGCAGCGAAAGCAGCAATGCTTACAAAGCCAGGGAAATTTGTAGTATTTCTGGTAATGTTTTATGCATTCCTTTGCATGGCAATCATGTATGGTGCTCAGCAGTATACAAAAGCGTTCGGATTATCCGTATGTGGACTTTCTGAGATGCAGGCAGCAGGTATGACTTCTATCTATACGATTGGTTCTATCTGTGCAGTACTTTTCTGGGCATTCATGATGGCTAAATTAAAATGGAGCCCGCTGAAAGTTGTCTTGATTGATTCTATCTGTACTGCAGTAGCACTTGCAGGTGTTCTGTTTATTCATCAGGTAGCAATTATCTACATTGCAATTGCAATGTTAGGATTCTTTGCAGCAGGTGGTGCTCTTCAGACTGGTCTTGCAGTGGTTCAGTTATTTAACCCGGGACCAAAGGGAAGAAACACAGGTATTTATTACACATTTATGGGTGCAGCAAGCTACCTGATTCCGGTAGTAGCAGCACAGCTTACAAAAGCATCTGGTGAGGCAAATGCAGTATACAGCCTCATGATCATGTTATTAGTATTTGCAATCCTTGCTATTTTAAGTTCCCTCTACTTAGTAGCACAGCACAAGAAAATCTTCGGAAAGAGTGCATTGTAAAATATAATCAAGAATACAGAAAACCAGCCACCGGCAACTTTTCTTGTATATTTGGTATAAAAAGGGACTGTTGTTCCGAATAATGACGGATAGACAGTCCCTTTCTTTTAACATGGTATTGTTAAAAAAAAGACATTCATAGAAAATGCCGAAGAAATAGAGGAAAATACAGGTTATTCCATAGATGTTTTTTATGGAATAACTGATATTATGTTATAGTAAATTTTTGATTCCTGAAGCATACGAAAAAATTGTATGTAAAAATTATTAAAACGAAGGAGGACGCTCAAAGATGAGTCCGAAAAAAGCAAAAAGAGCTAATGAACTTCCTTATATTCCTCTTGGACCATTTCAGTGGAGAATTCCTGGAATCCATTACAGAGTAGAATATGTGGAATTTTTTCAGGGTCTGATCCTTGGCGCTACAGCTTTAAGTTCCATTCCGTACCTGACTGATAATCTTGGACTTCCATATGAACTTGCATGGAGCTGTGTCATCATTGAAGTATTTATGTATATGCTTCATGGATGGTTAGGAGATCCGGTAGTCCCGGGATGGATTACTCCGACACTTCCATTTACCCTGGCGTATTTAAATGGGTTTGAAAAAGGACCAGACAGAATCCAGGCGATGATCGCATTGCAGCTTCTGGTCGCATTTGTATTTATATTTATGGGAATTACGAAACTGGCAGACAAATTTGTAAATGGTGTGCCAAATTCAATTAAAGGTGGTATCCTGATCGCAGCACCGATTACGGTATTGCAGGGACAATTATCAGATGGAAGCCAGCTTATGACGGCACCGGTAGCAACGCTTGCCGGTACATTATTACTTGCATTTTTAAGCTTTTCACCGTTCTGTGAAAAGAACAGAAGTAAATATAAGATATTAGATATTATGGCAAAATACGGCAACTTGTTCCCATATCTGATCGCTATGGTGGCAGGAGTTGCGCTTGGAGAATTATCAAAACCTGTATTAGAACTTGGAACAGTCATCAGAATTCCTGATTTCAGTAATATATTCCATACAGTCAGTATCTTTGCGGTAGGTTTTCCGCCGCTTTCGAAATTTATCAGTGCCATACCTCTGGCTTTGATCTGTTATGTACTGGCGTTTGGAGATTTTGTTACATCGAAGACGCTGGTAGAGGAAGCGCAGGAGAGCAGAAGCGATGAATATATCGACTTTAACTCAAGCAGATCTAATCTGATCAGTGGCTTAAGAAACCTGATCCTTGCAATTTTTGCACCATTCCCACCGCTGGCAGGACCGTTATGGGTTGGAATGACCGTATCAGTAGCGATGCGTTACAAAGAAGGAAAGAAAGCAATGAAATCATTGATTGGTGGAATGAGTTCTTTCCGTATGGCGACATTTATCAGTGTTATCCTGGTACCGATCGTATCTTTCATGAAACCAATCATGGGAGTCGGATCAGCAATTA
>ERZ1673700.3421-NODE-3421-length-10787-cov-13.982575_pt1 | contig 10787 bp, 7 predicted proteins | sample MGYA00580230_ERZ1673700 | MGnify/ENA primary metagenome ERZ1673700 (study PRJEB41218, sample SAMN15661782) | gut metagenome | host: Homo sapiens | place: Canada: London | collected 2015-08-20/2019-03-30 | study: EMG produced TPA metagenomics assembly of...
TAAAGCAGGGCGGAGCCTGGATTTTTGATAATGAGATCGCTTCGATTTTAGGAGCATATGAAAACGGAGATATCGTGCTGGTGCGCGACTTCGACGGATACCCGATGGGACGAGGTTTCATCAACGAGCATTCCAAAATCCGCATCCGTATGATGACAAGAAATATCGATCAGGAAATCGATGAAGCATTTTTGAGAAAAAGAGTGCAGGATGCCTGGGAATACCGCAAAAAAGTGACAGACACATCAAGCTGCCGCCTGATCTTTGGCGAGGCAGACTTCCTGCCGGGACTCGTAGTGGATAAATTCTCCGATGTGCTGGTCGTTCAGTCACTGGCACTCGGTATCGACAAAATGAAAATGACGATCATCCGCCTGTTGGAGGAGGTTCTGGCAGCTGACGGGGTTAAGATCCGCGGCGTGTTTGAGCGAAGCGATGCAAAAGTGCGTGAGCAGGAGGGCATGGAGCGTGTGAAAGGATTTCTCTCCGAGCCGTTTGACACCAGCGTGGAAATCGTCGAGAATGGTGTTCATTATCTCGTCGATGTCAAGGACGGCCAGAAAACAGGATTTTTCCTCGACCAGAAGTACAACAGACTGGCTGTGCAGAAGCTCTGCAAAGACGCGAGAGTGCTCGACTGCTTTACCCATACCGGATCGTTTGCACTGAATGCGGCATATGCAGGAGCAAAGGAAGTCATCGGCGTTGATGCATCGGAGCTCGGTGTAGAGCAGGCACGGAAAAACGCAGCCTTAAATGGCCTGGAAAACGTAGCATCTTTCGTGTGCGAGGATGTCTTTGAACTGTTGCCGCGTCTTGAAAAAGAGGGAGAAAAATTCGACGTCGTTATCCTTGACCCGCCCGCCTTCACAAAATCAAGAAACTCTATCAAAAACGCAATCAAGGGATATCGTGAAATCAATTTGCGCGGTATGAAACTGGTCAAAGACGGCGGCTATCTGTGCACCTGTTCGTGTTCCCACTTTATGGACTACGAACTCTTCACGAAAACCATCAACCAGGCGGCTCACAACGTCCACAAACGTCTCCGTCAGGTAGAATACCGCACCCAGGCTCCGGATCACCCAATTCTGTGGGCGGCGGATGAGTCCTATTACCTGAAATTCTACATTTTCCAGGTTGTGGATGAAAAATAGAAATTCTTCCTCTGCCGGAAGCGCCGAAACGGAAAAGCGAAGTGTAAGAAATGGGAGGAATTGCCATATGATAGAACCAACACCCCATGCACAAAAGAAAAAGCACTCCCGCCAGATGGCCACAAGCTGTGAGTCGTGCGGCAATTTTGTGTATGATGAGGATTATGAGTGCTACACCTGCGAGGTGGATCTCGATGAGGATGAGATGGCACGTTTTCTGCAGGATAAATTTTACAACTGTCCGTACTACCAGCTCGGCGACGAGTATCGGATTGTGCGGAAACAGATGTAGGCAGGCAATGCGTCCGGTATACAAAGCTGCGGCGTTTGCAATAAAAACAAAAAAAGAACAGGAGGATTTTTACCATGAACAACGAAGTATTAAATGCAATCAAAACAAGAAGAAGCATCCGCAAATACAAAGCGGAGCAGATTACTGATGAGCAGCTCGATGCAATTCTGGAGGCCGGAACGTATGCGGCAACCGGCATGGGAAAACAGTCGCCGGTGATTGTTGTGGTACAGAAACCGGAGCTGATTGCAAAGCTTTCGAAAATGAATGCGGCTGTTATGGGTACAACATCCGATCCGTTCTACGGCGCACCGACCGTTCTGATCGTGCTTGCTGACCCGGAGCGCGGAACTTATGTGGAGGACGGCTCTCTTGTCATGGGAAATCTGATGCTGGCAGCACATGCCGTTGGTGTGGATTCCTGCTGGATCCATCGTGCAAAAGAAGAGTTCGCGAGCCCGGAGGGAAAAGCCCTCTTAAAAGAGTGGGGACTTTCCGAAAATTATGTTGGCATCGGCCACTGCATCCTCGGCTATCGCGACTGTGAGTACCCGGAGGCAAAAGAAAGAAAAGCAGATTATATTGTAAGAGTATAATCATCTGCGAAAACGGCTCCGGGAGCGGCTGTGCGTTGAAAACACCCGCCCGGAGTCTATATTTTTAACCGAATCAAGCAAGTAGCGAAGCGGATTGTGAATATCCGCTTTGCTAGAGACAACAGAGGAACAGCCATGTATCGAATTATGATTGTAGAAGATGATGAAGTCATCGCCCGCGCCGTGCAGCAGAGCCTGGTTTCCTGGGGCATGGATGCGTTCTGCGTACAGGATTTTTCCTGTGTTCTCGCCGAATTTGCCGTGAAAAATCCGCAATTAGTGCTGATGGACATTCATCTTCCCTTTTTTAACGGATTTCACTGGTGCCAGGAGATTCGAAAAGTCTCTAAAGTGCCGGTAATTTTTCTTTCTTCTGCATCGGACAACATGAACATCATTATGGCCGTTAATATGGGTGGCGATGACTTTATCGCGAAGCCGTTTGATTTAAGTGTCCTGACCGCCAAAGTCCAGGCGATGCTCCGCCGCACCTACGAATTTGCCGGAGAAACGAATTTCCTCGAGCACCGCGGTGCCATGCTCGATACGGGAAGTGGTGTGCTGAATTACCGGGGAAAGCGGATTGAGCTGACAAAAAATGAGTGGCGCATTCTGCAGTTCCTTCTCGAAAATAAAGGAAAAGCCGTCAGCCGCGATATGCTGATGATGCATCTGTGGGAGTCGGACAGCTTTATAGATGACAACACGCTGACCGTCAACGTCACGCGCCTGCGGAAAAAACTGGAGGAGGCAGGACTTACAGACTTTATCCAGACGAAAAAGGGTGTCGGCTACCTGATCGCATGACGGAAGCAGAACAGGAGAAAAAGGATGGAACAACAGAAAGAGGGAATCCGGCAGGAGTTTATGCTTCTTAACTGGTATTTGAAAGAGCATCTTGCATCGGCCGTGCGGATTGCCGCTTTTATAGGAGTATTTTCACTCCTCTGTTTTCTGCGCAATGTGCCGCAGGATGTCACCGTTTATATGATCGTGCTGATGGCTGCTGTCGGAGCCGCAGGTTTTTGCTTTCATTATGGGAAGTACCGGAAACATCATCTGGTCTTAGCACTCCTTGCCGCCGAACCGCAGGGCAAAACAGAAGCGCTTCCGGAGGCGGACGGGCTTCTGGCGCGGGATTACCAGCAGATCATCGCATCCTACGAGCGGCAGTTTCAGGAAGAACAGATTAAGATGGAGCAGAAATACCGCGATATGATGGAGTATTACACGATGTGGACCCATCAGATCAAAACGCCGATTGCGGCGATGCGGCTGCTTCTGCAGGAGGAGGATACGCCGCTTTCGCGTGAAATGCAGAGCGAACTTTTCCAGACGGAGCAGTATGTGCAGATGGCGCTGCAGTACCTGCGCATGGAAAAAATGACATCGGATCTTGTCTTTGCAAGGTACGATTTGGATGCGCTGATCCGCCAGGCTGTGCGGAAATATGCCCCGCTTTTTATCCGCCGGAAAATTATCCTTTCCTACGAGCCAGTGCACTGCGAGGTGCTGACGGATGAAAAATGGCTCGTCTTTGTGCTGGAGCAGATTCTGTCAAATGCGCTGAAATACACGAAAAGTGGCAGCATTCACATCTATCTGTCACCGGATGCACCAAAAATGCTGGTGATTGAGGACACCGGCATCGGCATTGCGCCGGAGGATCTGCCGCGGATTTTCGAAAAAGGCTACACGGGCTGCAACGGCCGCGCAGACAAGCGGTCAACAGGCATCGGACTGTATCTGTGCCGCCAGATCATGGAGAAACTTTCGCATACCATCCGCATCGAGTCGGAGATGGGAGCGGGAACGAAGGTGTATCTTGGGCTGGATACTGTATCCCTGTAGTACATAGAGAGCTTCGCCGGGAATCTTACAGAAATGTAAGGTTGCCGGTATTTTTGTAAGATGATCCTAAGGCAGAAGAGGGCGCGGACGGGTATAATAAGTCTTGTCAATTAAGAAAACAGTTCAGACAGAAAGGAAAATGTGACATGGCAATTCTGGAAGTAGAACATCTGAAAAAAATATATACCACGCGCCTCGGCAGCAACCGGGTGGAAGCGTTGAAAGACGTTAATTTTACAGTGGAACGGGGCGAATTTGTTGCAATCATGGGCGAATCGGGAAGCGGAAAAACGACGCTTCTGAACCTGCTCGCAGCACTCGACAAGCCAACCGGCGGACAGGTGCGGTTAAATGGAAAGAATCTCGGCGAATTAAAAGAGAAGGAGATTGCCGGATTCCGCCGCGAAAACTTAGGTTTCGTGTTCCAGGACTTCAACCTGCTCGATACCTTTTCCCTGCGTGACAACATTTATCTGCCGCTCGTGCTGGAAGGAAAAAAATACGAGGAGATGAGTCTTCGGGCAGAGCCGATTGCGAAAAAACTCGGCATCACCCAGATCCTCAATAAATACCCATATGAGGTGTCCGGCGGACAGAAGCAGCGTGCAGCCGTTGCGCGTGCGCTGATTACCAATCCGGAGCTGGTTCTTGCGGATGAGCCTTCCGGCGCGCTCGATTCCCATGCAGCGGATGGCCTCATGAAACTGTTCGGGGAGATCAACGAGGAGGGCCAGACGATTGTTATGGTAACGCACAGTGTGAAGGCGGCCTGCTCGGCGAAACGTGTGCTGTTCATCAAGGACGGCGAGGTCTTCCACCAGCTGTATCGCGGTTCTTTAGGGCGCGATGAGATGTATCAGAAGATCTCCGATACGCTGACAATTCTTGCGACGGGTGGTGAACGGGATGAATAATCTGCTGTATGCCAGACTGGCAAAAACAAATTTGAGCAAAAATCGTCAGAATATTCTTCCGTATCTGCTGTCATGCATCGGCACGGTGGTGATGTTTTTTATCATGGATACACTGGCGCAGGGAAGTGGCTTTGATTCCATGATCGGAAAAGATACGATCCTGACAGTGATGGGGATGGGAACCTATATCATTGGCCTGTTCGCGGTGATTTTTCTGATCTACAGCAACAGTTTTCTGACAAAAAGAAGAAAAAAAGAGTTCGGTCTGTTCCAGATTCTCGGCATGGAGAAAAAGCATCTGGCGAAGATCCTCTTTTTTGAGAGTCTGTATCTGTGGGCGGCATCGCTTGGAATCGGTATTCTGCTCGGTGTGTTGCTGTACCGCCTGCTGTTTCTGGTGCTGATGAAGCTGACCGGACTGAACGGAACAATTGGTTTTGCGTTCAGTGCAAAAGCCGTGGGAAGTACGATGCTGCTGTTCGGCCTGACTTTTGTGATCAATTTTCTCTTAAGCCTTCGCCAGATCCACGTCTCACAGCCGGTCGAACTGCTGCACGGCGGCGCGCAGGGTGAGCGGGAACCGAAAACGAAGCTTTTGACGGCGGTTCTTGGATTCATGCTTCTTGGTGTTGGCTATTATCTGGCTCTGACCAGCCAATCCTCGATGGACGCACTTGATAAGTTTTTTAATGCAATCGCCTTGGTTATGGTGGGAACGTACTGCCTGTTTTCTGCTGGAAGTATTGCATTTTTGAAAATTCTGAAGAAAAACAAGAATTACTATTACCAGACACGCCATTTTACAAGCATTTCGGGCATGCTGTACCGCATGAAGCAAAATGCGGTCGGTCTTGCGAATATCTGTATTCTGTCAACGGGTGTGCTTCTGGTTATCTCCATCAGCACATGTCTGTGGACGGGGATTGAGGAGGTTACCTATACGCGGTTTCCACATCAGATTTCGATCGAAGCAAATACTGGCGTGAGCGGCATTATGAAGACGGTGGAGCCGGTCAGTCAGAAGATGATAGAGGAAGTGAAAACTGGGATTGATCAGCATCTGGAAGAAAAGCAGCTCAGAAAAAAGTATGAAAGTGATCAGAGATACTATGTTATGCTTGCTGATGTAGATAGAAACAAAGTAGAAAAAACACAGTCAGATGATGCTGCGGCGAGTACACTGATAAAGATTATGGAAGAGTCGGAGTACAAACAGGTAACCGGCGAACAGGTAGAGCTGGAACCAGGGCAGGCTCTGGTTTTTCAGGAAAAACAGAAAAATTATGGATATGACACGATTGAACTGGGAAATCAGACGTATGAAGTAAAAAAATGGAATACCGATAAGAAATCGTACGTTCTGGATGAGAAGACGCAAGTGTATGAGACAATGACGGTGGTGACGCGGAACCATGAAGCAAAGGAAGCGTATGCAGCTGTGCAGGGAAAGGAGCCAGAAGGATACAGTTGGGAATATGCTCTGGATCTTATCGGGGATGCCGGCGAACAGATCACTGTTGGAAATGAGATTGAGACGATACTGACGGAGTCATCTTTTAACGGATGGGTGGAAGTGCGCGAAAAAGAGCGCAATACGGTTTACAGTCTGTATGGTTCACTTCTGTTTTTAGGTGTTTTCGTCGGTGCGCTGTTTTTGATGGGTGCCGTTATGATTATCTATTATAAGCAGGTTTCAGAAGGCTTCGATGACCGAAAACGGTTCCAGATTATGCAGAAGGTCGGCATGAGCCGCAAAGAAATCCGTCAGACGATTCAGTCACAGGTGGTAACGGTCTTTTTCCTGCCGCTCGCGGTGGCCGTGGTGCATACAATGGTAGCGTTTCCATTGACCAGGCGTATCATGGCAATGCTGAATTTCCCGGACAGCAATCTGTTCCTGGCTGCAACAGCGATTACGATTGCGGCGTTTGCCGTGGTTTACCTGATCGTCTATGTGCTGACGGCGCGGGCGTATTACAAAATTGTGGAATAAAAAGATGTACTTTTTTCAAAACATCAGCGCGGCTTTGAAAAAAACTTAACAAAAAACGATGAGAAAAAGACATCCGGCGCAGACGGAAAATCTGTGGAGGATGTCTTTTTTGCTGTTCTATTTATAAATGCCGTTGACGGTAACTTTGAAAAGAGCTTCTTTTCCGTTGAGTTCGTCTTTTCCATAGTCTTCCGGGAAAGTGACGGTTACATCTACGCTGTCGCCCGGGTGATGACCGATGAGCTGTTCTTCAAAGTCATCGATGTAAGTATGAGAACCGATCACAAGATCAGCGCCGTTTCCTTTTGTGTTTCCACCTTCAAATTCCACGCCGTCAATGGAGCCGACATAGTCGATATTGACGGTATCACCGTCCTCGATGGTAAGGGAAGTGTCGGTCTGCAAAGAGGCAGAAGCCGAAGTGGAGGCTGATGAGGCGGATGCGGTCGATGAGGCTGTGGAGGTATCCTCCGAGGCACTTTTGGTAGAGAGTCGTTTGGAATCGAGTACGCTGGCAATAATAAGGCCGACGATCACAACGACAATCAGAGCCGGTCCGGCCCAGCTCCAGATCTTTTTGTAATGCGCTACTTTCGCTTCGTGCTCCCGCTCTTTGGCACGCCGTTCCTTGGCAGTTTTTCTGTTTTCTTTGTTCATAAAAAGGATCTCCTTTGCGCTTTTACGACTGCAATCGTATTTTATAATATCAAGTATATCATAAAAATATGGTAAAAGTGTGAAAAAAATAACACGATCCAACATTGTCAATGCTCAAAAATGACGATATAATGAGTGCAAGTGAGCCAAATGAAAATTTATTTTCAGTTGGCGAACGACGAATGTCGCTTACGCGGCAGCGTAAGATTGAGTGCAAGTGAGCCAAATGAAAATTTATTTTCAGTTGGCGAACGACGAATGTCGCTTACGCGATAGCGTAAGATTGAGTGCAAGTGAGTCAAACGAAAATTTATTTTCAGTTGGCGAACGACGAATGTCGCTTACGCGATAGCGTAAGATTGAGTGCAAGTAAGAAAACGCGGCGAGTAAGGGAGTGAATAAAATGGATGACTGGAGTAGTTTCAGAACGACGACATCCGAACAGCAGCGCCTCCGGGCTGCACTTTCCGGCTTTTGTGAATCGCAGGATCTTCCGGAAGAACAGCGAGCCGCATATACCGCATACCTGCGGAAACGCATCCGTTCCGCTGTCGAAATGCTGATTCGTGAGGATGATTTTTCAAAGCTGGAAAATATTCTGCAGACCGGATGGCTGTCCGATGCAGACCGAAAACGTTTTCTCAACCTTGCCGCCGACCAGCAGAAATGGCAGGCCTTCCGCATTCTCCTGAACCGGAGCTCACAGGATCCGATGCAGGAGAATACGGAAAGCAGAAAAACAGAAGCTGCGTTTCAAAAAGAAAAGCCCACAAAAGAAAAAGAAGCGCTGGCGCTCCGGCTTTTCGAAGAAGCCCGCAAAAACCTCTGCTGGCTGTACCCGGAACTTGGTGAAGCGATTCTTTTCTTTCAGCATCAGCCATCCGACAGGACAAAAGCCATCACATCCGACGGTCATACGATATATTTTAACTCCGATTTTGTACTCCGCATGTGTGCCGAAAATTCATCGTTCCTCAAGGAAGGCTATCAGCACCTGCTGCTGGAATGCATCCGCCGGTTTGGGAAAGAAACACCGGAGCCGGAAAAAAGAGAACAGCCCCCGGTTTCATGGCTGATGCCGGAAAAAGAAAAACAGTCTCCGGTTTCATGGCTGGTGCCGGGAAAAGAACCGGAACTTATCGAGTCTTTTCAATCAGTCTGGAAACGTGCTTCCCGCAAGTTGGCGGAAAACTACGGCACCGGCGGCCTGCTGCGAGGCCAGAACCGTGGTGGAAAAAAAGAAACCCTGTCCGGGATCGAAAAAAGAGCGTACGATTACCGCCGCTTCCTGAAACGCTTTACCGTTACCCGCGAGGAAATGGAGCTGGATCTCGACAGCTTCGATCCAGTCGCTTACCATTATGGGCTTATGTATTACGGAAATTTCCCTTTCATCGAGCCGCCGGAGACGCGCGAGGGAAACCGTCTCGAAGAGCTGGTTATCGCGATCGACACATCCGGTTCGTGCAAAAAAGAAATCGTAGCAAAATTTCTCGGTGAGACGCGCAGCATTCTTGAAGAAAAAGAAAACTTCTTTTCCCGATGGAACGTCTGCCTGATCCAGTGCGACAGCTTCGTGCAGGATGTCACGATGATCCATTCACCGAAAGAATGGGAAGCTTACCGTGAAACAATTACCATCAAGGGCCGGGGCGGAACCGATTTCCGTCCTGTCTTTCAGAAAGTGGAAGAGTTGCGGAAACAGCATGTATTCCGAAACTTAAAAGCGTTGATCTATTTTACCGACGGAGACGGAATTTATCCCGAACAAAAGCCCGATTACGAGACGGCATTCGTCTTTGTCAGACAGACCGAAAAAATGAATCTTGTCCCAAAATGGGCAAAAAAACTGCTGACAGAAGAATGTACTCTTTGAACATAACTGACAAAAAAGCATATCGCAAAATCAAACACAGAAAGATTTCGAGAGTACATAAAGAGTGCACAAGATAAGAGAGAACATATGAACATACAAGAAGCAAAAGAGACAATTGAAAAAGCCCTGCGCGCATACTTTGCAAGAGATGAAATTGGTTTTCCGCTGGTTCCGCTCCGGCAGCAGCGTCCCATTCTCCTGATCGGCCCGCCGGGCATCGGAAAAACGGCAATTATGGAGCAGATCGCAGAAGAGTGCGGTGTGGGGCTTGTTGCCTACACGATGACACACCATACGCGTCAGAGTGCCATGGGCCTTCCGGAGATCTGCACACGTGAAATCGAAGGGAAAACGGTACATACAACGGAATACACGATGAGCGAGATCATTGCCTCGATCTATGACTGCATGGAGCAGACCGGAAAGAAGCGGGGTATCCTCTTTCTCGATGAAATTAACTGCGTCTCCGAGACCCTCGCTCCGGTAATGCTGCAGCTTTTGCAGGACAAAAAATTCGGCAATCAGCACATCCCGGATGACTGGCTGATCGTGGCCGCCGGAAATCCGCCGGAATATAATAAATCTGTGCGGGAATTTGATGTGGCAACGCTTGACCGTGTGCGGAAGATCGAGGTGCTTCCCGAGCTTTCCGTGTGGCTTTCCTATGCAGAGAAAAATCAGATCCACAGCGCCGTGACAACGTACCTTATGGCACACAGTGACCATTTTTATTCTGTTTCGCAGGAAGCGGATGAGAAGCGTTTTGTGACAGCACGCGGCTGGGAGGATTTGTCGGCAGTGCTGAAAAGTTATGAAATCCTGAATTTTCCGGTCGACGAAGCACTGATCGGACAATATTTGCAGGAAGAAAAGACGGCGGAGGAATTCAGCTCATACTACAGGATTTACGAAAAATATGGACAGGATTACGGTGTAGAGGAGATTCTGACCGGTGCATTTTCCGGAAAAATCATGGCAGAAAAACAGAAGATGGCGGCAAATGGTTCCGCAGAAGAGCGATCTGTACTGCTGTCTCTGCTTCATGCGGCACTTCAGAAAGAGGCATCCGCCTGCCAGAAGCAGGAGCACACGGCAAAGGAGCTCTCCGAGTGCTTTCGCCAGTTTACCGGGCTTTGCAGGCAGAAAAAAGATGAGACATACGCATCCTGGCTACAACAGAAAGAGCAGGGATTTGCAGTGTGCAAACAGCAGGGACTGCTGAAAAAGGGCGAGGAAGAAACGAATGCGCGGGTCTTGAAAAAGTTAAAAAAACTCGAGGAGACCGCTAAAAAATGTCGCAAAACCGATTCAGATCAGATGAAAGAGCTTTTTGAAACGGTATGTGAACTGGAACAGGAAAAAGTGGAGAAGGAAGTAAAGGATGTGAAACTGCAGATCCGCCGTGCCGCTGAATTTTTACAGAACAGCTTTCCGGGCGGAGCAGAAGTGGT